>Ga0172377_10002335_pt1 | contig 19339 bp, 17 predicted proteins | sample Pumphouse3metaG_FD_119749 | JGI IMG/M metagenome (GOLD analysis project Ga0172377, IMG submission 119749) | Leachate microbial communities from a municipal landfill in Southern Ontario, Canada - Pumphouse #3 metaG | ecosystem: Engineered > Solid waste > Landfill > Unclassified | place: Canada...
ATGAGATTTTATTTGTTTTTATTATTTTAGAAAAAATTAGATATATTTTTTAACAGCAGGCTTAATTGAGTATCGGGGCAGGAAGCCCCAGCGAGAATGCCTATCTGTTGATAATCCGGTTTAAGCCAATGTTCTGTTTTGTGCCAGACTCCTTCGATAGGATCGAAGTGCTTGACAGAATCCATGGAGACATCATCCGGATTTTGAATAAAATAAACGATTTTTTGCTTTTTGGCTAATTTATAGAGCTGAATTGTGTTACTGCTGTTAATGCCGCCAAGCACAAAAATCATCGAGCTGTTGCCGGAGATTAATTTTTCGGCGGCTTGTTGGCGTTTGTGCGTTGATGAACAAATAGTGCCATTGCCGGAAAAAGGACTCGTTGGACAATGTGTTCGCAACTTTTCTGCAATCGCTTCGGTTTCATAATAAAGCATTGTCGTTTGATTTACGAGGGTCCATTTTAGCTGATTTAAGTATTTGTGATTATGCAACTGAGAAGCGGGATAGTCTGGAACCGCATCTTTTTTATTAAGTTCTATTAACAGCGCATCGGCTTCTTTTGGATTGGCAATCAGGGCGGCGGCTTTTGCGTATTTGCAGGCACGACTCCAGATGGCGCGCGTTTCCTGATGAACGGGATTACCATGGACAAAAATGGCGCGCCCAGCGGATGCTTCACGTTTGGCAATATTCCAGACATTGCGGACAAAGGGACAGGTGCAGTCAAAAATTTCACTGCTTTCAGGAAGATTGCGTTCAATATTGGCCTGCTGCCGTAAAGAGAGCCCGAAGGCCGGGATGATATATACAGTGTTTTCCGCCTTGAATTCATCCGTAAGAAGAGCCTCCTCTTCGGGGGGCGAGCTGATTTGGACGCCATGATTTGCAAACCACGCATTGACATTCGGATTGTGAATCATGGAACCAAGAAGGTGAATCGTACGAAAGGATTCTTGGGATTTCTTCATTTGCAAGCGATTGATCGCTAGTTTTACGCCTTGACAAAAACCGAATTCTTCGGGGAAACAAAGAATATGACCGGCCGGCGTATGAAAAATTCCGCCGTTTTCGCGGATCTTATCAATCGTCTTATCTTGAAATGGTGCTAAATTATTCATCGTTAGAATCTCCCAGGTTGTGCCAATTCAGCCCATAAAATTCTGCGGCTTCTGCCATGTCCTCCGGAAGAGGGGCCGTAAATGTCATGACTTCTTTGGTGATCGGATGGGGAATGATTAACTTCCATGCATGCAATAGCTGCCGCTTGGCTGGAAAATCCTCTTTTCCTGCCGCTCCGCCGTATAAAGAATCTCCTAAAATAGGATGCTTCATGTAGGAACAGTGTACGCGAATCTGGTGGGTCCGGCCCGTAAAAATTTGAATATCAAGGAGAGACGCATGGCAATTGGAATCGACAATGCGGTATTTTGTAAGCGCGGTTTTACCTGTTCCAAATGGCACAACGGCCCTTTTTAGGCGATTTACCGGGTGTCGGCTGATATCGGTTTCAATTTTGCCGGTGGATAACTCGGGGGTGCCTTTCACAATACCGCGATAGATTTTTTTCAGGTTATGGGTCTTGAAGGTCTTTTTTAGTATTTCCCATGAATGTTTGTTTTTAGCGATGATCAGTACGCCTGAAGTGTTTTTATCAAGTCTGTGGACGATGCCGGGACGCTGGTCCTCATCAATCATATTTCCGAAAACTTCTGGTTTGTAATAGAGTAGGGCTTGCACAAGAGTCCCGGTTTTATTTCCATTAGCGGGATGTATAACAAGGCCAATGGGTTTATTGATCACTATAATATCGCCGTCTTCGTAGAGAATATCCAGTGGGATGTTTTCGCCGCTGAGGGTTTCCGCTTTTTGTTCGGGCCAAATAAGGCTTACGGTCATGCCTTCGATTACTTTGTAGGCAGGACGGCTCGAAACGCGATTGACCAGTACCCGATGATCTGTAATGCATTTTTGAAAAAATGCCCGCGAATATTTTGGCCATCGAGTTGCTAAAACCTGGTCTAGCCGCCGATTGGATTCTTCTTCACAAATGGTGAAAATAGCTTCTTGTGGATCGTGACTCATTTGTTTCCTATTTTAGCGTTCTTGCGTTTCTGGTAGAAATATCCAAAAATAAACCAAATGCAGGCAATTGGAAAAATACAAGCACACGTGCGTTGCCCAGGCGTCATGCCCCAAATCTTGACAATGGAATCCCCGCGACCAAACTCAATGCAAAAACGCCCCATGGCATAAAGACCCATATAAATAGGAAATAACAGACCCTTGAACTTTTTCCTGCGCTCGAGCCAAAGCAGAAATAGGCAGAGAAATACGTTGAAAATAGAGGCGATGCCTTCAATCGGAAAGGTGGACGCGCAGTAATTGGCATCCGGGGGAAGAACCCCGAGCTTGCGCTGAACATAATTCATGGTAACATTGGAAGGAGGGTAGGTCGTTGCAAGTGGACCACTGTAAGGCACACCAAAGCAGCAGCCATTCAGCAGGCAACCGATGCGCCCAAGAGCGTGTCCCAGGGGCAGCGCGGGTGCAGTGAGGTCCGCTACGTTAGCAAGAGACCATTTGCGATGCCGGCAGTATAGTATGCAGCAAAGAACTGCGCCAATAAAACCGCCGTAAAAAACGAGGCCGCCTTCGTAGACTTTGAAGACTTCTAAAAAAGATCTGCCGGAGAACTCAGAATTCCAAAAACGCAATACATAGGCCAAGCGTGCACCGATCAGCCCGGAGACAATTGTAACAAATGTAAAATCGGACACGTCTTCTGTTTTGAAGCCATATTTGGGAGCGCGCCAAGCCTGCAACTGAAACCACGCCAGCATGCCTAATGCAGCAAAAATGCCGTACCAGCGAATAGCAAGGGGGCCAATTCTAAATAATTCGGGATTCGGCATGGATATCATAGTTCGTCCTTTTGTTCTATATCACGATGGCCAAAGACGGCACTACCGACGCGAACAATGGTGGCGCCTTCTTCAACGGCTTCTTTGAAATCGCCGGACATTCCCATGGATAATTCAGGGAGGATCATGCCGGTATTGGTGGATAGCGTATCGCGTAATTTCCGCAAATCTCCGAAGATTTTATGCAGTTCATTGGATGTCGCGTTTTGTGGGGCGATGGTCATTAGTCCCAGGCATGGGCATGCGCTTTTTAGGCTTTGGTAGCAAGTAAGCACTTCTTCCACTTTATCGGGTTTGAGGCCAAATTTACTGTCTTCTCCGGAGATATTGACTTCGAGAAGCAGCTTGGGCTGTTTGTTGAGTTCTTTGGCGAGGCGGTCGATTCGGGTGATTAATTGGACGGAATCTACTGCGTGGATCCATGCGGCGTTTTCGACCGCGGTGCGGACCTTGTTTTTTTGCAGGTGTCCGATTAAATGCCATTCGCAGTCTTTGGGGGCGTTGGGTACTTTGGTCAGCAATTCTTGTGTGCGGTTCTCACCGAACATTCGCTGCCCGCATTGATAGGCGTCCAGAATGGTTTCGATGGGGAATGTTTTGGAGACCGCCAGCAGTTTTAGCTCTTCCTTATTGCGTCCGCACGAGGTCAAAATTCGATTAATTTGTTCGTGCAGCAGTTCTAAATTTTCTTTTATATTATTCATTTTTTTCACCCCTGTCAATTTAATTTTTTAATTGTAAGGCTATCTTATGTATAAGTTTTTTTTATTTTATAAAATGTATTAAATGGTATTGAAATGACGCATTCATCAAACAAAAATTCAATGGCCGGTAATGGCTGGCTTTCTCGTGATGCTTACAGCAGATATAATTGGCGCGGGGACAAAGGCCGTTTTCCAAATGCTTCGGAGCGTGAGCGTGAGGAAACTCTTGCGGATTGGTTAGGGCGGGAACGCTCTCCGGATGTTTTTGCGGCGCTGCGTCCGAAATTAAAGTCTGCATCGGAGTTAGTGGACAGTGTTATGTGCAAATCACATCAAGGCAATGTTTTTTTACTGCATCGTTTGTGTGATGAATGGGGGCTCATTGTAGGCGCGACAAATGCAAAGCAGACGAAGCCGATATTTGTGCGTGATGGAATGCTTACGATTGAAGTGGCAAACCCAACATGGCTTTATATCCTTCGGTTGCAGCAGGAAAAAATATTGACGGACAAGATTGCAGCATATACGCATGACAAAATTCGTGAAATACGTTTTATGCCGCCAGGGCGCTCCTAATTTATTGTGGTAAAGACTCCAGCGGCCTGAAACGAAAGCTTGTCGTTGTAGAATCCCGCGACTTGATAGCAGTTTCCGTTGGTCGTTCCTTGTACATGGATGATGCCGTCTTTCGGGACGCTTGCCTGAAAGTTGATTTGTAATTCGGTGGCATATCGTTTTTCGCCGAGAAAGTTCTGCACGAATCCAGCGTATTCTGTATTATTCAAGTGGTTGTTGATGTCCAGCATGGATTCATGAACTTTGTAGGGAAATGCCAAATCCGGATTGAACGGCATGCGCGGCAGTTTCTTTAAGTCTGGAAAAGCGATTGATGCATCTGAGTCGTAGGGAAAAGTTTCGCCAAGTTCTTTTTTGATGTTCAGAATTTTTAATTTTTGTACATCAAGCAAAAGCCAATCGCTGGAAGCAATTGCGAACTCGTTGTTTTCTTCGTCAAGGTAGTGGTATTCACGCAGCGCAAAAAGTCGATCATAGCCACTGGAGTAGGTATGCACCGTGATTTTTTCATGAATGCCGGGATAGCGCGTAATCTTGAATTTAATGCGGGAAAGTATCCAGCCTTGATTTTTGGGATGAAGCTGAATGGTATCCATACCATGCTTGTATGTTTGACGGCCAGCAATCTCTTGAGCATAATCAAATAATGCATGTAGCTTTAGATGATTATTACGGTCTGCCTCGCTATATCGCACTTCGAATTGTGCGCTGAAATCTTCCATGTCTGTCTCCAAATTATAAGTAATATTTATAATATAATCGACCTAATAATTAGCACAGCTTTTTTGGTGCTTTTTTCATCGTGAAAGAAGTTGGAAAAAGACTCATTTTTTTTGTCTTTTTTTGCAAAAAAGTCCGCCCGCGTTTTTTATCGTTCTGGGACTGGCCCCTCTTTGCGGACGGCATCGTAGAAGCTTTCGAAGTCTTCGCGGGTGCTGATATGAACGGCCTCGGCGCGGAGTTTCCGCCGATAGCGTCGGCCGACTAAGTAGCTTAGCATAATTTTACGGGCTTTGATGACCCCGCGTTGTTCGCCGTAAAGCGTGATCATCTCGAGCACGTGTTGATGCATTGTGGCGTATATTTCTTCGTGGGTTGGCTTTGTGAAATCTTGTTGAATAAGTTCTCGAAAGATCCACGGATTGCCGATGGCGCCGCGAGCAACCATTAGTTGTTGACAGCCTGTTTTTTCTGCGAGCTCCTCGGCGTCTTTGAGACAAAAGATACCGCCATTTGCGGTTACTGGAATTTTGAGATTTTCACGGACGGCCCGAATAATATCAAACGCAACGGGGCCCGAATAAAATTTCTCTGCTTGGCGTCCGTGGATCGTCAATCCCTGGATTCCGCAGGCTTCCAGGGATTGGCAAAATCGAATGGTTGGTTCGGGGTCTACATCGGATAGGATGCGGGTTTTTACCGTAAGCGGACCGCTAATAATATCGCGTATTTGTTTGATGCATTCCAGTGCTTTTTGTGGCAGGTGCATGAATGCTGCGCCGGCTTTGCGCTGCAATACCTTTTTTACGGGACAACCCATGTTGAAGTCAACGCTGTCAAAATTCATCTTATTTAAAATCCTGGCTGCTTTCTCGATGTCTTCGGGAATGCTTCCCAATAATTGCACGGCGAGATATTTCTCTTCATCGCCGCGTTTTAGAATGAGATCGCTGTCGGGGTTTCCGTGGGCGAGGGCACCAGCATCGATCAGAGCTGTGTGAGCATAGTGCAAGCCATAAAGGCGGCATGCGCGGCGAAAGGGGAGGTCGGTATATTCGGCCATCGGTGCTAATATATATTTTATTTCAGAGGGGGTTTTCATTCAATATTCGTCGTTTTTTTGTGTGGAAGATGAAAGGAATGACATTCTAAAAGAGGAATGGCAAGTCTTGCGCGGCGTAGGAATTGAAATTACGCTTTTTTTGAGGGCGTAGCTTTTAATATTTTACGGATAATAGTGAGTCTTTGTGATCGGACTTCTTTTTTAAATTCCATTTCGCCAGCGAGCATTTCTTCGATTGTGTTTTGGAGTGCGTGTCTTTTGTCGAGATAATGTCGAGCGGCGGCGGCGAGTCCGTTAATATTGTGAAGGATATCGAGTTCTTCGAGCAAATCGAAATCCTCTTTTGAGAGTGTATTTCGTAGATAGTCTTCGTGGAGGAAGCGCATCAAATTCCGATAGCGGCGGGTAATTTCGATGCTGATCATTTTATCTTTTCGAAAGCTGGAATAAAAGGCGGCCAGATAGGCGACCACCTTATCGCGTTGAGCGATGGAATCGAACTGCTGGCTGATCAGATCAAGTTCTGCATAAGCTATGTTATACGCATCTTTGTCGCCGAAGGTAAAGTTCTTGATGATTTCCAAGGGTGATTTGCCGTCTCGCAGGCTTTTAAGAAAGAGGCGTCGGATAACCTTTTCTGAAAATTTGTTGATTTTTTCTTCCCATTCTTTCAGGCCTTCCCCGACGAGTCCGAGGAGTGCCATTGCGAGGCGTGCTGCGCCGTCGGGCATATAAAGTAATTGGTCGGAAAGGATTAAGATTGGTTTATAAAGGGATATAATATGCTTCATTTCTGAAAAGAGGGCAACTTGTTTCCATAGTTTTTTTTTAGGATTTTTGGAGGATTTAAAGGACAGGAATCGTTCAACGCAGTCTCCAAAGCATTCCATTGCGGTTGCCAGCCATTGGGAGAGTGTTTCATTTTGGAAAGCTTCTCGTTGAATGAGTTTATGGAGGTGGCTTGTAACCACATCGCGGGCGGGGTATAGCGTATCCCATTTTTTTAAGGCGTGCCGGCAATAAATTCGATCGGCAATTTGGCTGAGTCCCGGCCAAAATTCAATAAGGGATTGATCGTCACACCATTTATCAACCCAGGTTAGAAATTCTGGTGATAGTTTTTTATATCTCAGGGCTATTTCAAGAATGTCTTCGATAATTTCAGGGTCTAAATTAGAGTCATTTTCCTCAAGATATTTGAGGAACCACTGTTCGGTCTGGTTGGGGTCGATGCGCCAAAGCACTTCAAAGGCGATTGACGTGATATGATTGACGATGCCGAGGCGTCTTCGAAAGGCATCGGCTGCTTTGCCTAGCGCTTGGGGAATGCTTGCGCGGTTTAATATCTTACACTGCTCGAGCGCAGTATAAGAATTCGGAATATAGGGAACAAGATTTTTCGAAAAGGTATGTGTTTTTTTCTCGTCACCGGGCTCAAAACTTTGGGAAATCAGCGGGTGAATCTCGCCTGTTTTTGCTAGCAGTCTGCCGCTTTCTTCAATACATTTAAAATACGCATTAAGAATTTCTTCACCGACTTGTTTTGTGGGCGTGGAGAGAAAAAGTTTCAGGAGGTACCCTGCAACGCGGCTGATTTCTGGAAAGTCTTTTTTGGGCACTTCATTTGCGAGGGTAACAAAAGCAGAGTGCCGTGCTTCGGAAATATCCGGATTCAGGTCTTTCAGCGTATCTAGTTTTTCAAGAAGTTTTTTTGTTGATGTTGATATTGTCATAAAGCTTGTATAAACGATTAAAAATAAGATCTGCTTTGCTCAAGTTGTTTCTTGCAGCAGAGCAGTATCGAATCGCGTTCCGTCTTACCGCCCGAATTCGAGACGACTCGCAAATTTTTCGGGTAAGCCGGCTTCGCGAATCTTTGCCTGAGCATGAATAATATCATATTCGGCGCGAACGAGTTTTAATTCTCTGGTGGTAAGGTCAAAGGTTGCAGCACAAGCTCTCGTGTCACGGTCTCGCGGCTGACCTGCAGACCCGATATTGATCATGACTTTTTGCTTTGTTGGAACTTTGATGCGATGAATAAAATCGACATACGGCTTGCCGTCTTTTGTCTCAATGCCAATAAGCGGTGAATGGCTGTGCCCGCAAAAACCAAGCTGCGCATCCTGAAATTTGAAATTAATAGCGAAAGTCTCTTCATCAAGACAGTAGGACCATTCGAGCGGATGCGGACAGAAAGAAGCATGCAGGGCGGTAAAATATTCGCATTTTAAACGCATGGGTAATTTTCCCAGCCAAGCCAAATCTTCAAAGGATAAATGAGACTGGGTCCATTGAATGGATTGCTGAATTTCATTACGCAGCCTATTGACGCGTGTGTTGGCAAAGGTTGACACATAGTCGTCATGGTTGCCTTTTACGGTTGGAATTTCTTTTTCTCTAAGGAGGTTGATGCATTCAGCGGGGCATCCGCCGTATCCGACAACATCGCCCAAACAGACAACCATATCGCAGTCTTCTTCATCAAGACGCTTCAAAATCGCTTGTAAAGCATCAATATTTCCATGTATATCACTAATAAAACCGACTTTTGGCATTGGGATTTATTCTTTCAAAGATTAAAGTAAGAGTGTTTACAAATAATATAATACAAAATTTCTTTTTGCAATTCTATAATATTATATTTATAACTATTTTCGTAATAAAACAATTATAAATATAGCATGATAAAAAAATAAGTCCGGAATATGAAAAAATACTTCAGCGTTCGAAATTTTATTTCTTTCTTTACCATTTTGTTTATTTCTATTTTTTTCGTGTTGTTTTTTTTCTGGCCAGTGGCCCATATCCTTCATGGCGGATTTTTAAATAGCTCGGGTGATTTTACTTTTTTCTATATGCTGGAGGTTTTTCGGAATCCGTTTTATCGTGTCGGGCTTTTAAATTCGGTGCGGATTGCAATTTGTACGACCCTCTTATCCATGATTGTTGCGCTGCCACTTGCGTGGCTGACGGATCATTATGAATTTACGGGTAAAAAGTTTTTTTCTGGGGCGTTGCTGCTGCCGTTGATTCTGGCTCCTTTTGTGGGAGCGTTGGGAATGCAGTGTATCTTTGGACGGTACGGTGCTGTGAATACCCTGTTGGAGCATTTGCATATCCTGTCGCCCGGTATGGGCGTGGACTGGTTTGCCGGCGGTTTCGGCGGTGTTGTCTTTTTGGAGGCGATGCATCTGTTCCCAATTCTTTACCTGAATATCACTGCGGCTTTAGCGAATGTGGATCCGATGTTGCTGGAAGCATCCGAGGATTATGGCTGTACGGGGTTTGCTCGTTTTCGAAAAATTATTTTTCCATTGATCAAGCCGGGGGTCTTTGCCGGCGGGACACTGGTTTTTGTTTGGTCTTTTACCGAATTGGGCACGCCGTTGATGTTTAATTATGGCCGCGTGACCGCGGTGCAGATCTTTTCGGGGCTAAATGATTTGGGATCGAATCCAATGCCGTATGCACTGGTGGGCGTTATGCTTGTTATTGCCGCCGGGCTCTATTTGTTAGCGAAGGTGATTTGGGGACGTGACTGTGTTGCAATGACTGGAAAGGCCGGTCGTAAAACGACATTAAGCACGCTGCACGGCTGGAAAAATTTTGCCGTGGTGAGCTTTTTCCTGGGGGTTGTTTTATTTTCATTGCTTCCGCATTGCGGTGTGATCGGGATGGCGATTGGAAAAAGCTGGTATCATACCGTATTGCCGCAGCATCCGGGACTGAATAATTTTATTGCCGCGTTGGGACATAATCTTACCATTCCGAGCATTATCAACAGTATGCGGTATGCGTCTGTTGCTGTTGTTGTGGCCGTTCTTTTTGGAATCTTTTCCGCCCGAATAATTGTTCGTGGAAAAACATGCTGGAGCTGGATCCTGGATTGTACTGTGATGTTGCCGCTAGCTGTGCCGGGGCTTGTTTTGGCTTTTGGATACCTTGCTCTTTCTCAAAAAGGACAGCCGTTCCATTTTATGGATCCAGTCCAAAATCCGACAATTCTTTTGATTATTTCTTATGCGGTGCGGCGTTTGCCTTATATTGTGCGCGCGGCAGTGGCAGGTTTGCAGCAGACCTCGGAAAGCCTTGAAGAGGCTGGGGCGAGTCTCGGTGCTGGCGCAATGACTATCTTTCGTAAAATAACGATGCCACTGATTGCGGCAAATTTACTGGCTGGCGCGATACTGGCATTTAGTTTTTCGATGCTCGAAGTTTCGGATTCTCTTGTCTTGGCTCATAAAGCGGCTTATTTTCCGATTACCAAAGCCCTGTATGAACTATCGTCTCTGTTGGGCCAGGGGCCCTCGTTGGCTGCGGCATTAGGGGTGTGGACAATGGCATTTCTTGGATTATCCATGCTGACGGCTTCGGCACTGCTCGGAAAGAAAATGGGCGCGTTGTTCCGGTAGTACTAAAAAGATTTATTGAAATAGGAAAAAAAATCAAAAGTCGGACTAACTTATAAATAAAAGAGATAGAATAAAATACAGGAAAGAAACAAAGATGTCGGAGTTAAATCTAAAATCAATATTCAAGCGTGATGATTTACGAGGAATCTGGCCTAAAAATTTCAACTCAGAAGTCTCGTTTTTGGCAGGACGGGCTTTCTGTCGTTTGTTGAAAAAAAAATATCCCGCTGTCGGGACTTATAGTATTGTGATTGGTTATGATGCGCGTTTAGGTTCTGAGGACTTGGCAGAAGCGATGATTCGCGGAATCCGATTTGAAAATTGCACTGCTGTCTTATTGGGGATGGTATCTTCAGAGCAGGTGTATTTTGCGTGTGGTCATGATTCGGCGCGTTTTGTGGGCGGGGCGATGATTACGGCATCGCATAATCCGGCAGATTATAATGGCGTGAAATTTGTTTATTCGGGGGCTTTGCCGTTAACATCGGCGGATTTAATGGAGCTCCAGACGATGATGCAGGCGTTGTTTTTGGCTCCGAAAATGTTGGATATTTCCCATGATTTTGTAGATTATATGCTGAGTAAGGTTGATTTTGGGCTGCCGAATCCAGGGTGGAAGCGTACTGTGAAGGTCGTTATCGCCGCCGGCAATGGTGTTGGCGGAGTAGCCTTTATGCCATTTGTGAAGTCGTTGGAAAAGTGTGGATTTTGTTTTGAGTTTTTGGACTGTGAGCCGGATGGTCGTTTCCCGAAGGGGGTTCCAAATCCTCTTTTGCGTGCTTATATGGATCGTTTAAGCAAGGCGGTTTTAGCCTGTGGTGCGGATTTGGGCATCGGCTTTGATGGCGATGCAGATCGTGCGGGCTTTGTGGATAACACCGGAAAGGAAGTCATTCCGGCGCATGTTTTTTCGTTAATAGCACTGCGAAAACTCGTCACTTTGGGTGAGAATAAAACGGAAAAAAAATCCGTTGTGATGCGCAATTTATGCTGCAGTCGTTTAATTTATGATTTGTTTGCAAAAAATACGTCCGTTGAATTAGTGGATACGCCAGTAGGGCACGGTCGTATAAAATTATTAATGCGTCATCCTCAGTACAATGGAAGGATGCTTTTTGCTGGTGAGCATTCGGGGCATTATTTTTATCCTGAGTTTTATTCTGTGGATAGCGGGATGCTGACGGCGCTGAATTTAATGGCAATTGTTGGTGATTTAAAAGCAAGTGACAGTAATTTGGCGAGTGAATTGACCGTGTGGCGGAAAAAATACAATTGGAGCGGTGAAATTAATTATGAGATGGAGCATATGGATGCGATTAAGCCGCTGTTGGTAAAACTATGTGCAATGTGCAAGACTATTCCTGGAGCGCAGCGTTATGAAGTCCATATGGATCCAGTTTTAAAACTCAATCGGGTATTTAAGGCGACGAGTGAATATAATCCGGATGTCTTAGAGTCGCCGGATTTGAAGATTGTGTGGGATGACGGTGCATCGGGGTGGTGGTTTGTAGCGCGGCCGTCTGGAAATGAACCGAAACTACGGCTGAACATTGAATGCTGGGGAAATAATGCTGTCGCGGACTGTATTGAGAAGCAGGATTATGTGGATACCTTTATGCAGAAAAATGATGCGCATCGGGTTGAAGGCTAACGGAAATAAATCTGTTTTGTAAATTCGTAATATGAAATTCAGAAGGAGTTCCTATGATTTTATTCAAATGCGCTTGTGGTGCTGGGTTGAAAGTGGACGATGATCAGGCTGGAAAAGCTTCTGTTTGCCCCATATGTGGAAAAGAAATAATAAATCCGGCCAATAGTGATGAAAATTGTGTGCTGATTTATCAGGATGGCGGGAGCTTTGATGGTCGTGTAATGACGATTGCTGAACTAGAAGAAAAAATAAAGTCCGGTGTTTTTCATTATTGGGATTTGGTATGGTCGGAGGGGCATTGGACTCCGTTGGGAAAATTTTATGAATTAAAGGAACTTCCCATGCCCGAAGAGAATTCTGAATTGGTGGAGATCGCTCTTTCTGCTTCAGAGTTGCCGGCTTTGGATGGCTATAAGAAAAAGGTACCGTCGTCCGAAGTTCAGACGGATCAAAAGAAGAAAAAACCAGGAATGTGGCGGCAATTGAAAACAGGCGGCGGTTTTAAAAAGATGTCGGGACGGCAGAAAATAGTGCTGATATTTAAAATTCTTGCTGTGCTGGCGATCTTGGGATTTGGCATTTATCGAGGATTTAAAATGATGAATTTTATCTCATCCGAATCTGCGTCCTGTCAAAGCTGTCCAGCGCTCCCGAAATAATGTAAAAACCGATGGTTAAAAGTCACGCTGTTCTCTGGAAATTGCCGTGTGCGTGGCTTAAGGAGCTGTTCAGAAACAACCTTTACATTTGCCTGATTCTCGTGAATGCTTTTTGTGCCGCCAACCTCGTCACATACCTGAGGATATGTTCCTCGTTGTCGGCGCCAAAATCAAATCACGATCTTTTCGGCAAATTGTCAAGTTCATTTTTTTACAGCTCCTAAGTGTAAAAAAAAGGCCGCTGATTTATTCAGTGGCCTTTTTTTGTAATCATGTGTCCTTTTGGAAACTGAGACTCGATTTTAGCCGTTATTTAAGCCTCGAGTCCATGGTTTGGGATCGGTGTTATGATTCCAATTCGGGGATCGAATTGATGATGCCTTTATCATATTCCCGAAGCCTGGTTTGGGCTTCCTGCAGTCGCAGGAGCTGTCCACCTTGGCGGGTCTGCAGTACTTCCAGCCCGAATGGCTTGTAGTACCGAAGCCACATTTTGCGGATTGAATCTGAAACGGCAGTTAAAGCGATCATCATGACTGGCAGTGTCTCTTCGGCTAAAATATTCAGGGTTGCTTTGTCTTTTGCTTTGTAAGCCTGAAGGAGGTCGCGTCGGAATGCGACTTTTTGACGCAGAAAATCGGCATAGAGCCATGCGTGGTTGATATCGCCGGCAGCATTGTCATTGCGTTGATCGGCGAGTTCTTCGCATATTGATTCATATAGATGGATGGCCTTTTCGGCAAAATTAGAATCGATAGTTTTTTTCCTTTCGAAGCAGAGACCAAGAAGCGGGTCGTCCCAAAGGGTCCCTACCGAGTCGATTGTTTCGGTATTATTTTCTTTATTTGTGAGGATATGGGCGTTCAGTTTTGCGGCAATCATGTGGTTTTTATAGCTTCCGCCGGTAATTGCTTTAAATTTAGCTTCGAGTCGTTGGGCATCATCGGTATTGCCGTAGGCGAGTTCACTGCCCCAGCAGAGATCAGCCATAATGGAGTTGATTTCGCAGAATGCGCCATTATCTCCCCATAGAGTAAAGAAAAATTCTTTTATCTTTTGTTTATGGCATGCTTGGATGCAAGGCCTTGCTGTTTTTTCATTCTGGTCGTGATCGCCCCACAGTTTTCCCCAAGTCCAAAGACCGGATCCCATGAGCGGTTCGTGTCCGAGATCGCGGTGTCTTTGAATGAAATCGCAGTAAAATTGCTCGTCTTTATGGTAGTAATCCCAGTAGACGAGATCACTGTCTTTCGGAATTTTGGCAATAACATCTTGAGGAATTTTTGATTTAAGGTCATAATATTCTTGCTGGGGGTTGCTCATCCGGAAATACATATCGGACCAAATCATGGGGCGTAAGTGATGTTCTTTGCACATTTTTTCAACTCTGGCAAAATGGCGGTTAAAGATATCGAAGCCGCGTTCGTAGCCGAATTTATCCATAAAGTGCCCGCGTCCGAGGTCATGTGTTTCGTCCATTCCGATATGGATGCGGTTACTGGTGAGTGCTTCACTCCAGAAAGTGAGCATTTTTTCAATGAGTTGGTAGGTTTTTTCTTCATCGACAAGCATTACGCGACGGGTATCAGTAATGTCGGCGTAGGCATTGCCCCACTGTAGAATTTGTTCCATGTGGCCGAGTGTTTGAATGCAGGCGATCATTTCAATGCCGAGTGTTTTTGCATACGCGTCAATTTCTTTTATTTCAGCCATGGTATAGGGGCCGCGTTTATAGCCGAAAAAGGGCTCGTTGGGCAATTGATAGGTATCTTCGGTGTAAAGCATCGCCATATTGTAGCCCATTAGTGCGAGATGGCGCAGCCATTTTTTGAAGGGGGCTACTTTCATTACAGCATTGCGGGAGCAATCCAGCATAATGCCGAATGTTTTGAATTCGGTGTGTTCACTGCTGTCTAATCCGGCGAGGGCGCTGCCGATTCCTCGGGTGGCATCCGCGGTTGTGTGGTATGAAATCTTTATATTCTTGCCAGTTATTTCCACCGTTAGATGATTTGCGGATATTTTTTCAAAGTTGAGTTTATAATTTCCTTCGGAGGTGCTTATGGGGTATTCATCGGCGAGTGATCGAAGAATAGAATGTAACTCTTCGGGTGTGTCTTCTTGGTTCCATAAAAGCGTGTAATCGGTCATGGTAATTCCTTTGATTTTATTATTTTGGTCTAGGAAAGATGGGACAGAATAATAGATATAAATAATTTTAAGTTGTCTTATACTATAATAGTGTTTCTGATAATTTAAATGTTTTGATCGGTTATTTTATAAAATAGTTATTGCCTCTTTTTTTTGTCTTTTAGGAAGATCTTTGGATGAAAATATCAGGAGTGATTCTGTTCTTTTGTAATGTTCTGCAGAATGTGCTGGACTTGTTTTGTTCCGTTTTTTTTGCGAGCATTGGGGGGATGGGAAAGGGGTACGGTCCCTTTATGATTGGAATATCTATAAAATTTGGCTGTTACTTTATCTTCGAAAGCGATATGTCAATTATATTATAAAAATATTTTATGTTTTACAGTAAATTATTTTCTTATATATACTACTAAGGATACGAAGGAAAGAGTCCATGAAAATTACTGCGGTAAAGACCTTTATTTGTAACGCTTATCGGACCAATTTTGTTTTTGTGAAAATAGAGACGGATGTTGGAATCTATGGCTGGGGCGAAGCGACTTTAGAGTATAAAGAACTTACCATCCAGGCGGCAATTCATGATTTAGAGTACTACTTAATTGGGAAGAATCCGCATAATATAGAAGCCTTTCGGCATGATTGCTATCGGGATGCTTACTGGCGCGGCGGGCCGGTTTTGATGAGTGCGCTTGCGGGAGTTGAAATGGCATTATGGGATATCAAGGGCAAGGATTTGAATGTGCCGGTTTATCAGCTCCTGGGAGGAAAGGTTCGCGATGAAGTGCCGGTCTATGTGAATGGCTGGTTTTCGCCGGCAAAAACGCCAGAAGAATTTGCCGAGAAAGCCCTTGAATTAAAGAAGTATCACTATCCGGCCTGCAAGTGGGACCCGTTTGGGCAAGCATGGCTACAGCTTTCTAAAAAAGAACTAAACATGGCAATGGAGTGTATTCAAAAAGTCGGCGAGGCGGTCGGCGATGATGTGGATCTTCTGATTGAGGGCCATGGCCGTTTCGATATTCCGACGGCGGTGAAAATTGCGAAGCGGTTAGAGGACTTTGATATCTTTTGGTTTGAGGAACCTCTCCCGCCGGATGATTTGAAGGGCCTACGTGAAGTGAAAGAACGCACACGCGTTTCGTTGGCAGCGGGCGAAAGACTGTATAATCGCTATGAATATCGGCAGCTGTTTGACCTGAATTGCGTGGATTATATCCAGCCTGATATTTCACATGCCGGCGGCATTATGGAATTGCGGATGCTTGGCGCAGAAGCCGAAGCACGGCATATCGGTTTTTGTCCGCATAATCCATCGGGGCCGGTGGCCAATGCAGCAACGCTGCAGATTGCGGCTTGTGTGCCTAATTTTGTGCGATTGGAGATGATGATGACTGACGTGCCGTATCGTGCGGACATCTGTGATGAAGATCTGATTCTGAAGAATGGCAAAATGATTATTCCGGACAGGGCAGGTCTGGGAATCGATTTAAATGAGAAAGAATTACTGAAGCATCCTTATATTCAGACAAATCTGCGTCATTATCGGGGGGATTTAACGAATATTCGCCAATCGGATGCAACGAGATATTATAAGTTGATTTATTAAAATGTCAGGAGCAAAATTTATGAAGGTTCAATTAAACAACAAAGATATTGTCGTTTATGATACGTTTGTTTCCAAGTATCCGATCGATCAGGTATGGAATGGGTATCAGCGGGAGAAAAGCCAACGGGCGAGAGCTTATTTTGCAACATTTGATATCGACGGAAAGTCTGTTCTGGAGCTGAAATTTACAACAAAGATTGTTCCGGATATTCGAATAAGACCCGGCAAGCTGAATTTGGATTTTTTGAAAGTGGATGATTTTACATTGACAATGAATTTAGAAAAGCCGTGCCAGTTTGTGGTTGAGAATGGTGATGAAGTTATTCATGTATTTTGTAATGAGGTGTTTCATTATGAGCAAAAGAGTGATGATCTTTATTTTGGACCCGGTGTTCATGATGTCGGCGTGCTTGCATTGAAATCGGGCCAGCGGGTTTGTCTGGATGAAGGTGCCATTGTTTATGGCGCTATCGTTGGGTATAAAGTTGAAAATGTTGAAGTCGTAGGTCGTGGTATTTTAGATTCGTCGAAACTGCTTCGCTTGCATGAAGCAAAGTCTGATGAGCCAGGCGGTGAAGTTCTGAATTATTTCAAGGGCCTCGGATATGGGGTTAAAGAGGTCGTTGTTTGCGGAAATCTTGCTTTATGGAATTGTAAGAATATAAAAATAAGCGGAATTATTTTAGTGGATTCGCCATCCTGGTCTGTCATAACCAGAAATGGATGTAAGGATATCGTTTTTGACAATATTAAAATAGTTGGACAATGGCGGTATAATTCCGACGGAATTGATATTTGCACCAGTGAGAATGTCCTAGTGCAAAATTGTTTTGTGCGTTCTTTTGATGATTGTCTTGTGGTTCGGGCGCCGTATCTCTACGGCGAAAATGCACCATGCAAAAAGATCCGGTTTGAACATTGCGTTTTGTGGTGCGACTGGGGGAAAAATTTGGAAATATGGTGCGGTGAAAAAGAATGCGTTATTACCGATGTTCTATTTGAGGATTTGTACTTAATAAAAATAACGCATTACGCGATGAGTATTACAACCACCTATGGCTCTGCAAGCACGCGCGTGAAAAATATTCGTTATCGTAATATTTTTCTCGATTCCGATGATTTTTATCCAACGCCAGTTATGCAGAAAAGCAAAGGAGAAAGCATTCCTGTAAATTCAAAATCATACGATCCGGTTTTACTCTATATTTCCTATGGTTTTTTGGGACGTGATTTGGGAAATCAAAAATGCGAGGTAGCGACGGATCGAAGTCGATATAACCTTTGTTACGAGAATATATCGTTCGAAAATGTTCGAAGCGGAGATCGTAAATTTTCGATTGAAATAAAAGCCGATGAACCTATTTTGGCGATAAAAAATCTTAGTTTCTCAATGGTTGATTATCAAAAAATGAGTTTTTCAAGTTGTCTTACAAAATGGATGTTAACGAAGGGAGCGTTTTTTTGAGACTCTCTATGGAAAAGGAAGGGTAATTGATGAAGATGTCTGTGTCGTGTTTTTTTAGTATTTTGTTTTTTGTTGGGGGACTGTTTGGCTGTGGCACTGTTTTTGCGGAAAATATTCGTGTTGTAAATCGTGTGAAGAACAAATCGTCTTATCAATTTCTTTTATTTGGTGGTGCTTATTTTGATGATGCAGAGTTTCATATTTATCACAGTGATTATAATAATCCGGATTTGAAAACAGATCGGGTTTACAGGGCGGAGATGACTCGTGCTACTAATATGTGGCGGAAATTGATGCCGCAAATGATTCAAGCAGCCCGAAATAAAATAACGCCTAAGACGGCTTTTGTAATTCAGACCGGCAATCTGATTCAGGGAGACTGCGGAAACCCGAAAACACATGTAAAAATGATTCGCGATGCGTTGAGCTATTTTAAGAAAAACCTAGACAATCTTCCTGTTTTAACTACGGTTGGAGAAAATGATATTCGTGGAACAGATGCAAAAAATACATATTATAAAACAATGTCTGAATTTATGGGGGAAGAACTCGGGCTGAATCTGCAATCGATGAATTTCTATTTTAAATATGGCCGTGATTTATATTTGGTGGTGGACTATAATCATGCGTATCGTTCTTTTGTGACTACTGTTCTTCAAAAATTTCCTTATGCGCGTTATAAATTTATTATCGTCCATGAGCCTGTCCTTCCTAGTGATTGTGAAAATTGCATGGAGTTTTTATATAATAAATATAAATATAAAAGACAGGAAATGCGGAATGCCTTTTTAGGTAGTAATGTTATTGTTTTATCTGGCCATACCCATAAATTGGAATTTACAAAATGCTCAACGGCGTTGGGGAGTATCTCACAAATTAATATAAATAGTATGCGAATAAATACGAATCTGGATAAACCGAATGTGCTCTTTACAAAAGCAAAGGATTATGGACTTTTGCAGCGAACAAAATATCATAACAAGAACGGCGTTAAACTGTTTTTAGACTACCGGGATTATATTTCTGAATATTATTCTGCCGATGCCGCTGGCTATTTTGTGCTTAATGTCTCGGACGATGGTGTTACGGCAGATTTTTACGGCGGTAATATCCCAGAAAAAACAGCCTCTTTTAAATTGCGGTAATATTATAACTGTTAATCAAAATGGCAACCATGTGTGATTGTTTGTTTTCAGGCTGATTCCATAAATTAGAAGGCCCGCATGGATCCTCTCTATACGGGCCTTACTTTGTAAAATTGTCCGCAGCTATTTGATATTATACTGAAGAAAATAACAGAGCAAAAGACCGCGTCGTCAGAGGCTTTTCGTTGTCGCCGGCATTTCTGGGAACTATAATATTTCTGGTGTGGGTGGGTTGTTCTGCGGCACGAACCATTTTCCACAAT
>Ga0172377_10002338_pt1 | contig 19326 bp, 10 predicted proteins | sample Pumphouse3metaG_FD_119749 | JGI IMG/M metagenome (GOLD analysis project Ga0172377, IMG submission 119749) | Leachate microbial communities from a municipal landfill in Southern Ontario, Canada - Pumphouse #3 metaG | ecosystem: Engineered > Solid waste > Landfill > Unclassified | place: Canada...
CGCCCGTCGATCTCCGGCCGCGCCTGTAGATAGTCCAGCGCGCGCAGGCCGTCCCAGATCCTGAAGCGCGCCGTGTTCCAGCCCAGCAGCATGGCGCTGACACCGGTGATGTTGTGGCCATGAACATTGTTGGGTGGTTTTTTGCCGGGCAGTTGCAGCCGTTCACCCTGATCGATCGGGTCATAGATCAGCGCCGCGACGCCGGCCTGCGCGGCCAGCACCGCGCCGCGCTGGTAATCTTTGGAGGCTTTGCCGTTGCCGCTATGGCCGCAGCAGATCAGGACTGCCGGGAACGGCGGTTTGAAGGCTGGTGCCTGCGGCAGGAAGAGGTGCGCCGTGACCACGAGGCCCGGCTGGCTCTCGAACAGAATCTTCTCGAGCCGGTAGCCTTCGCGCGCCACGCTGCCGGTGACGCGCGCGTTGAGCGGCGCGCGCGCCGGGAAGCCGCCGAAGGACGCTATCCAGCGTTCGCGCAACCGGTTCTGATGAGCGGCGAGCGCCTCTTTGGACGACAGCGCGCCCCACGCCCTGTCAGCCGCTTCATCCGCAGCAAGTACCTGTCTGAACACCGCCTCATGCGAGGCGAGGCCTGCAGCTTTCAGCACCGGCGCGGCGAGCGCGTCGGCCACCGCGCGGGGCTGCGGCTCCGCCGCGACCGCCGCGATTCCTGACGCGACCATCACGGCCTGCATGATCCTTCCCCTGAAGATCGACTGCTTAGCGATAACCTTCATAGCTCCCCACGCTCCCTTCTTCTGATGCTTATGTTGTCCTCGCCGGCGTGCGGCCCGCGCCCACGGCGGCCATCTTCACACCGGACCTCCGCGCCGCCGTGCGTCGCGGATCACGCGCCGCGCCAGCAGGTCGCCGACCGGAGCCACGCCGCCCACCGCCTGCCGCGCGTGCAGCATACAGCCTTGGCGGTAGCGGCGCACCGTCAACGGCGTGCCCGGCTCACCCGCCTCGGGCGGGCGCAGCGTCCAGCGCCGGCCCGGCCACGCCTGCGACGGCAGCGCGGCCAGCGCCCGCTCCATCGCATCCGGGTCAAAGTGCGGACAGCGCGCAACCTGGGCAGCCGCTTCGGCCAGCAGCGCGCGGATCGCCTCGCGGTCGAAAACAAAGCACCCGGAGGGGCGGAAGGCCCCGGCCTTCAGCCACGTTGCGCCGGAACGCCATGGCTGCTGCAACAGACGGCAGCCCCAGATATTCAGCGACTCGCCCTCCCCGTAACAGTATGCCGCCTGATCCTGCGCCGCTGCACGACAGCGGACACAGGCGGCCATGTCACCGGGCAACGCGGCCGGGCCTGGCGGTTCAGGCGGCGCGGTCGGCTCCGCATCCTCGGCGTCTGCGGCTGGGACCTCCGGCTCAACCGGCTGCGATGCGGGTGCGGCGGGCGACGCCTTCGGCAGCGGGGCGCGCGTTGATGATGACGTGTGCGCGGCGGCGGCCGGCGCAGGCGGCGTCTTGCACGCGTTGCGCGAGGCCTTGAACAGGGCATCCAACCGGGCCTGCGCGCGCCGCGCGATCATGTCCATATCGACCTGAGCGAAGCGCAACGCTTTGGCGAGCTTTTCGATCGGGGCGGACTCCTTGGGCTGTAGATCGCCATCGGCCAGCGCAGCCATCACCATGTCCTCAAGATTATCGCGACGCGCCCGGCTATCGGACAGCAGGGCCAGCTCGTAATGGCCGCTGGCCACAAGGTTACGGGCGGCCGTGGCCTCCTCCTGCGTAACGTTCAGGCGGCGGGCGACCTCTTTGAGGACGGTGACTTCTTGCGCCGAGAAGCGGCTGTCAACGCCGCAGATGGCGAAGACATTCGCCAGATAGGAGATCTTGTCGGCCTGGCAGAGTTCAATCATGGCGTCTTGCCTCGCAGTCACTTCAGCCGGCGGCCGGCGTGGAGGGCCCCGCCGCCGGCGCATCCGCGGCGGCCGGCGACGGCGCGAAACCTGCCGCCTTTCCGAGGTAATCGGGGAGTTCGAGGCCGACCTGACGCGCCAGCTCGTGCATCGGCGGCAGCGCGCCCATCAGGCGCTGGCCTAGACCGGCCAGCCCGCCCTTCTCGCCGCCGCCGTCCCACACCACCACCTTCTCGATCGGCAGATCCTGAATGGCCTGCGCCTGGATCTCGGCGATCTCCTGAAGCTTTTCGATGAGCAGCAGCGACGCGGCCTGCTGGGCGGTGGCGCACGCCTCGACCAGCGCGTGGTAACCGGCCGCCTTGCCGTCCAGAATCGCTTTCACGCCCTGGCCTTCGGCCTGCATCTTGGCGAGCGTCGCCTCGGCTTCGCCCCGGGCGATCCGCACCGACTGTTCTCGCGCGGCGTCCGCCGCGATGATCACGCGCTCGCGCTCGGCGTTGGCCGGCACAACCACCTCGGCGTTGAGGCGCGACTTCTCGCGCTCGGCGCGCGCCTCCTCCGCCTTTTTCTGAGCCATTTCCTGCGCCACGCGGATGGCGCCGTCGGCATCGCGTGCCGCAGATTCGGAACGGTTACGCGCCTGCTCTTCGGCTACGCGCTGGTTGGCGAGGAACTCGGCTTTCTTGGCGTTGGCGGCTGATTCCGCCTCGACCGCCTCGGTGTTCAACTGCGCCGCGCGGGCACGGCGGTTGCGGTCGGCTTCCGCCTCGCCGATTTCGGCTTCGGAATTGGCGGCCGCTACAGCGACACGCTGATCGCGCTGGCGGCTCGCCACGCCGATTTGGCCCTTCTTCTCCTGTTCCGCCACGTCGATGTTGGCTTGGTTGATCGCCTCGGCGGCGGCACGGCGGCCGAGCGCGACGATATAGCCCGAATCGTCCTCGATGTCGCGGATGTTGACGTTGACCAGATGAAGGCCGATTTTTTCAAGTTCGCCGGAGACCGCCTCGTTGACCTTGGAGAGAAACGCCTGCCGGTCCTGATTGATCTCTTCGATGCGCATCGTCGCGATCACCGCGCGCATCTGACCGAGAATGATATCCTGCGCCTGGTCGTGGATCTGCTGGTCGTTGAGGCCCAACAGGCGGATCGCCGCATTCTCCATGACCCCGCGTTCGGTGGAGATGGCTGCGGTCACAGAGGTCGGCACCGTGACACGGATGTTCTCGGACGAGAGGGCGCTCTTCAGGTCAATCGGCACGACAAACGGCTCGAGATCCAAGTATTCATAGGCCTGGATCAGCGGCCAGACAAAAGCCGCGCCGCCATGGATACAGCGCGCCACGCCGCTGCCGGTCTTGCCGTAGATCACCAGAATTTTATTGGAGGGGCAGCGCTTGTAGCGGCGCGCGAACCCCATCAGCAGAACCAACACACCTACGCCCAGCAGCAGGGCCAGAACAAGGCCGACCAGCCTTCCGCCGTCTCCCGCGCCGCGCGCGACCTGCGCCAAGAACCCATTGAATGCCATACCCGACATCATCATCCGCCTCACTTCCTGCATTTAACCGCGCGGCCTTTCGGCGATGCGCACTTCAACCCGATTCCCAAACACCACCCGTTCGACCACGACTGCCGTCCCGGCCTTCACCGCCTGTCCGTCCGCAGCGCGTGCCTTGACGTGGGCGACCACGCCGTTGACCTCGGTGCGGATCTCGCCCTCGCCACCGGCGGGTCTGTCCAGGTAGACGGTGCCCGCGCCGCCGACCGCCGTCGCCACATTCAGAGTGCCGGTGTGAGCAAGCTTCGGCAACGCGTACAGCAGCAGCGCCACGACCGCCATGCCGGCAATCCCCCACAGGCTGGCCAAGCCCACCGCAGCCTGCACGCTGCGGCCGTCGGCCAGATACAGTGCGCCGCCCCAACTGAAGAGCGTGAGGAAGGTGACGATGGAGCGGATGCTGAGCAGTTTGAACGCGCTCATCGTCTCCGCCGCGTCGCTGCCGGACACATCGCCGTCCGTCACATCGCCGTCAGCCAAGCCGTCACCGCCCAATCCGAACAGGGTGGCCGCCAACTGCCAGACAAACAGGACGCCGAAGAAGACAGCCGCGCTGAAAAATCCGCGGTTCAGTGCTGAAAGCCCGTCCCACCATGCATACATACTTGCCTCCGGTCATTTCCTTGTCAGGGCTGAGAGAGTGATTCAGCACAATATAAGGATAGGGTGAGCATACTACACACCCCTCCTGAGAGCCAAGGCAAAAGCGCAAAGCGACGCGGAAACGGGCGCCTCCCCGATCCATTTACCGTTGAGGTTTATGGTTTCGGGTTTCCGGTTTCGACCACGCCTCTTTCCTTCCTGCTTCGGGCTCTCAACCGATCGGGCTTGCAGCCGGTAGGGCGGTCTCGCCGAGACCGCCGCAGAGGCGGGCCGCGAATGATCGAAGGGGTAACTTTCAACGCTCAACGTTCAACGCTCAACGCTCAAGTTATGGACTGGGGGCGCGGACGGCCCCGTCCGCGGGAAAGGCCGGCAACCGGTTCAACCTTCGGCGCTGCGGGTTGGCGAGATACGGGCGGGCGTTCGTCCCGGGCTTCAGGGCGCGCCAGGCTCCGTTGCGTCAGCGGCAAAGGCGACGTCGCGTCCTTTGAATTTCAAGCGCAACGCGTGGCCGACCGGCGGCAGCAAAGGCTCATACGGTCCGAGATCTTCAGGCCTGAAACCGTCGAGCACGATCCACGCGCCCCTCTTATCATCCACGCGCGCCGGCCGTTCTGCCGCCTGACGGCGCACGCGCTCCGGGCAGAGGCGCGCAGCGGCAAAGCAGGTCGCGCCGCGCCGCACGCACGCCTCGACTGCCGCGAGCGTTTCCGGCGAGACGGTCACGCCGCACAGGAAGAGCGTGCGCACGCCGCGCAGCAACTCGGGGCCCGCGTTGTGATCATAGACCGCGGTCGGCGGGCAGGGCATCATCACCGGCTGCTCGTAACGCGGATAGACCGCACTGTTGGCGTTGACCGCGCGCGGATCGCTCCGGCCGCCGGTCAGCAGACTGAACACCTGCATCCACTCGCCGGTCTCCGGCGTGGGCGGCCGATCCAGCGCCCCGTAGAGGGTGTCCCAGTAATAGCAGGAGGCCTGGCCCCAGTCGCTGTCCGGAAAGCGGATGATCGCGACCTCGGGCTCGTAATCCAAGTACCCGTAGCCGCGCTTGGCGCGTGAGGGGGCGTCGCGCAGGAAGGCCTGCAGGGCAGCCCCGTACTCGGAGAATTCATAGGTCGCGCCGCGGATGCGGCAGAGCCCGATGAAATGTTCGGTGTACACGTTGTCTACACCGGCCGCGTGCGCGAGCCGCAGGGCGGTCGTGTACTTCTCCACCGAATGTCCGGGGAAATGCCCCATCGACCAGAAATCCGGCGTGAACCATAGCTCGGCGCCGTATTGCTTGGCCGCGCCCAGAGCGAGCGCCAGCACCACCGGATAAACGTCCTCTTTGAGCAACTTCGGGCAGAGCGTCACGCCGGCCTGCGCCAGCGGATGCCACAGCGACGGAAAGACGCTCTCCACGATCATCCGTGCGCCGTGCCGCCGGTGAAACCGGTTCACCTGACGCGCCGCGCCGGTGAAGGCCGCGTGAGACTCTTCCAGAGTCATGCCTGTGGTCTCCACCAGATACGGCCGTCCGTCCGATGCCCGCGGAAAGGCGATGCGGTTGCGGCAGAGCTGCATGTGCTCGCCCTCGTCATAGACCACGCCTTCGAAAAGCCCGGTCGCCGCAGCCGCGTCCAGCGCCTCGGGCGCGAGGTCCCAGCGGTGACAACCGTCCGACGCGGCAAAACGGCACCGGCCGTCAGGACCGGGCGCGTTGGTCGACCAGTTCGCGGATTCATTGTTGATCGCGAAGCGCAGGCCGGTTGCGCGGCAGAAGGCCAACAGGTCGTTGAACTCGCCGTTGTCGAGCTGCCGGGGGCTCATGTGGACCTGCAGAAAATTGATGCCTTGATCGCGGAAGCCCAGCATCAGCGCCGGGTCCACCCGCCAACTGGTGTCGACACCCTGCAACGGCATCCCGCGCCGCGCGATCGGCGTCAGCGTGCGGATCACGCTCGCCACATTGGTTTCGCCCGCCGCGAGCACCGCATAGGCCGCGTGGCGGCGCTGGCCATCCTCCATGCCCGCCAGACTGGCATCCACGCGATAGAGCCCGCACGGCAAGCCCGGCAACGCGACGCGCGCACGGCCTTCGGCACCGCGCCACGCGAGGGCGGCATTCTGGCTGAAGACCTCGTCACCCTGCCAGTTTTCCAGCCGCAGCCGGACCCGCGCGTCGGGCAGCGCGTCGGCAGCCCACACTTGCAGCGACACGGCGTTGGTCACGCCTTCAACGCCGCGAACGCTGTCGAACGCCACGCGCACCGCAGCAGCGAGCGGCGGGCTGATACGCGCGCCGGGGCCTTCGATCGCGAGCGGCGACCATGCGAACGAATCGCGCTTCACCTCCGGCAAGAGAGCCGGCCGGCCGTTGGCTTGCCAGGCTCGGTCACTGACCACGCGCGTGATCGCGCCGGTCGGCCCCCACGCCTGCATGTCCACGGACACACACGGATCTGGCGCCGGGGTGAAGTCATACCGCACGACAAAGAATCCATTGCTGCCCGGCTCCAGGCGGCTGCGCCGGTGTTCGCCGGCCCCGGGCTCCAGCCGCCAGCCGGCAGCCCCGCCGAGATCCGCATCGGCGGCACCGTGCAGCCGGACCGCGCCCAGCGCCACCTGCCCGGCGGGAGAGGGGTGCGCCTGTTTGCGGTCCAAGCGGATGCCGACCTCGACAAGGCGCGAGAAATCACACGCTTCGGACTGTGTTCGGTAGGCGAGCGTCGGCTCTTGCCGCAACGCGATCACATGTTCCCGCTCGTTTCCGTGACGCCCCAGCAGCAGGTCGGGGCGACGCCGCTCTACGCAGTAGAATCCCGAGGTGCGCCCTTTGTCATCGACCACCTCCACGTAGAGCCACTCGTCCTGCCGCGCGTCGCGCGTCCGGAAACTCAGCCGCTCGAACGCGGCCGGCGCGGCCAGGCGGCGCCGCAGCCAGATGAAACAATTGTCAGGGCTTTGAACATCGGCGTCGGCATCCACCCCGATCATGTTGTCGCCGGCCCGCACGAGCGGCGTGATGTCAACGGTCTCCGCATCCCACGGCGTGTCGCCCACGCTCACGGGCCGGCCGTTGACTGTGAGGCGATACCGGTCGCGGGCATGCACGCGCACCCAGGCTTTCGACGGGGCGTGCGCCAGATGGAACGCGCGGGTGAAGCGGCTCGGTTCGTACGCGGGCGCGGGGTCCGCCGCCGAGATCCAGCGCGGTTCCGTCGCGGCGCCGACCGTGAGCGCGAAACCCGCCGCAAGCGCCAGCATCCCCCCCCTGTGTCCCGGAGCATCCGTCCATCTTCCTTGTCTCATCCTCACCTCCTGAAATGCCTTGAAGTATCACGCCGGCGCGTGTCCGCGTCAAGCCGTCCGGTTGGACAATCGGTTGGGCGGCTGTTTTGCGATTGGACGCGCCGTAAAAATGCGCTACTCTACGTACACGATAGACGCTTGGCGTGCGGCCGGGCGAAACAAAACAGGGGAGTGATGATGCAACGCATGGGGTATGTTTTAGTGGCTGGCGCCGCGTTGGTCGCCGGTGCGGTCTCGGCCGATGTCAGCCTGCCGAACGTGTTCAATCACAATATGGTCCTGCAGCGCGGGCAGCCGGTGCCGGTCTGGGGCTGGGCCGCGCCGGGCGAGCCGGTGACCGTCTCGTTCGCGGGACAGTCGAAGAAAACCGTGGCGGACAAGGGCGGCGCGTGGCGTCTGGCGCTGGAGGCCCTGCAGGCGTCGGCCGATCCTGCGGCCTTCACCGTTTCCGGCGCGAACACGGTGACCTTCACCAATGTGGTCGTGGGCGAGGTGTGGTTCTGCTCCGGCCAGTCGAACATGGAGTGGCGCATGGCGAATGTGGACAACGCCGAGCAGGAGCGCGCCGCCGCGACCTATCCGTTGATCCGCCACTTCAAAGCGCCCAAGGCCTTCAAGCCCGCGCCGGAAAAGAACATTCAGGCCGCGTGGGAGGTGACGACGCCCGACGGCATCGGCGACGAGTCGGCCGTGGCCTATTTGTTCGGCCGCCGTCTGCATCAGGTGCTCAAGGTGCCGGTGGGCTTGATTAATTCTTCGTGGGGCGGCACGCGCATCGAGCCGTGGACGCCGGCGTGCGGGTTTGACGGCCTGCCCGAGCTGGCCGCCATCAAGACGCGCGTCGACACCGCCACTCCCGGCACGCCCCTGCACGCGCAGGTGCTCAACGAGTATGTGGCAGCCGTACAGGCGTGGGTCGCGGATGCCAAGGCCAAGAGCGCGGCCGGGCAGGCGATCAGCGCGGCGCCCGAGTTCCCGCAGCACCTGGTTTTCCCGAACGCCCAGGGCAAGCACCAGGAGCCCACGGTGCTTTACAACGGCATGGTGGCGGGCCTCGTCTCGTACGCCATCAAAGGCGCGATCTGGTATCAGGGCTGCTCCAACAACGGCGAGGGCATGCTCTATCTGGAAAAGACCAAGGCGCTCGTGAACGGCTGGCGCAAGGTCTGGGGCCAGGGCGATTTCCCCTACTACCTCGTGCAGCTCGCGCCCTATAACTACGGCCCGGCCCGTGCCACGCACCTGCCGGGCATCTGGGAGGCGCAAGCCGCCGTGCCCGCCGCGATCCCCAACACCGGCTACACCGTGATCAACGACATCGGCAACACCAAGGATATCCATCCGCGCAACAAGCAGGACGTGGGCCTGCGCATGGCCAACCAGGCGCTCAACCGCACGTACGGCATGCAGGAGATCCGCTGGGAAGGACCGGTCTACAAAGCCTTCACGGTCGAAGGCGCGAAGCTGCGCGTCACGTTTGACCACGCCGAGGGACTGAAGACGCGCGACGGCCGGCCGCCGACCTGGTTCGAGCTTTGCGGTCAGGACGGGCTCTTCCGCAAGGCCGACGCGCTGATCGACGGCAACAGCGTCGTGCTCTCGGCACCCGGCATCAGCGCGCCGATGGCGATGCGTTTCGCCTGGGACCAGCTCGCGGAGCCCAACCTCGTCAACGGCCTGGGCCTGCCCGCCGGCGCCTTCCGCTGCGGCAACAAGCCGAAGCTGGACGGCGCGCTGGCTCTGCCCGAGCTTCAAGGTTTCCGCAAGGTCTACGAAATCGACCTGCCGACTGGCGGCAACTTTAACGCGGCGCCGCCGAAATACGCCCTCGACGCCGGCAGCGCGGCGGGCGCGTTCGCGCGCGTGGCGTACGTGCTCCAGCTTCAGCAGGCCGAGAGCATCCGCTACGTCTGCACCGTTATGGACGCTTTCACGAAAGACGCCAAGAAACTGGGCATCCCGCATGCCCGCAGCGGCATCTTCCATCAGGCCAAAGTCGCCAATCTGACCGTGCGCTCGAACGTCGAGGGTATTCCTGCGCTCGACAACTCCGACGGCGGCAACATCGAGTTCTGGGGCGCGAATTACGGCAACCCGAACGGCCTGAACCTGCCCGGCGCGAACGGCGCCAAATATGACTTCGACGACAAACCGGCGGAAGACGGCGGCTACGGCTGCATGCAGGTCCACTGTTGGAAGAGCAAGGTGACGCTCTTCGCCTACAACAATTTCAACGGCGGCGGGCCCTGCGACATCGGCATCGGCAACAACGCCGCCGGCGAACATCCCGACTACACCTTCATGGGCAACGGCGGCCAATACGAGGTCCGCCGCCTGACCGTGCTGGTCAAGTAATCTTCCGTCAACCGTTCACCCCCGGTCTTCACGCCATGAAAAACGCCCCCTCGCGCGCGGCCGCCGGCTGGCGCTCTTCGCAGACGCTCACCGTGGCAGCGGCCTTTCTGGCACTGTTCGCGCTCGTGGGGTTCGCCCTTTACGGGCTGCCGTTTTTCTATGACTTCATGACCCGGGAATACGGCTGGTCGCGCGCCACGGTGACCAGCGGCAACGCGCTGGGCAAGCTGCTGGTCGGCCCGCTGTTCGGCTTCATCGCCGGGTGGCTGGTCGACCGCTTCGGGCCGCAGCGACTGATGGCCGCGGGCGCGCTGATGGGCGGCCTCGCGCTGGCCGGGTTGAGCATGGCCGACACCTTGCCGCTCTTTTATCTTTTCTACGTGCTCAACGCGCTGGCCTATGTCTGCGGCGGGCCGCTGCCCTGTCAGGTGCTGATCGCGCGGCGTTTCGACAAGAACCGCGGCAAGGCCATGGGCATCGCCTACCTCGGCATCGGCGCGGGCGGCGCACTGGTGCCGCTGGTGGCCGCGCGCCTGCAGCATGTCCTGGGCTGGCACCACGCCATGCTCGCGCTGGGCGGCCTGATCGTCCTGCTGGCGTTCCCGTTGCCGCTCCTGCTCAAGGCCCCCGGCGCCGCGCCGCAGCCGGCCGGCGCAACACCGCCGCCCGCTGCCCCCAAGGTGGATATCGGCGCGATCCTGCACTCTCCCGCTTTTTATCTGCTGGCGTTCGGCAGCATGTGTTCGATCGGCGCGGTCGGCGGCGTGATGCAGCACCTGAAGCTCTACCTGCGTGATCAGACGTTTACGCAAGAGGGCGCGGCGCGCATCCTGTCGCTCGTCCTGCTGTCGAGCCTGGCGGGCCGCGTGCTGATGGGTTGGCTGGCCGACCGTTTCAGCCGCAAGCACGTGATGCTGCTGATCTACCTGCTTGTGGCGACAGCCATCCCGCTGCTGCTCCTGCCGGCCTTCCCGGGCCGCATTTACGTTTTTGCGGTACTCTTCGGCATCGGCCTGGGCGGCGACTACATGATCAGTCCGCTGATGGCCGGCGACCTCTTCGGCGTGCGCGCGCTGGGCCGCGTGATGGGGATCATCCTGGTGGCGGACGGCGTGGCCGAATCGGCCTTTCCGATGCTGGTCGGCGCCCTGTACAGCGAAGCCGCGAAAAGCTACGCGCTCGGCTTCTCGGTGCTGATCGCGGTCGCGCTCGCGGGCGCATCGCTGATCGCGTTCTTGCCCAAGCCGCGCGCTCAGTCCTGAAACGCTCAGCCTTCACGCGTTCGGCGCCATGTCCACGATGAGCAGTTCGACCGTTGTCTCGCCGCCGAAGATATTCTCGCGCAGTTCGCACACTACGTCGAAGAGGCCGGCGTGCGCCCGCAACGCATCGGCTGCGGGGCCGTTGCGGAACCACACGCCGCGCGGCAGCGTCTGTCCGCCGCAGGTGAAAACGCAGTGCAGATGTTCCCCGGCCGAGCCGACAGGCCGAGCCTCTTTCACGGTCACGCCGCGCACGCCCCAGCGCGGCGCGGGATTACCGCAGCCGAACGGCGCGAGTTGCTGGATCGCGCGGCAGAGCGTCAGCGTCAGCTCGTTCGGTTCAAGCCAGCCGTCCACCGCGAGCGTGCGGGACAAGCCGCCCCCGCCGGCGGCCGCCTGCCGCGCGCAGGCCTCGCTGAACAGCCGCTTGAAGGTGTCAAACGCGCCAGGCCTGACCTGGAAGCCGGCGGCGCGCGCGTGCCCCCCGTATCCGGCGAGCGCTTCCTCAGCCTCTGCCAGCGCGTCGAGCGCGTGATACCCCTCGCCCGCGCGCAGCGAACCGCGCCCCGCGCCGCTCTCGTCGAACGACACGACGGCGGCTGGACGTCCGGTGGCATCGCACAACCGCGCAGCCACGATGCCGATGACCCCCGGATGCCACCCCTCCTCACCGGCGTGCGGTCCGTCCCCGCCCACCACCACGGCCGCTTCGCTGAAGACCGCACCCGCGCTGTCCAGGCCGCACTGCCGGCGCGCGGCCAGCACGATGCGTTCCTCCACGCCGCGCCGCCGCCCGTTGAACGCTTCAAGCTGTGCGGCCAGCGCGGCCGCGCGGTCACGGTCGCGTGTCGTCAGCAGCTCATACGCGGCCATGGCCGACGCCATGCGGCCGGCCGCGTTCATGCGTGGCCCGAGTATGAACCCGAACGTCGTGGCATCCGGCGCCGTCACCGTCTGCTGCGCGGCACGCGCCAGCAGCGCTTGCAAGCCGGCACCGGCAAAGCGCGACCAATACTTCAGCGCGTTCCAGACCAGCACGCGGTTCTCGCCCGTCAGCGGCACGATGTCGGTCACCGTCGCCAAGCCTGCCGGCACCAGCAATTCGCCGCCCAGCGACGCGCCCTGATACCAACCGTTGGCCTTGCCGAGCTCGACCAAAGCGTGCGCCACCTTGAATGCCACGCCTGCTCCGCACAGGTGTTCCGCGCCCGGCGCGGCACCCAGCTTAGGATTGACGATCGCCGTTGCGTCCGGCAGCGGTCCGTTGGGCTCGTGGTGATCGGTGACAATCACCTCGACGCCCATCCGCACGAGATCCGCCACCTCGTGCGGCGAACTGATGCCGCAGTCGACGGTCACCAGCATGTCGGGCGGGCCGCCGCGCTCGCGCAGGCAGCGGGCGAGCGCCGCGCGGGTCAACCCGTATCCCTCCGGTTCTCGCACCGGCAGGAAAGCCTCCGCCGAGCCGCCCAGCCGGCGCAGGGCGGTGACCAGCACCGCCGCGGCGGCGACGCCGTCCGCGTCGAAATCGCCATACACCACGATGGCGCGGCCGGCCCGGATCGCCTGCCACAGCCGCTCGGCGGCCACGCGGACGCCGGGGAAGGCAAAGGGATCGCCCAGATGGTCTTTGAGACTGGGATTCAGAAAGGCACGCGCCGCGTCGGGGGTCGACACGCCGCGCGCCGCCAAGACAAGCGCCACGGGAAGCGGCAGGTCGAGCGCGCCGGACAGCGCCCGCGCCGTCTCCCGATCCGCGAACGCATCCAGCCACCTGAACTTTGCCTGCATATCGTGTACGTACCCCCGGACATTCCGCGCCTTGTGTGATGCCGGCCATTATGTGTAGCCGGGCTTGAATTGTCCAGCCCGTTTCGCCTATACTGTGCCCACGTTTCTTGGAGGGGTGTCTGAGTGGTTGAAAGAACCGGTCTTGAAAACCGGCGTGCCGCAAGGTACCGGGGGTTCGAATCCCTCCCCCTCCGCCACTGCTCACATGCGGCCGTATCCTGTAAGAGTAGCGTGTTGGCCCTCGCCTTTTTCGTTCGCTTTCACGTCCCCGTACACGTACACGCTGGAAAATGCAGATCTCCACGTGGACGGTGCGCAAAACAGATGTTTTTTTTGCGCAAACAAGCAAGTAGTTTGGGCGGCATGTGATACGATGGCCATCATGAAAAAGGTGATTGTTGCGGCCGCGTGCACGGCGCTGGCGCTGTCGGCTCGAGACGTTCCGGTGTGGTTTGAAAAAGGTGTCGTCGCGCAGGTGCCGTCTGCGGGCACGGCGAACATGCCCGCCCTCGCCGCGAGCGGCGTGACCATCGTGCGGATGCAGGAGGCATCAGCGACACCGGCGCAGGTGGCGGCGTTCACCGCCGCCGCGCACGCCGCCGGGTTGAAGGCGTTGGCTCCCTGCGTCTGTCCCAAAACGTCCGGCGAGGACGGGCTTTTCGTCCTCACCAACCTTGTGCCGCGCTGGGTCGGCTCGCCGGCTGACGGCTGGGTGGTGTCGGGTGCCGACCGCCTGCCGCTCGAAACGTGGGAGTTGGCGCGTCAGGCGGTCAAAGGCCTAAGGCCCGGTCTCGTGCTCGTGGCCGAAGGGTCGCGGCTCGGCAACCAGCGCAGCGCCTTCGACGCCGACTTCCCTCCGCCGTGGAACGCCGCGCTGAACGATGTGCTGAAGGCGCGTCAGCCCGTTTCAGAACTCGAACGCCTCTGGCGGCTGATGCGGGAAAACCGTCCGGAGCGACACCGTTTCCTGCGCGGATCCCCGCATTGGGATCCCGTGCCGGTGGCGTTCGCCTTCGCGCTGGACGGTGTGCCGGTCCTGACCGCCGGGCAGGAGAGCGGCTGCGACACCGTCTTGCCGAAGCTTTGCGCCCTCCGTGCCGCAGAGCCGGCGTTCACGGAAGGGGACCTCGCGTGGCTTGAGAACGATTCGCCCGAAAAGGTGGCGGCGTTTGTACGCACCGCACCCGACGGGCGGCGCATCGTCTGCGTGTTCAATCTGCGCCGGGAGGCTCTGACGTTGAAGGTGAAGCTTCCCGCCGCGCTGGCAGACGCGCCGCTGCTCGCGGAGCGCTGCGCGTACGCGGACGGCGCGTATGTCTTCGCGGGGGCGGGATACGAGATCCGCGCTGTCGCCGGAGCCGTCCGGACGAGCGCCGAGCGTGCCGCGCGCGCCGCGGCCCTCGCGGCGGCGGAGATGCCGCGCGCGCGGGATCTCGAGCTGAAGGACCCCGTCTACAAGGATCTGACGAACCTGACGGCCCGCGCGGTGCCGCCGTATCTGCGCGGGGCGATGATGTACCAGCTTTTCCTGCGCCCCTTCACGCCTGAGGGCACGCTCAAGGCGGCCGAGGCCCGGCTGCCGTTTGTGAAGTCGCTGGGCACGGACATCCTTTATCTCTGTCCGGTGGCGACGGCTGACCGCGGCTCGGACCCCGTGTACTGGAGCGCGCGCCAGAAGCAGAGCCGACTCGGGAACCCCTGCAACCCCTACCGCATCGCGGATTATTTCGGCGTCGATCCTGAATACGGCTCGGAGCAGGACCTGAAAGACTTCGTCGCCACCGCCCACGGACTGGGGATGAAGGTGCTCTTCGACGTCGTCTACTACCACTGCGGGCCGAACGCCGTCTTTCTCAAGGATCATCCGGAGTGGGCGCTCCGCCATGCGGACGGGTCCTTCCAACTCGGGGAATGGGCCTTCCCGCGGCTCGACGTGAAGAACCCGGCCGTGCGTGAATATTTCTTTGAAAACATGGCCTGGTATCTGCGCGAATTCCAGTGCGACGGCTTCCGCTGCGATGTGGGCGGCATGCTGCCGCTCTGGTACCGCGAGGAGGCCTACCGCCGCAACAAGGCGGTGAAGGACGACGTGGTGATGCTGTGCGAGGGGAGCGACCCGCGCGAACAGCAGGTGGCCTTCGACCTCTGTTACGCTTTCCCGATGCAGGTCGCGATCCGCGACTTTCTCGCCGGCAAGGGATCCGCCACCAACCTGTCCGTCCACTGCGTGCAGCGCGAAAGCCGCTTCCCCAAGGGGTACCACTGGATGCGCTGCTTCCAGAACCACGACTACGCAAACTGCGCGCCCGGCCAGAAGCGTTGGGAGGAGACGTTCGGCCTCGCCCTCAACGACGCGCTGCTCGTGACCCTCTTCACGCTCGACGGCGTGCCGATGGTATACAACGGGCAGGAGATCGCCGACACCGCGCCGCACAGCATCTGGTCGAACCGCTTCCACGGCAAATGGGGCATCGACTGGTCCCGGGCCTTCACGCCGGAGGGTGCGCACCGTCTCGATCTCGTCCGCGCGCTCAGCCGGCTCCGCCACGAACGTCCCTCCCTCTTCGACGCGCCGACGGAATTCCTTGAAACGCCATTCCCGCACGAGGTGTACGCGTTCCGCCGTCCGCTCGCGGACGGTACGGAGTGGCTCACCGCGGTGAACATTTCCGAAAAGGACCTGATCGTCACGGTTCCCGCCGGCTTCCACGCCTTCCTCGCCGGGCCCGGCGCCACGCTCGACGCCGTCACCGGGCGCCTGCGCCTGCCGCCGCAGAGCTGGATGTTGGGGGCGTTTGTGCTGAAGTGAACGGGCCCGTGACGCACCGCGCGTCGGTTGGCGCGCAGCGGCGGCCCGGCGCGGCTCAACAACGTCCCATCACGCTGACTGAGGCCAGTCACTCATCGTCGTGGCCGGTCGAGGTGGCGGCGATCAGCGCGCGGTACTCTTTGGCGAGTTGCTCGCACACCTTGGCAACGGTGAACTGACTGAGCACGCGCGTGCGCCCGGCAGCGGCCAACGCGGCGGCCCGGGCGGGATCGGCCAGGAGCCCGAGCGTCTCCTCAGCCATGCCTATGGGTTCGCCTCCGCGCACCAGGATGCCTGAGACGCCCTGCTCGATGATCGTGCAGGGGCCGCCCGACTCCGCGGCGATGACCGGCACCGAGGCGGCCATGGCTTCGCACAGCACGCGGCCGAAGGGTTCGCCCAGCGCCGGGTGGAGCAACACGTCGAACGCGGGCAAAATCTGCGCCGCATCGTCACTCGCCGTGATCCAGTGAAAAACATCGGCTAGGCCGGCCTGGTCGACCATCTTCTCGAGCTGGCCGGCCCACCGGGCGTGCTCGTTGAACAGATTACGCCCGACCAGCGCAAAGTGGACATCGGGACGCTGCCGCCGGATTTCCGCGGCGGCCATGACGAACGCATCGTGCCGTTTCCACGGAATGAGATGCGCGACCATGCCGACAACCGGAGCCTCCGCCGGCAGTCCGAACCGCTGGCGCGCCGCGGCTCGGCTCACGGAAGCGGCGCTGGCGGGGTCAATCCCGTTGCGGACCACCCGAATGCGTCCGAGGATGCTGGGCGAGAGGATTTCGACCAGATACTCGTCGATCGCCTCGGAAGCCGCGATGATCCTGGAGGCCTTTTTCGCCGCGTCGCGCGCGATGACGACCGGCAGCCGCAAATCGCGCACATGCCACACCAGGGGGATATGGGAGAAAGTTTTGCGCGACGCCAGAAAGGCGGGCAAGCTGTTGGCGTGGATGATGTCCGGCTTGACGGCGCGAATGATCTGGCAGACCGTGCTCGGGGCACGCATGAGTTTCGCAGCCGTGGAGAAAAGGCCCCAACCGCGGCGCGACGCCCGTACCGGCGAAACGGGAAAGATGGGAATCCCCTTGGCCGAAAGACGTTCGAACAGCGGCCCTTGAGGCACCGCTGCCACCACTTCAACCCCGCAAGCCGCCAAGCCGCCGCACACTTCCAGCAGGCTGTACTGAGCGCCTCCGAGCTCCGATATCAGGTCAACCCACAAAACACGCATAGGTGAAAATAGTAGGCTTCTGTGCCGTGAAAGTCAACAGCCTTAAGCGAAGATCTTAAGAATCCTCGGTCACCGTCACCGCATGCGGCTCGCCGCCGGCCTCGCGGCCGGCAGTGCCCCGGCGGGGGCGACGGCGGCGCGAATGGCGGCGCGGGCGGTCGTTCTCATCCTCCTCGGCGTCGCGCGGCGTTTCGGCGCCTTCCGGCACGTCGGCCTGCTCGGGGCGCGGCGGTCGTGGGGCTTTTTGAGCGGCCTGCTGCTCGTACAGGGCCTGCCACTCGTTGAGGCAGGAAAGGTCGGCCTTCTCCGCCGTCAGCAGGATCCGCTGAAACGCCAACGCCTCCGGGAAGCCCGGATGGAAAAGAAACCGGTGCCCGCGCCCTTTGGCCGGTGAATCGGCGAACCGGCGCGGCACGTCCATCAGCGCCTGGGCGGTGTAGAGGGTCGCCTTCGGGATATGGAGCCGTTGCGCCACGGCATGCAACGCCTGCCGCGCGACATGCTGCCGGTTGACGCGGCTGTTCGGATAGCGCCGCTCCTCCTGGCGCAGCATCTCGAAAAAGAGCGGATAGTAGAGACAGGCCAGCCGCACGCCGTTGGAGAGTTCGGCGTTTGCGGGATCGACGTCGAGTGCGGCCAGATAGCTCCAGAGCGGTGACCGTTTGCCGCCGGAGGCGTCGATGTAGGCGCCGAGTTCCGGCAGCAGATCGTCCAGCAGATTGAACTCCCACAGCATCAGGAAGGCGGCGCGGGCCGAGCCGAAGGTAAAGAGCCGGAAGATCTCCTCGCAGACGCGCGGCACGGAGGCGTTGAGGATATCGGCATGGTACTTGAGGATGGCTTTGCAACTGGCGCGGTCGATCGTGAAACCCAGGCGCGCCGCGAACTTGACCGCCCGCATCATGCGCACCGGATCCTCGCGGAACCGGATGGCGGGATCGCCGATGCAGCGCAGCAATCGTTTTTCAAGGTCCTTGAGACCGCCCACGTAATCGATCACCGAAAAAGTCTTAATATCGTAAAAAAGCCCGTTGACCGTAAAGTCGCGGCGCTTCGCGTCCTCCTCGGGCGAGCCGAACGTGTTGTCCTCGGTCTGATAAAGGCCGTTCTCGCTCTCCGTGGCCTCGGGTTGGCGCCGGAAGGTGCTGGTCTCGATCACCTTGCGTCCGAAGACGATGTGCGCCAGGCGGAAGCGCCGTCCGATCAGAAAACAGTTGCGGAACTGGCGTCGGATCTCATTCGGGCGCGCGTCGGTCCCGATGTCGAAATCCTTGGGCTGACGGCCGAGCAGCAGGTCTCGCACACTGCCGCCCACCAGATAGGCCGTGTACCCGGTGTTGGCCAGCCGGTACAGCACCTTGAGCGCGTCAGGGTCGATATTCGCGCGCGAGATGCTGTGCGCGGCACGTTCGCGGATCACGGGCGAATTGCGTTTAAAGAATGAAATCATCGTATGTGTCGTTCGGTTTTGTCCAAAACAATTGCGTGTCAGTATGACAGAAAGCCGAGCCCGAAACAAGACGGCGTTTGAGCGTTTGAAACAAAGCACTTGCGTCACGGGCACAAGGTGCTATCATGAAACCTCATTTTTCGCCTTGCTGTGTAGTCGTTGGACCGGACACGGCCGGGCGATGTTCAAAACCTGAGGAGTAACTGACATGGCGAAGATTGATTTTGGCGGTGTTGTGGAAACCGTCGTCACACGCAAAGAATATCCCTTGAAGAAGGCGCAGAAAGTCCTCAAGGATGAGGTCATCGCCATCATTGGCTATGGCGTGCAGGGCCCTGCGCAGTCGCTCAACATGCGCGACAACGGCGTCAATGTCATCATCGGCCAGGACAAGCGTTTCGCCGGCGACTGGAAGCGCGCGATGAAAGACGGCTTCAAGCCGGGCAAGACGCTCTTCGACATCGAGGAGGCCTGTGAGAAGGCCACGATCGTCATGATGCTCGTGAACGACGCCGCGATCAAGCAGGTGTGGCCGCGTGTCGCGCCTTTCATGACGGCCGGCAAGGCGCTTTACTTCTCCCACGGCTTCGGCTTCGTCTATAACAGGCTGACGGGCGTCAAGCCCAGCGCGGACGTCGACGTGATCCTGGTGGCCCCGAAAGGCTCGGGCACCTCGGTGCGCCGCAACTTCCTCGCGGGCGTCGGCATCAACTCCAGTTTCGCCGTGGCGCAGGACGCGACCGGCATGGCGCTCGACCGCACCTTGGCGATCGGCATCGCGGTGGGTTCGGGGTACCTCTTCCCGACCACGTTCGAGCATGAGGTCACCTCTGACCTGGTCGGCGAGCGCGGCGTGCTGATGGGCGCGCTGGCCGGCATCATGGAGGCTCAGTACGATGTGCTGCGCAAGAACGGCCACAGTCCCTCCGAAGCGTTCAACGAGACGGTCGAGGAGCTGACCCAGAGTCTCATCCGCCTGGTCGACGAGAACGGCATGGACTGGATGTACTCGAACTGCTCGGCCACGGCGCAGCGCGGCGCGCTCGACTGGAAGCCGAAGTTCAAGAAGGCGACGCTGCCGGTCTTCAAG
>Ga0172377_10002339_pt1 | contig 19316 bp, 19 predicted proteins | sample Pumphouse3metaG_FD_119749 | JGI IMG/M metagenome (GOLD analysis project Ga0172377, IMG submission 119749) | Leachate microbial communities from a municipal landfill in Southern Ontario, Canada - Pumphouse #3 metaG | ecosystem: Engineered > Solid waste > Landfill > Unclassified | place: Canada...
CTGTTCATTCCCAATGAGCAGATCTACACCTTTATCAATGAGATCGACCGCACGCTCATCGACGACGCCCTGAAAGCAAAGACCATCCTCTGTTCGCCCATGACGCTGTACGCCGTGCTCGCGGTCATCCGCCAATCCATCGATAACTTCAGCGTGGAGGGAAAATCTCAGGAGATGCTCACGGTCTTCGGCGCTTTCCGCCAGCAGTGGGAGAAATTCAAAGAGCAAATGGGGAGAGTGCAGGGTCAATTTGAAACCGTACACAAGGGCTTCGAGGAACTCACCTCAACGCGCGAACGCCAGTTGGACCGTCAGCTCACGAAGATCGAGGAACTGCGCCTGGAGCGTGGTGCGCACATGCCGGAAATCGAGCAGGCGTTCGAAAAGGCAACTAGGAAAGAATCATTGACGCGAACGAAGAACGTCCTACCATAGCTACAGATGCATCAGCAGAACGTCCTCGTCAGCCTTCTTCTCGTCGTCCGCCTAGGCGGATAGCGCGAACGTGCTGAAGTCGATGACCCACCTCGCGCACAGCGGGGTTTTTTGTATCCCCTCACCCCCTTCCCCCCTCTCCCATGGTAAAAAATATGGAATCGCTGGGCGCCCCCTGCCAACGTCACGAAGTGAACGGCTATGCCTACTGGCACGGATCCGGCCGCCTGACCGTGTGCGACAGCAGCAACGCACATCATCAGACGAGCAGAGTTCTCAGCCGCTTGCCGGAAGACACAGACGTGCAGGATGTCATCCGCGCAATGGCACAGGAGATCCGGGAAACCTTCGAGCGGCAGGATCCGAGAGCGGCCGGCAGAGAGCGCCAAAACGAACCGATCTGTGACCAGAGGCCAAAAAGGTGCATTTGAAGCCAAAAAATTGCGTCGTTTGACACGGAAGCATGTACGCGTAATCTGACCATTGTCATGCAACGCTCATCTGCCTACACCATGAAGCAGAACCTCAATACCCCGAAGAGGTAGCGGGTGTGCTGACGTTGAACTTTGCACCCCGCACCAAGAGAAGCGGGGATTTTTTTATCTCCTTTTTCCTCTCTCTCCCATGGAAAGAATCGATGTAAGTGCCATTCCGAAACGCGATCCAACCGGCCACCAGGAAGAAATTGCCTGGTGGTATCCGATGAATGGAGACCGTACCGTCTACGTGCACGACACTAAAGAAGGCATTGCCGTGCAGGATGACATTCGAGAAGGCGAAACGCATGAAGCAGTATGTCGACGTATTCTACAGGAAATCGGCAGACTTTCGCTCGCAATACGAGAAAAAACCTCAGTGAGTTTGGGAGCCTCTGGTACCATGCATCAGTGAAGGCGGCAGACACTGCGACATCCGCGGCCAAGAAGTCCGAGTTGATCCTCGGAACTCTCAATGAGCCGCAGCGCAGAGCCGTGGAACACACCAAAGGTCCCCTCCTTATTCTGGCGGGAGCCGGCAGCGGCAAAACACGCGCCCTCACACACCGCATCGCCGCATTAATCGCACAGGGGGTTCCTCCCTGGCAGATCCTCGCCGTGACATTCACGAACAAAGCAGCCAAAGAGATGAAGTCGCGCATCGAGAACCTGCTCCATCTGACGGAGGGCGAGGATCCTTCCGCGTGGGGATCGAAGAGCGCACGTCTGCCGGTCATGGGGACATTTCACTCGATCTGCGCACGGATCCTGAGAAAGGACATCGAAAAACTGGGACGCGACCGCTCCTTCGTGATCTACGATCAGGACGATCAGGAAAAACTGGTCAAGCAGGTTCTGCGCGACATGAAAGTGGAGGAAGCGGAATTGAAACCGCGTGCCGCGTTGAGCTACATCGGCCGCTTCAAGTGCGAGGCGTTGAGTCCGAACGAAGCGCTCAAGCAGTCCACGACCCCGCGTATGGAAACGGTGTGTCACGCATTCGCGGCCTACGAAAAAGCGCTGCGAACAGCCAATGCCCTCGACTTCGATGATCTCATCCTCGAAGTCGTGCGCCTCTTTCATGAGGTGCCGGAAGTCCTGGACCGCTACCAGGAGACATGGCGATACATCAACGTGGATGAGTACCAGGATACGAACCACGCGCAGTACCTCTTCACGACGCTGTTGGCACAGAAATACCGCAACCTCTGCGTCATCGGCGATCCGGATCAGTCCATCTATGCGTTCCGCGGCGCGGATATCCGCAACATCCTGGAGTTCCAGCGGGAGTACAAAGATGCAATCGAGATTAAGCTGGAACAGAACTACCGCTCGACCCAACTGATCCTCACCGCGGCTGATGCCGTGATCGCGGCCAATCCCAACCGCCCCAAGAAGAAGATGTGGTCCGAGCGCAAAGAGGGCCCGAAAGTGCTGGTGAACGAGGTGGAGAGCGAACGCAAGGAGGCGGAGGAGGCGCTCCGGCGCATCACGCAGTTCAAAGCGGAAGGCGTGGCGCTGAACGATCAGGTCATCCTCTACCGCACCAATGCGCAATCCCGGCTGTTCGAGGAAGCGTGCATGCGCCAGGGAATCCCCTACCGCATCGTGGGCGGGGTGAAATTCTACGCGCGCAGAGAGGTGAAGGACGTGCTCGCGTACCTGCACGTGATTTTAAATCCCGCAGACACGGTGGCGCTCCTGCGCATCATCAACGTGCCATCACGCAAAATCGGTGAAACGACGTTGGAACGCATCCGCGTCTGGAGCAGTGTCAACGGTGCATCGCTCTGGTCGGCGCTGCAACGTGCGGATGAAATCACAGATTTGAATGAAGGAACGAAGAATCGCATCGCTGCATTCGTGAAGATCATCACGGACCTGCAGGGCGAAATGAAGCACCGCGTCGTTGCGGACCTCACAATGCGCCTGCTACAACGCATCGGTCTGGAGCAATGGCTCAAAGATGACACCGAAGAGGGCGAGGAACGCTGGCAGAACGTGGAGGAGCTCCTCTCCGTGATGCGCAAGTACGATCACCTGGAACCGCAGATTGCGCTCACGAGCTTTCTGGAAGAAGTCGCTCTGGTCTCCGAAGTCGACCGCCTCGCGGAACTGAAGGACGACGCCGTCACGCTGATGACCGTGCATTTGTGCAAGGGACTCGAATTCGAACACGTGACGGTTGCCGGGTGCGAGGAAGGCATCTTCCCGCATGCGTCGAGCGTCTACGACCGCGAGCAACTCGAGGAGGAGCGCCGGCTGATGTACGTCGGCATGACGCGGGCCAAGACGCATCTCACGCTCCTGTTCGCACGCTCACGCATGTTATGGGGTGAAACCAAAAGCAACTCCCCCAGCCGGTTCCTGGATGATCTGCCGGATGGCGTCATCGAGCGCCGGAGTGATTCGGTCTTGAGCAGCTTCGCCTGGGCCGCGGAACGCGGACAGGAGGAAGCGCTGACCGGAGGGCATGTGGAGCCCTACAATCAGGAAAAACACCTGAAGATGGAATTCAATCAGGATGTCACTCTGGACGATGCTTCGCAGGAACCCATGACGGAAGGGACGCGCGTCGAACATCCCAAGTTCGGCCAGGGAACGGTGGCAGCGGTGCGCGGCGGTGTGGCGGATATCGCGTTCGACTCGGGCATCCGCAAGAGTTTTGCGCTCTCGATCGCGCCGCTGAAGATCCTGTAAGGTGCGGGAACAGCATTGACAGTCACGCAAAATGAGGAGATTTTGGCTAAGGTTTGCGCGTTCCCGGATCATTCACACCTCAACGGAGGAGAGTCATGCAAAGACCAGAGATGTTTCCTGAAGCACGGGTCCGTGATCCGCGTCCGCACATGACTCTGTTCGTCATGAGCGTGATCGCCGTGATCGCCCTGCTCTCGTTCTCCATCGGAGAACTAACGGAAAGACCGTTTTCCGGTCCCGAAGCCGAGATCCTCGCGGAACCGGACGTGCAGCATTGCGACGGAGTAATTCGGGCGATCTTCTCCGTCAGTCATCCCCTCTCCCCGACGCAGGAGAAGGTCTGGAAACAGACCATCGAAGCCTGGGAGAAGAAACAGCCGGGCGACGTGATCCGTCACGTCGAGATCTACCAAGGAAGATCCCGTCACGTGATCATCACGGTCATGGACGCGATCTGAAGCAAACCGACAAGACGCTCCCCTCTCTGCGAGAGGAGCGTCTTTGGGAACTCTCAGAATCGATAGAACGTGCCGCGAAGTTGCAGTTCATCGAACGGCACCCACGAGAAGCTCGTCGTGCCGTCGGTCCACGTCAGCGCACCGGCAGAACTGACGGAGCCCGCCGGTGAGAGCGAGATCTGCAGTCCAGCGCTCTGCGACGTGGAGGGAACGGTGATATCGCCGCGGAGCGTCCAGATGCGCGTGCCGCCCGAAACAGTACCGACACTCTCGGGAATGGCCGCGCACGTGATGGTATTCCCCGCAACGCTGCAGCTGGCGCGGTCGGTGGACCCGTCCGCTCCAAGCGTGACATTGGCGAGGATCACGCCGCCGCTGATGCCAAGTGAGAATGTCGCGTCCGTCACTTTCAAATCCGCACGCCCGTCACCACGCACACCCTCGAATCTCCACTGCCCGAGCGTGCGGCCGATGCCGCTCACCAGCGCATCTTCGGCCGGACCGGCATTGGTGATGGCTGCAAATGTGGAACGGGATGTTTCGAATGTCTGGTACGTCTCGGTTGTGGACTGGTTGTAGCGTCGGGTGCTCCAGTCGCCGCGGCCTTCGATAAAGAAATGGTCGATCTGAATGTCCTCGCCACTCTCTCCAGCCTGATCGAAGCTGCGTGTAATCGCCCGCGCATAGACCGAAGTTTCCACCCGGCGCGCCATGGAGACGATCCCGGATGATGCGTGAAGCGTGAACGAGGAAGGATCACTGGAATCGCGCGATGCACCGCCCAGGTACCGCCCGTCGGAGGAGGCGAAGAGTCGCACCTGGTCGATGGAAGGCACGGTGCCCGTGAACGTGACCGTGATGTCCTCCACGGTAAAGGGTTCGGAATTGTTGAAGATCTTCGCCGCACCGAGGATGGGCGACGTGGTACCGAGACGCAGAAAAGAGGAAAGCTGCGAGAAATCCGGCCCTGGATCGTAGGCAACGGAAGAGGAGGCTGAAGACACCGGGGAAGCCGACGATGCTGAGGAAGAGCTCTTCTGGTGCGTGAGACAGGGATCGGCGAAATACGCGATCGGATGACCGTCAGACGTGCACGAGGGCTCCACGGCCCCATCGGGGCAGACGTACGGATCGCAGGAAACCGATGACGAGGAAGCAGAAGAGACGACTCCGCTCTGCGCGGACCGAAGCTGTGTCAGTTCCCCACGGCTGTACGCAAGGAACGACGCAACGACCTGCGCGACTTCACCGCGCGTGAGCGCGTGATCGGGCGCAACATCCGGAAGATGCACTCCTTCCAATTCTGCAGCGGAGAGGTAGGGCGCATACCACACGTTCGCCTTGATCGGCGGCACAGTGAGGTCAAATGCGAGCACGAGCATCTTCGCCGCTTCGGCATAGTTGACCGTCCGTACGGGATCGAAACGTCCATCGGGATTCCCCTGTACGAACCCGAGCTCCTTGGCCGTACAAACCGGCGCGGCGTACCACTGGTCCGGCTGCACATCGGGGAAACACTCCGTATTCTGCGGCGGCAACGTGCGGCCGAGAGCCATCATCAGCACCTTGGTGAATTCCGCGCGGTTCACCGGCTGATCCGGCCGGAACGTGCCATCCGCATAGCCCTGCAGTATGCCCTCTTCCGTGAGCAGGCTCACGGCAACCGACGTCACGCGGTCACCCGGTGCGTCGGTGTAGGGAAGATGTGCGGTGTCGTACGCGGCGAACGCGACGAGGGGGAGAAAACCGGCAAGAAAGAGAGAGGTGGTGCGCATGGATCGCCATTGTACAGAACATTCTCTGTCACGACAGGTAGAATGCTATGCAGGCAGATAGCGAGTTCCGATGCTCTCATGATCAAGAAGTACGCGTGGAATGACATTGGGTTCATGCGCATGGGCAATAACAGACTCGATACCATGTTGAGCGAGCATGGCAGCAATACGATCCTTGTTCTTCATGCCGCCTCTCCCGTATTTGGACGAGGAACCATTCAAAAATTTCTGATGTTCAGTCGACCCAAAAGGAATCTCCCTGATGAGACTGTTCCGATCATCCAGATCTTTCAGAATCCCGGGAACGCTCGTCAGAAAAAGCACCCTCTGCGCTCCGATCATGCGTGCAATGTCTCCGGCCAGCTGATCGTTGTCGAATTTGAATTCCCGCACGGCCACCGTGTCGTTCTCATTGAAAATGGGGACTCCTGGCTTACCCGAATCAAAAATTTTCCGAAGAGCGTGATGCAGATTTCTGCGACGCAAACGACTGTCCATATCCGAGTGCGTCACAAGGACCTGGTTCGCGATGCAGCCGTTTGCCTGCAACCCTTTCAGATATTCCGCGAAGAGCATGGGTTGGCCGGCGGAGGCGTACATCTGCTTCGTGGCTAGATCCTCATCGTCCCGCTTTGCCGCCTGATACAGATCACGACCCGTTGTCACAGCCCCCGAAGAAACCAAACCGATTCTCTGAATTCTCCACCGGACACAGGCAAGTTGAGCTGCAATGGATGCAACCGCCTGCACGTCCAGATGGTTTTCGGCAGTCGTGAGACCATCTGAACCGACTTTTACGAGCGCCGTATCGATGTTGTTCTGAAGATGATGCATGGGAGAGAAGGAAATGGAATACAAAAAACCCGGGGGAAGACCCGGATCGCGGCTTGGGGGCAGATGCCCCCGCAAACTTAAAAGTTTACGCAGGCAGCACCTCCCCCGCACGCGGCGGAGTGAAGTTGCTGCCGAGGATGAGACCCCGAGGAGCCAAAGTGCGGCTACAGTAGCCGGAATACCACGATGAAGTCAACGAAATTCTATGAGCCATTCGGGTGGACGATTGCATGGACCATTTGGCAGATAATCTCCCTACGTCTCCGAAGATCGCCGATGGCGAGCAGGGCATCAGCCATCCCGATTGCGTTGCGATCACCGTTCACCAACCGGAGCGCGGAGGCAACGTGTTCCGGCAGTTCGCAATTGTGTTGGACGCAGCGCCCCATCAGCGCCGCGGCGGCGTGTCGGACGAATGCCGGATCCGCAACGGAGTACTTGCCGAGCTGATCGGGGGGCAGGGATTGGTCAATCACCAGGTGCGCAGAGAGGCTGGGAGGATGTTCGAGGGATGCGATACTCATGGGAAGAAAAATGGAATCAGAAACAAAAACGCCTTCCGCGGGGGGAAGGCTCGAATGCATCTGAATGTCGACGAAGATTACTTCAGATCACACGGCTCCTTCCCCGCAAGATAGGGGGTAAAGAAGAAGCCGTAGAAGTAGGATTGGCGCTGCGCCATGACAGTAGTAAGCGTAAGCCAGAAAATGAGAAAGTCAAACTAGTTCTCGTAATGCCGGTCCCAGCTTCCGAGCCACTTGATATCCTGAATGCTCGGATTGGCCCTGAGCATCTGCGCCATCAGGTCAAACTCGGTCGCAGTCCCCTGCCGTTCCATTTCGACATAGAAGCAGTACTGTTTTGGACCGATGGAACGACTGTGGAGGGATGTCAGATCCACACGTGCATTTGCAATGATTTGCAGAATGCGATTCAGAACACCACGCTCATTTTCCGGCGTGATGATGGCGACATGCCGCAGGGCATCGGGGAACGGAAGGTGATTCTCCGGATTGGCATGGATGAGGAGAAATTGTGTAACGTTTTCATCGGGCGGCAAATCGGCCGCATGTGACGAAAGTTCGTGCAACCCGTAGTGCCGAACGGCCAATGGAGACGACAGGGCAATATGCCGGTCATCCCCCAACCGGCTCACTTCTCTGGCGGCGGCAGCCGTACTGGAAGCCGCGTGCTGACGTACGGAGGCCGGCAATTGTCCTGAAATGAATGATTGGCATTGGTCCAGTCCCTTTTGGTGTGAATGCACATCGGTCGCGTGGTCCAGACGGGCACCTTCCACGCCTCCGGCCACCATACGCACTTTCACATTCGCCTCTGCCACAATACGGACGGCATCTCTGCGCAGCCGATCCAGATGCGCCCAGACAACATTCCCCGACGAATTCTCAACAGGAATGATGCCATAGCCGCCGTTATTCACCGCGCGCCAGATACCGTCAATGCCGTCGTGATAGACAATGTCCGTTCGCGGCGTATCGGCCTGAATGAGTCGTGCAGCCTCGTCGGAGAAAGAATATTCCTCCAGGGCATGGATCTGTGCACCCTCAGGAAGGACATGAGATGGAATCGATTCAGAAGATGAAGGCATAGAAGAAAAAGGAACATGGAAATAAACCCCTCCGCCGCTTGGGGAAGGCTCCGACTGTCTGAGAGAATGTTAGTTCAGACGCATCGGCTCCTGCCCCGCGCTAAACGGGAAGGCGAAGAAGCCGAAGGCGAATATCCGCATGGACATTACAGAGACACTTTACTTCGAAACGCTTCACTGTCAATGTCGGCACGCATGATTTCACTCGGCGATGAGATCCGGCAGTTCTGCAGGAATCACGGTCTTCATCTCAATACGGATCTGGGTCAGCATTTCCTGCTGGATGCTTCCGTTCTGGAAACAATCATCGAAACGGCGAGGATGCAAAAATCCGATACCGTCGTGGAGATCGGGCCGGGCATCGGCGTATTGACGCGGGAACTTCTGAAGTCCGCCGGAAACGTGCTCGCCATCGAACTGGATGAACGCATGATCCCTCTCCTGCGGAAATTCACGGATGATCATCACAGCCTCACCGTCATTCCGGGCAACGCCCTGCACGTCGAAATGCCGGACCGACCGTACAAAGTCGTGGCGAACATCCCCTACCACATCACCTCTCCTCTCCTCCGGCACCTCTTCCTCGAGTCCAAAAATCCCCCCTCCAGTCTCACGCTCCTGGTCCAGAGAGAAGTAGCCGAAAGAATTTGTGATATGAAAGACGCAGGGATGCTCACGATTCTCGTGGGACTTTTCGGTACACCCAAAATCGTCGCCCGCGTGCCGCCCGCCGCTTTCCTGCCTCCACCCAAAGTGGACTCGGCCGTTCTCCATATTGAGTGCTTTTCTGCCCCATTGGCAGACACAAAAACCATAGAACAGCTCTTTAAACTCACGAAAATCGCCTTCGGGCAGAAGCGCAAGATGCTGCGCAACACCCTGGGGACGTTCCAAGGGGGGTTAGAACGCCTTGCAGGGCTTCATATAGAGCCGACGAGGCGCCCCCAGACACTTTCTGTCGCGGAATGGATCGCGCTCGCGCGCGCATGGCCGGAGCATGAGGGTGCATGAAACCCTCCCGGTTTGCCACCATCTTCCTCCTGTGTTTCATTCTGACGACGTTTCTGCTGCAGTGGTGGCAGCGCGCCGCGTATCCCTCCGAACTCTGGATGAGCCTGGGCCTCCTCGGCTGCATCACCGTCATCGGGCTGGTCGACGAACAGATGCGCACGTTCTTCGTGTACTCCTGCGCGATCTTGCTCGGGATCTCCATCGCATGTGTCACGGTCTCCCGGACGACACTCAGACTCACGCCATCGACGGTAGCCTGGTACGCGCGCGGGCAGACAGTCACCCTTGTCGGCACGATCAGCGATGAGCCGGATCGCCGCCCGCCCTCCGTTCGCTATACCCTCAACGTGCACTCACTGACCGAGAGCGGCAGTCAGGTGCAAAAACCGGTGAGCGGCCGCGTACTCGTCACCGATCCCACAGGATGGCCCGAGCGGGCATACGGCGATGAGATCACCGTGCGTGGCCGGCTCACGCTGCCCGGAACCATCAACGGTTTTCGCTACGACCGCTATTTGAGCATCTCGGGCATCACCGCGGTCATGATGCGCGGCCATATCGAAAGTACCGGTGAAAACAGCGGCAATATCATGTTTGGCACCCTGCTGTGGCTCAAGCAGCACTTCGAGGCGCGCCTGAACAGGCTCTTTCCCGAGCCGCACGCCTCACTCGCTGCCGGTCTCCTCACAGGATCACGCCGCGGCATTCCGGAGCATCTGAGCGAGAGCTTCATGCGGAGCGGCCTCACGCACATCGTGGCGATTTCGGGGTTCAATATCACCATTGTGATCACCATCGTATTGGGCGCGCTCTTCTGGCTGCCTCTCAGATGGCGGCTCCTCCCCGCTGCGCTTTCCATCATCGCATTCACAGTCTTTGTCGGAGCCAGCGCCTCTGTGGTTCGCGCCGCTATCATGGGCATCCTCGGCCTCTTCGCCATCACGACGAGCCGCCGATCCGACGTGCGACTCGCGATCCTGTGGACGGCATTCTTCATGCTCCTGTGGAACCCCAAACATCTGTGGTACGACGGCAGTTTTCAACTCTCCTTCGCCGCCGTGATCGGCCTCGCCGAACTCTCGCCGCTCATCAAACCATTCCTGACCCGTCTGCCAAACGTGCTCGGCGTGCGCGAAGCGCTGGAAGCGACGATGGCCGCGCAGCTCTCCGCTGTGCCGATCGGCTGTCTTCTCTTTGGTAACCTGTCGCTGATCTCTCCGCTCGCAAATATCCTCGTGGCTCCCGCGATTCCACTCGCGATGCTCCTCACGTTCCTCGCTGCGATAGCAAGCTACATCGCCTTCCCCGCCGGGCAGCTCCTCTCCTATGCGGGATGGGCGGTGCTGCAGTGGATCATCGGCGTTGCGGAAATCTGCGCGCGCATGCCTTTCGCCTCGCTGCACTTTGAACATGCGAGCCTCGTGATCATTCTCGCGTACTACACCGCACTCATCGGGATCGCGGTTTACTACCATCACACGAATGACATGTGTAATAAAATTGACTCCACTGTAAAGAGGTGATTACATGGAAGATCGTGTCGCAGGTTGACCATCACCATTGGGGAATCCTGCCGGAAAGAGAAGGATTGCCGTCCGAGCGTCCATTTGACCCGTACCACAGTTGGTTAAGCATCCCACCAAGCGAACAGCCACCCAATCACTACCGCCTACTCGGTTTCTCCCAGATCGAATCGGACCAAGATGTGATTGCGAATGCTGCCGATAGGCAGATGGCCTACCTGCGGCAATTCCAGACCGGACCTCATGCGGCACTGTCTCAGCAACTCCTCAATGAAGTCGCAGCTGTTCGGATTTGCCTACTGAATCCAGTGAAAAAAGCTGAATACGACCGCCGGTTGGTTGAATATTTGAGACAGAGAAGGAGCGAGATGCAGCACGTCACGCCCCCTTCTATCCCCGATAATTCATTAGACTTCCTGCAGGAAGGAAAGCGGATACAAATTATAAAACGGCAAGTAGAAGCAAGAAGGGCATCGATGATACGAACACTCTGGACGCCGAGACACGCGACACTCGCGATCAGCGGTTTCATCGGCATCATGGTTGCCGCTCTCATTGCATCGAAAAAGGACAAAGGACCGAAACAGCCAACAATGCGTCCGCGTCCCGCAGCGGTCAAACAATTGCCCGCCACTGCTCCAGAAATAACGAAGGGCATAGCTATCGATCCTCCCAGACCGGTGCACGTTGACAATTGGTCGAGCAAAACGGAGAGCAACAAGCGAGTTGAGGCGATCACGACAGCAGCGGATAAATCCGCATGCAAATCGAGCAACAAATTCCCGCCAAGAGTGAAGACGGAGACAAACAGAGCCGCACAGGAATCGGCTGAGAAAACAGAGCAATCACAAAAATATGGCCGCCTTCCGCCGAATGACCAGATAGGCAAAAGTACGATCGCTGTCATTCAGTCGGATCCACAAACGCCATGGGATATTTCGGTGAAAGAAACAACAAAAGAAATAACATTTGAGATATGGCAATATACCGGGGAAATGGGCAAAAATAAATTCCCTCCGCCACCTGTACCGACGTGGATTATTGATGCACGATCATCGGCATACATCAAACCGTTTGCGGTACTCACCAGACATGGAGATCGACTGGCATTCGAATGGTTTAAAAATGCTTCAGAGGACATTGCCTCGGCATTCCGCGAGTGCACATTGGTCATCCGTGCCGGAGACAAAAGCTATACGATCGCTCTCAGCTCTCCCAAAAAATCGGCACCTATCGAACACATCACTGACGAACGCCTAACAGGAGCTCCGTAGTCCTTAACTACTCGCTAAAAAAGAACTGAGAATGATTCACAAATACTCCCACGATCGCAGCTTGTCCGAGTCATCCACCCACCGGTCGCCGATATCCGTGCGGTAGTACATATTCGGAATCGTGATGTTCTGCATGCGTGTATACATCTGCTTCTGTGCCTCACGCATGGTGGTGCCCGACCCCGTCACCACCACGGCGATTCCATCCGCCCCCGTGATGAGCCATTCCCCGTTGATCTCCTGCAGATCGGCAATGTGAATGCCTTCCGTGCTCTGCCTCTTCAGCACGACGATGGCCCCTTCGGAGAAGGACTCAAACGTCTTCGGATCGTTGAAGGGGAACGGCGGCACCACGATCAGCGCTCCGACCTGATAGCCGCGCTTGGTGCGGATGACGAAATCCTCTCCGCTGGCCAACTTGAAGAGTAAATTGCCCATTGGCTCCACGATGGCCTCCTGCTGCAGACAGATCTGCGGATACCCGAAGCGCGCAGTGAATTCCAACGGATAGATCCCGTTGCTGTTCACGATGGAGTTGATATCAATCGGACCCACGTACCCTTCCGCCGCTAGCGTCGGTTCGAACGGACGGAGAACCGCCTCAAAAATCGGACTCTTGGGTGTCCAGAACATGCTGGTACCCATTTCACCCGTGGAAACACCGAGTTCCCCGGGGAAAAGTTTCTTGTGTTCGAAACTGACACAGACCGGATCGAGAAATTTCTTGCCGTTGAAAAATCCACACACCGCCACTTCCACTCCCGTCACGCGCTTCTGCAGCTGGAACACATCAATCTCTTCGTCCCACGTCTTCTGGTAAGCACGCAACATGCGGATCACGTCGCTGCCATCATCCTCCTGCCCCACGAACAACAGCTGCTTGAGATTCTGCGCCTTGCCCGAGGGCTTGACGACGTACCGACCGGGATTCTCCTGCACGTACTTCACCCCTGCATCGAAAGAGGTGAACTCCTGGTAGGGAATGATGCGGACCTTATGGCGCTTGAGTTCCTCCTGACCGAACGTGCGATTATTCTCCAGATCATCTGTGTACGGCGTCCCCCCGACGACGAGCTTTCCTTTCTTCCGGAGTTCCTTGGCCATCGTCCCCTCACCGATGAAGTCAAAAACGATGATATCGGCCCAATCGATTGACTGCTTCCAGTCCTCAACGAGTTCCACGAAACCGGACCCCACATCCTTGTATCCCGGCTCCTCGATGCAGAGACGGACTGCGTGCCCCTCGCGCGCAACCACCCATGCGAGGTCCGTATTGGTCCCATCGTAGGAGACGAAGAGGAATCGATGTGTCACTCCGTTCTGTGATTCACCGTTCATGAGCGCAACACTAGTGCAGATGACAAATGAAAACAAGAACCACACACACACGCGCGCATGCACGCACAAAAAAATACTGCAGACAATGATGGCACACACTCCATGCGGCACTCACGCGTTCAGTGCGAGTGTGAACTGAGGAACAGAAGGGAAAAACCGGCTCTTGGTGCGATCTTCCGCCTCATCGTACTCCGCAAAATCGATGGTGGTGCACGAGCGTTTCAAGGCCGCATCGATATCGAGCAGCGTCATGAAGTGACCGATGCCGGGATAGCGCTGCGTGTTTGATCCGCAGAGCAACGAGTACGCAATAGCGCGGTGAAAGAAGAGCAGATCAACGGCAGCAATTTCGCTGTCGATACGCACCGCGATGGTGGTCACTGCATACGGAGCGGACGGAGCCGCCTGCACGATGCGATCGAACACGCGCACCATGCGGGCATCGCGGAACGGAGAATCCTCGAACCGCAGAACATTGAGTTGCGTCAGGGCAGTGAGCGCGGCAGGGTCATCCGTAAGGATCTCCGGTTCACGGGCAATGATCGCCCTCTGATCCCTGCGCACATTGGAGCGCAGTTTTTTCGGGAGAGACTGCAGGTATCCTTCACTCGTCTGCATACCGGCAAGGGGCAGCACACTCTTCGGATTCCCCGGATGCAGTTGAATGGAAGAGCCCCACCGCTCGGCACAGGCCCGGCTGATGCTGTTGAGCAGGGCCGGCCGGGGACACGCATCGATGAGCGCATGCACATCCTCCACGGACTCGGCCCAGAGTGCCGTATCCTCCTGCCAATTGAAGTCATCCCCCATGTCGCCGAACCAGAGAAAGCGCCTCTGCTCCGGGTGATGCCAGAGGGGCAGCATCGCCACATCCCTGCCATCGCGTTCCACCACGATGAATTGAAGATCGAAACGGAAAACTTCCCAGAACGGCAAGCGAAATTCCCAGAGATCGAAGAGACTCTCGCGGGGACTGAAACGATTCCAGAGTTCCCTGCACACTGCGATACGCTTTTCCACACGAACATTCATACGCAAGAAGGGGTGGCGAAGAGCGCACTGAAATCAAAATCCCCCGCAAGAAGATTCGTGTGAACACATGAACATCCGTGTTGCTGGAAAAGATGAATGTAATCGTCACCCGTGAGCTGGGTACAGGCAGCGACCCGCAGGGGATCCGGATTGTAATCCTGGCGCGCATTATGCGAGGCAGCATCGATCGTTTCGAACAGGATGAATCGTTTCGCCAGACGGGTGAGTTCACCCGCCGCCTGTTCCATCTGCTCTCTGGTGAGATACTGGAATGTATCGATGCAACTGACGATATCGAAGCTCTTGTCCGGAAACGGCAGACTGCAGACATCTCCAAACCGCATCCACTCGCGCACGGGAGAATGTTCCAGACAAAAAGTGGAAACCTCGGTGCCAAAAGCCTCATAGCCCCGGTTGCGCAACGCGAGGACCACGCCCCCCATGCCACAGCCGACATCGAGAAATGTTGTCGATGGTGAGGGGGCGGTCGTGCCCAGGAGAGCGCCGATCACCTGTTCTTCGGCAATGGCGGCAAAACGATCCAGGTACCCCTCATAACCATCCGTCATGTAGAAGGAACGATCGAACGCGGAGAACGTACCGGGCTGCGGTGCGGGAGGAGAAGGCTGTGTATCTGGCATAACGGCCAAAGGCTAGGCGCGCCTGTACGCCAGTGCAAGATTTTGCATGACGCAATCACTTGTGCAGCAGTGCCAGTGCGACAAAGGCGCACACGATGCCAATCCACTGCACCCACGTGAGAGATTCTTTGAAGATGAAGAGACCGATGCTCACGGTGATGACCGCTCCGAGCAGTGCCCACAGCACTCCGACGACGGACAGCAGGTTGCGATTGTAGAGTGCGGGAAGCCACAGAAGGACACCAATGGCATCCACCAGAACCACAGCCGCACCCATCCTCAGGGAGGGGGCGAGCGCCCACTGCTTGGAAAGGTATTCGCCGCATCCAAAGAACAACGCCGACAGCAGAAGCCAGAGATTCGACGGGACCACGTGCATCATGGAGAAAAATCCCGATGCAAAGCGCGCGCTGAGGCCGTCGATGGTAGAGGTGACCGGCACAGTTGAAGGAGGTTTCTTTTTTATGATTATAACATTTTTATTCAAATCTCACAACATCTCTCCTTCCGCGAGGGAAAAACAAAACGCTGAATCCGGCCGGTAGGATGCCTTGACTGGCCATATGTTGGCACTCTATACTGGAGAGTGCTAATCGCACTTTTATCATTTTCCCCCTCATCCTATGCAGATGATCAAGCGCGACGGCGGAACGCCGAGGGGACTCTCCCCTCTCGCCACCTTCTTCGATGACACGTTCTTCGATCCATTCGGATTCTTCGGTTCGCACCCGATGCAGCGTCATCACCTTCCTGCGATGAACATCGCGGAATCACCCAAGGACCTTACGGTCACGGTGAATGTTCCGGGGTACGAAGCGAAGGACGTGACGGTAGACGTGCATAATAACGTGCTCACGGTCTCCGGGCACTCCCGGCAGGAACAGGAAGAGAAAGACCGGGAGTGGATCCGCTGCGAGTCCTCGTACGGCGAATTCACACGTCAGGTGCGCCTGCCGGACTACGCCGACGGCTCCAAGGCCAACTGCAAAGTGAAGAATGGCGTCCTCACGATCGTGATCCCGAAGAAAGAAGAGGCAGCCAGAAAAACGCTACGCGTGGAAGAGGCATAATCGCATCTTCGCACCGAATCCTGAGACGCATGCCGGCTCAGGATTTTGGTTTGGCTGGACGTGAGAACACGAACTTGATCGACCAGACAAGCGTCTTGAATTCGAAGAGCACATGCAGCACAGTCAGTCCAATCGTGATGAAACCGCATGTGGAATGCAGCTCCGCCCATGTCCGGCCGCTGACCCCCAGCGCGAGGAACGAGAACGTCTCGGAGCGAGACCATCCCATCGCGAACGCGCTGAAACCCGTGATGATGAATGCCACGAGCAAGAGCGGCATCGTGATGGACCGGAAGTACATGCGGATGCGTGGGTTGACCATAGGTGCGCAGTATAGGCGAGACGAGGAATACCGTCCATACATCTGAACGGACCGCGTATACTGCAGAAGATGAGAATTGGGAAACAGTATGGGCTGCTCACGGCAATGCTGATGCTGTGCGCGATTGCGTTCATTGCTTTCGGCCGATCAATCCTGTTTGGGTACGCCCCCATCGATGACGCATTCGTCGTCGTCCGGAACCTGGCCACGCGCGGACCGACCTTCGCACACATCAAAGCAGCCTTCACGTCATTCGATCCGGAACTCTACATCCCGGCAACAATCGTCAGCTTCCAGCTGAACTATCTGATTTCCGGCTTCGCCCCGTGGAGCTACCACCTCATGAACGTGCTTCTGCACGGCATGAACGCCGTACTGCTCTTTCTGATCCTGAAAAAAATCACCGCCGCCCCGCGCGCCTCCCTCTTTGCGGCCGCACTCTTCGCCGTGCATCCCATCAACACGGAAGTCGTTGTCTGGATCACCGCCCGCAAGGATCTGCTCTCCACATTCTTTGCGTTCGCCTCGACCCTCGCATTCTTACGAAACACACGGTGCGGAATTCTGCTGAGCATCGTGCTCTTCCTTTTCGCGCTCCTTGCCAAAGTCGCGGTCGCCCCGCTCCCCTTGATCTTCCCTCTGCTCCTGACGTACCAGAGGAAAAAATGGACCAGGAACACTCTCCTCTCCGTGTTGCCATTCCTCCTGCTCTCTCTGATCTTCGTTGCCGTCGCCCTCTTCGGCAAAGAGCGCATCGTGCAGACATCCCACCTGACGGAAACGCTGCTTCTGATCCCCATGAGCACGCTCTTCCTCCTCAGTAAATTTTTCTTCCCGCTGAACTTGAGTCCCCTCTACGAGTTCACTGATCCGATCAGTTTGATGAACCCATGGATTGTGGCTTCACTCATCGGTTTCATCGGCGTCTCTGGACTCTTCCTCTGTAAAAAATCCCTACGCCCTACGCCCTACACCCTTTCCCTCGTCACCTTCCTCGTCCTCCTCTCCCCCGCATTCCTCACCTTCCGCAAGGCAGGCACGATCTTCCTCGCGTCCGACCGGTACCTCTACCTCCCCAGCCTGGGCCTCCTGCTCCTGATCACACTGCTCCTGCAGAACCTGTCGGAACGATGGTCGTTTCCGAAACAGGTCATTGCGGGCATGAGCGGTTGCATCGTGGCGCTCCTCTGCCTGCTCTCCATCCGGCAGACGATGTACTGGAAAACAGCGGACACGCTCTTCACGCACGCTCTCGCCGCCACCCCGCGATCCATTGCGGCCCGCGTCGCACTCGCGCAGACCAAGCTGGATAGCGACGATCCGCTGCAGGCGTTCGCCATCCTCAAAGAGGGATTGAAGCAGAAAGACGACGTGCGCCTGCACCTCATGGCCGGCACAATCTACGCGCGCGTGGGGCAGGTCAGCGACGCACTGGCAGAGTTCAGGAAGGTGACGCTCCGCTCCCCGGAGAATGCCGATGCCTGGTTCTCCATCGGATCCATCATGGAACAGACGGGGGACAGTGCGGGCGCACTGGACAACTACCGCACAGCCGTCACGCTGGATCCCTCGGACGTGCCTGCGCTCGTCGGCATCGGGCGCATCCTCGCAGCCAAGGATGACCTGAACGGCGCGGAGCAGGCTTTCCGTTCTGCCCTCGCATGGAACCCGAATTCCATGGAAGCGCACCGCGGCCTCGCAACCGTTTTGGCGAAGACCGGAAGGACGGATGAAGCCCAAGTCCACCTTGAGCTTGGTTTGGAACTTTCAAAACCCTAAACAATCACAGAAAAAAACCGGTTGGAAGGGAGGGACCGGAGGGGCGGGCAACCCGCGGGTTTCCCGCCCAGCTTGGGTTAGGAGGGTGACGGGGGTGTCGGGGGGCTGAGGGAACCGAACAAGGTTCCTTAAGCCCCCTGACGAAAGAAACAGGCTCATACAAGCTTCAATAAGGCAGTGATCCCTGCTTGATCGACCTGACAAAGAAAGAACAGAACTCAGCCAACAAACCAAAGGAATCAAGTAGAATCCCCTCATGAAATACCCCGTCCTCACCCTCAAACCCGACGCCGAGGTCCACCTGCGCAATCACCATCACTCGATCTTCCGCTCCGCCGTGGATCGCGCTCCTGAGGCAGAGGACGGCGATATCGTGGAAGTGAAGAACAACAAGGGGGAATTCCTCTGCTTCGCGCACTGGAACCAAAAAGCCTACATCTGCGGGCGGGCCATCGCCTTCGAGAAAAGCGATCCATTGGCACAGGTCCGCAAGCGCATCGAGCAGGCCGTGCAGATGCGCACGACACTCTTTGAGAAGGAAGACACGACGGCCATGCGACTCGTGAATGCGGAGGGCGACGGCATCCCGGGATTGATCGTGGACCGCTACGCGGATGTCCTCGTGCTGCAGCTGACGACACTGGGATTCGACCGCATGAAGAACTGGGTCACGGATGTGCTGACGGACATCGTGAAACCGGCGGCAGTATTCGAGAAGTCCACCGGGCAGGCGCGCAAGAAAGAAGGTCTGAATGAAAAGGAGGGATGGGTGCGTGGCAAGGCCGACAATGCGATCGCAGTGAAAGAACGGGGACTCACGTACCTGATCGCACTCGAAGGCAGCCAGAAGACAGGGCTCTTCCTGGATCAACGCGAGATGCGCTCGCTCGTGCAACGGATGGCACACGGCCGAACGCTCCTGGATTGTTGCAGCTACGTGGGAGGATTCTCGGTGAACGCACTGGCCGGAGGAGCGCTGTGCGCGGACGCGGTCGACTACGACGCCGCGGCACTGGCCCGTGCTCGGGAGCACGCGCGC
>Ga0172377_10002342_pt1 | contig 19313 bp, 16 predicted proteins | sample Pumphouse3metaG_FD_119749 | JGI IMG/M metagenome (GOLD analysis project Ga0172377, IMG submission 119749) | Leachate microbial communities from a municipal landfill in Southern Ontario, Canada - Pumphouse #3 metaG | ecosystem: Engineered > Solid waste > Landfill > Unclassified | place: Canada...
AAGGTTTATCCGTTTCATCTTTTCTACTAGCTCCTTCATGAGCCTTGATAGCAAATGTTAAAGCTCTATCACTTAGTTTCATAGATACTGCTCCTTTAAGACAAATTTTATTATATAATGGAATATATAAAAAGTAAATAAATTAACGCCCTTATAAATTAATAAAATATGATATTTTTTAAAAGTAAATTGTTTTTTAAATATTCTTATGATAAAATATGTATTATAAATAGGAGAATGATATATGAAAAAATTAAAAATTAAAAACGGGTATATCACTGTTATAATTTCAGGCTTATGTTTAATTGGCACTTTTATGTTATATAAGTACTTAAAAATTGATGATGTATTTTGTGTAATTTTAATGATATTTTCCTTGATAATTGCAGTTTATGGTATCTTTCAAATTATTAGAGATACTTATAATAATTAGGTGATAATATGTTTAAGAAAGCAATTGAAGTAGGTTCTAGTTATACTAGACCTCTTTTAACTGGAAAAGTTAAATACAAAGATCGAGAAATACTTAATCTTATTAGTACTTTAATTATTTTAAATAAAGATGGTGATGTTTTAACTTCTGGTCAAGTAGCTGATCTTTTCTTAATTAGTAAAGATACTAATGAAGTATTTAATCCTATTATCAAAGAAATGAAAGATTTAAAGAAAAAAGATATTAAAAAATTAGAAAAAAAATATGGCATAAAAGATAATACCATAATAAAACTTCATAATATCATAGTTCAAATAACTCCCAATGTAAATAATTTAGTTATTATTAAACATCCCTATCTTGATTTAGCTGTAATAAGATTTAAATCTATTAATAAAGACCAATTAAATAATTTCCCCATTTTTAATCCTGAAGATAAAGCAATCGGTACATCAATATGTAATTTAGGATTTGCCTTTCCTAACTATGATGCTTTTTCATATGATAAAGAAAATGAAAAAATTATTATAACTAATAAAATCATGAATTTTCCTTTATTTCCTTTAAATGGTATTGTTACCAGGAATATAATTGATCCAAATGGATTAATTACTATGTTTGAAACAAGTATTCCATGTTTACCAGGCCAAAATGGAGGACCAGTATTAAATATCAAGGGTGAAATTATTGGTTTATTAATAGGTAATAATAAAATTGTAGACCAAGAAAGCCCAGGTATAATGAATCTAGGTAATGCAATCAATTCTAATGTGATAATTGATTTTCTAGAAAATCATAATATCTCATATAATAAAAAATAAAAAATAATGATATAATAAATAAAGGATGTGATATTATGTGTTTAGATGAAAATACATTAGAAATATTTAATAATATTTTTATTTTACTGAGCATTATATTACCTTTATTATTTATAATTTTTTTATTTTATGATAAAAAAAGAAAAAAGAAATTTGGATATTATTTATTGTCATTAATTATAATTATTTTAATAATCTATTTTAGAGGTGAAATAATGAATATTAATATATGTGAATCTGATAAAAAAATAAATAACACTACAACTACAAAGGCAGTACCAGCAATAAACAGTGATAATTACGTAGGAAAAACATCTAAAGGATATACAATCGAAAAAAAAGATGGGGTTTATTTTATTGACGGCTATTTAATTGTAAATAAATCATATGCATTAAGCGAGGATTTCATTCCTGAAAATACCCATCTAAAAATATCTGATGAACTTTGTATTTCTTGTATTGATAAAGAAGCATATAAAAAATGGTTAATTATGAAAAATGATGCTGCTGCAATTGGTCTTAATATCCATATATCTAGCGGTTATCGCTCTTTTGGGTATCAAAAAGACATTTATAACGGATATGTAACAAAAGACGGTAAAGATATAGCAGATACATATTCAGCAAGAGCAGGTCACTCTGAACATCAAAGTAGTCTAGCTTTTGATTTAAATTCTATTGATTCTTCATTTATAGCAACTAATGAAGGTAGGTGGGTTAACGAAAATGCCTACCTTTATGGATTTATTATTAGGTATCCTAAAGGCAAAGAAAAAATAACTGGATACAAATATGAGCCATGGCATTTAAGATATGTCGGATTAAATCTTGCTAAAAAATTATATAATGATGGAAAGTGGATTACAATGGAAGAATATTTTGGTATTGATTCCAAATATAAATAGGAGAAAAGATGAAAGATACATTATTAGAAGATTATTTAACTGAAATTAAAGCCCTGCAAGTTGCTGATTACGAAAAAGCTTTAGAAAATAATTTTAAAACTAAAAAAGATTGGTATAATTTTATTATTAACCAAGAAGTAGATGAAATAGCAAACTGCATAATAAGCATATCTAATCGTTATAATATCCCTTTAGAAAGAGTTGCAAAAGATTTTGATTCATCAATGATTATGAGAGTTGGTAAAATAATTCAAAATAACACTAAAATAAGAAAATAATATAGTGTTATTTTTTTAGCATGTTATAATTTAAATAGGTGATAATATGGATATAATTAAATATTTTGATCATAATGTTATATTTATCGTTCCTAATGAATATAAAACTAACCTTATTAAACTTATTAATATTCAAAAAGAATTATATAATATTAAAGTCTTTACTATAAGTGAAATCAAAAAAAAATTATTATTTTCTTTTGATGAACAGACTATTCTTTATTTAATGAAGAAATATAAGATGAGTTATTCTTACGCTATTGATATTGTAAATAATTTATATTATATATCACCTGATGAACAAAACTTAAAACTTAAATATCTCGTAGATATAAAACAAGACTTACAAAATAATAATTTATTAATCTACGATAATTTCTTTTTAAATTATTTTAATAATAAAAAATGTTATGTATATGGTTTTAATTATTTATATGATTTTGATAAGAATTTATTAAAAAAAATAAGTAATATAACTAAATTAGAATATATTAATGAAAATAAATTGCAATACAATCATCAGGTTCATTTATTTAAAAACATTAATGAAGAAATAGAATTTATTGCTAATGATATTATTGATAAAATTAATAATGGTATTAATATTAATAATATCTATCTATCTAATGTCAATAAAGAATATATTAGTACCATAAAAAGAATATTTTCTTTTTATAATATACCAATAAATTTAAATGAAAAAACTCCTTTATATTATATATTAAGCTCTTATAATTTAATTAATAATCTGGATAAACTTGAAGAGTATATTAAAAGTATTAAGAATACTGAAATTAAAAATAAATGTATTGATATTTTAAATAATTATTACTTTGTAAATGATTTAACAAGTATTAAAGATGTTATTGTCGAAGAATTAAAAAATAATTACCTTTCAAGCCCCATATATAAAAACGCTATTAATATTATAGATTTAAAAAATAATTTTATAAATAATGATATGGAAATATATTTAATTGGTTTTGCAATGGAATATATTCCTACAATTTATAAAGATGAAAATTTAATAAATGATAATATTAAACCTGATTACTTAGAACAAACTTGGAAATTAAATAATATCGAATTTAATATTTGGGAAAATATAATAAATTCTACTAAAAATTTGACAATAACTTTTTCAGTAAGTAACTTAAAAGATTCTCTTTCTATATCTTCTTTAGCTAGAAATTTAAATATTATTAACTGTACATACAAAGAAAGTAATTATTCAAATATTAGTAATATATTTAATTTAGGAATAATGCTAGATAACTATCTTAAATATGGTGATATAAGTGATAAACTTTATTTATTAAATCATAATTATCCAAATACGAATTATTTAACTTACGATAATAGATATGATTTTATTAATCCTGAGTTAATAAAAAATTATTTAAATAATACTGTCAATTTATCATATTCAAAATTAAATATTTATTATCAATGTTCTTTTCGCTATTATTTGGAGCATATTTTGAAATTAAATATCTATGAAGATAAATTTGAACCTTACACAGGGAGATTATTTCATTATATTTTATCTAAAATATATGATAAGGATTTTAATTTCGATCAAGAAAAAAATATTTTTTTAGAAAATAATTATTTTAACTTAAATCAATCCCATAAATTATTTTTAAATATAATGTGCGAAGATTTAAAAATATCAATTAACCATATTATGGATCACTATAAACAAACATTGTTTAAAGAAGTAGAATGCGAAAAAAACATAACGGTTATTAATAATAAAGATGATATTAATATAAATTTTAATGGTATTATAGATAAAATAATGAAATATGAAAATAAAATTGCTATTATCGATTATAAAACAAACAAGCCAATTACTGATTTATCCCTAATAGATAAAGGAATAAATATCCAACTTCCGATTTATATTTATTTAATTAAAAAGGAGTATCCTCAAGTAAATATAATCGGAATTTATCTTCAAAATATTAATCGTATAATTTCTAATTATGATCCAAAAAAAGAGTTTAAAAAAATAAAAAAAGATAATTTAAAATTGGCTGGTTACACGATTGATGATGAAAACATTATAAAAGAATTTGATTCCACATACTCAAACAGTGAATATATAAAATCAATGAAGCTTACATCAAAAGGGTTTTCTAGTAATGCTAAATTACTTAATAAAGATAGTTTTAACATGTTATATAAAATTGCCGAAAAAATGATTAATGAAGGGGCTAATAACATTATAAATGCTAAGTTTGATATTAACCCTAAAATTATAGATAAAAAGAATTTAAGTTGTGAATATTGTGCTTACAAATCTATTTGCTTTGTTAATGATAATAATTTTAAGTATTTAAAAAAGGATATCGATTTATCTTTTTTAGGAGGTAATACCAATGAACTGGACTAAAGAACAATTAGAAGCAATTAATAAAACAGGTTATAACATTATTGTTTCAGCAGGGGCCGGTTCAGGTAAAACGGCAGTTTTAACAGAAAGAGTAATTACAAAACTAAAAAACGGTTTACATATTAATGATTTATTAATATTAACATTTACTAACAATGCTGCTAAAGAAATGAAAGAGCGAATTAAAAAAGCCATTATCGAAATGCCTGAATTAAAAGATGAAATTAAATATATTGATAGCGCTGATATTAAAACTTTTGATGCTTATGTATTATCTCTAATAAAAAAATATTATTATCTTTTAAATCTAGAAAAAGATATTAATATTATCGATAGTTCGATTATATTACTTAAGAAAAAAGAAATATTAGATGATATTTTTAATAATTGGTATAATAATAAAAGTAGCAGTTTTGAAAACTTTATTACTACTTTTGAAGTAAAAAATGATAAAGAGATTAAAAACTTAATCTTAAATCTTGACCAAAAATTAGATTTATTGACTGATAAAAATGCCTTTTTAAAAAATTATATAAATAACTATTATAATGAAAATAATATTAATAAATATTTTGAAGAATATTTGAATTTAATTAAAAAAAGTATCACGACTATAACAAATTGCTTATATAATCTAAAATTTGAAATAAGCAGTGATTATTATCAAAAACTCGAGGTATTGCTTTTTGATTTAATAAATAGTAAAAACTATGAAGATATAAAAACTAATGCTATTATAGATATTCCGAGGTTACCTAATAATTCTTCTGATAAGGCTAAATATTTTAAAAGCGAAATAACCAACAACTTAAATGATATTAAAAAAATGACTCTTTTAAGTAAAAATGCCTTGATAAAAGAAGTATTTCAAACTAATGATTTTGCTAAGATAATAATATCAATATTAAGTGAATTAAATGAGAAAATAACTAAATATAAGTTAAAAGTTAATCACTTTGAATATAGCGATATTAGTAAGCTTGCTATTAAATTATTAAAAGAAAATGATGATGTAAGACTGGAAATTACAAATAAATATCAAGAAATAATGATTGATGAATATCAAGATACCAGTAATATCCAAGAAGAGTTTATATCTTTAATTGATAATAATAATGTTTATGTAGTTGGTGATATAAAACAATCTATTTATCGTTTTAGAAATGCTAATCCAACTATTTTTAAAAACAAATATGACTTATACAAAAATGGAAAAGATGGAATAAAAATAGATTTAAATAAGAATTTTAGATCCAGAAATGAAGTAATTAATAGCATAAATAATATTTTTAATTATATAATGGATGATAATATTGGTAATGCTAATTATAAAGAAGAACATCAATTAGAATTTGGTTATACTAATTATAGTACAATTGGTAAAAATAATTATAATAATGACCTTACTATTTTAAATTATCAAAAAAGTAAAGAATACGATAATAGCGAATTAGAAGCTTTTATAATAGCAAAAGATATTAAACAAAAGATAAAAGATAATTATTTGATTTTAAAAAACGGTATATTAACTCCTTGTACATATAATGATTTTTGTATATTAATTGATCGAAATTCTTCATTTGATATTTATAAAAAAGTTTTTAATTATTTTCAAATACCGATGAATTTATATAAAGACGAAAATATTTTACATAACGATGAAACATACCTAATTTTAAATATTATTACCTTAATATTTAAAATTAATAATAAAACTTATGATAATGTATTTAAAGCCTCTTTTATAGGCATTACTAGAAGTTATCTTTATGATTTGCTTGATGAAGAAATCTTTATTATATTTAAAGATAATAGTTATTTTAAAAATGATATTTTTATTAAATGTGCTAATATAGCTTCTAATCTTAGTGAAATTAGTAATAAAGAATTAATTGAAAAAATTATTGAAACATTTGATTTTTATCAAAAAATGATATCAGCTGGTAATATAGAATATCGAACTATAATTTTAAATAACTTATTAGATAAAGCCGATGAATTAAATAAAGTTGGTATAACTTTAGACAATTTAGAGGATTATTTTAATACTTTAATAACAAATAATAATGAAATTACTATCTCAGCAATTCCTGCAGGTAGTAATTCAGTCACTTTAACCAATATCCATAAATCTAAAGGACTAGAATATAATATATGCTATTATAGTGGTTTAAATAAAAGATTTAATTTAAAAGACTCAATTGATAAATTTATTTTTAGTGAAGAGTATGGCCTAATATTACCTAATTATAATAATGGTATTAAAAAAACTTTTATTTTTGATTTGTACAAAGAAAAATATTACGAAAATGAAATATCTGAAAAAATTAGATTATTTTATGTAGCTTTAACTAGATGTAAAGAAAAAATGATTATGCTAACGTCAATAAACAAAGACAAATTGCATATTTTAAATCAAAATAAATTAGTAGATTATACAATAAGAATAAATTATCGTTCATTTCAAGATATATTAATATCAATTTATAATATAATTGAGAAATATATAATTGAAAAAGACTTGATCGAAATTGATAAAAATTATAAAATTAATAATAAAACAGTTTTTAATAGTAACGAAAACAATCTTTCTATTGATGTTAATGATGTAGAATTTGAGAGAGAAATATTAACTCAAACAAAGTTTTCTAAAAATGATAAAACATTATATACTAGCAAAGAAAAAGAGGCATTAAATACTGGCACTAAAATCCATTATATTTTAGAAAATATAGATTTTATTAATCCTGATTATTCTATATTAAAAAATAATGAAAAAGATATTATTAAACAGTTTTTATCGCTTCCCATATTAAAGAATATTAAAGATGCTATTATATTTAAAGAATATGAATTTATTAATGAAGAAAATAATAAAATAGAAAGAGGAGTTATCGATTTAATGCTGGTTTATAACGATCATATTGATATTATCGATTAAACTTAAAAATATTAATGATGACGCCTACAAACAACAATTGGAAGGCTACAAAAATTATATTGAAAAGAAAACTAATAAAAAAACTAATATTTATTTATATTCTATATTAGATAAAGAACTAGTCCAAATAAATTAGTTCTTTTTTTTAAAATTTGTATTTTGACAATTTAGATATAATAAGTTAATTTGATTTAGGGGAACTTATGAAATATGATATAGATCAAATTAAAGCTATTAAGTCAATGGATAATACTTTAGTAATAGCAGGAGCTGGTTCAGGTAAAACTACAACTATAATAGGTAAAATAGATTATATAATTAAAAATAATCTGTATGAGGAAGAAGAGATATTGATTATTTCTTTTACTAACGAAACAGTTAAAGAACTTAAATCAAAAATAAAATATCAAATAGATGTAAAAACCTTTCACAAACTTGCTAAAGATATAATATCTAAAATAAATAAAGATTTATCAATCGCCAATGATTATGAATTAAAATACATTATTAATGAATATTTTAATTCTTATGGAAAGTATAACAAAAAAACTAATCTAATAATTAAAAGAATTATGCAAAGTGCTAATCAAAAGCAAATTCAAAATTTAATTTTTTCTTTTATAAATATTTATAAATGTAATTACGAAGACATATATTATTTATATAATTTATATAAAAAAAGTATTTTTATAAATAAATATTATTTTAAAATAATTTTAGATATTTATTTAATTTATTCAAGTGAGTTAGAATCTTCTGGAAAAATGGATTTTAATGAATTAATAATAAACGCGACTAAATATATTAAAGAAAATAAAGTGAAATTAAATTATAAATATATAATTATTGACGAGTTTCAAGATATATCTTTAATTAGATTTAAACTAATAAATAGTATTCTTAATCAAAATAAAGCTCATATATTTGCAGTTGGTGATGATTTTCAATCAATATATAAATTCAGCGGATGTGATATATCATTATTTATTAATATTAAAACCCTACTACCTGATATAAATATAATTAAATTAAACCATAACTATCGTAATAATCAATCTTTAATTAATATAGCTAATAGATTTATTATGAAAAATAAAAAGCAAATAATTAAGAACACAATATGCCATAAGGATGATTTAAAACCTATTAAGATAGTATTTTATGTTGACAAAAAAACTGTTGTTAACAATATTTTAAAAAATATAAAAGGTAATATCTTAATTTTAGGAAGAAATAATAAAGATAAAGAAATATTTAATATTATCGAAAATAAATACATCAAATTTTTAACCATTCATAGTTCAAAAGGAATGGAAGAAGATAATGTCATATTAATAAATTTAGAGAATAGTACCTTGGGGTTACCATTAAAAACCAAAAAAGAAAGCATATTAAACAAAATATTTAAGTGCGATTATATTATTCATGAAGAAGAAAGAAGATTATTTTATGTAGCTTTAACAAGGAGCAGAAACAATGTTTATTTAATTACTCCATATGATAATTATTCGGTATTTATTAAAGAAATAATAAAAGATAATTATAAAAATTTGGATTTTATTCACATAAAGTAAAACTGATTTCGGTAATTGGGATTCCTTTTATATAGGCTTCGATATTATATTCTTCTGATTTCCTTTTTTTTTGCAGTTTCATGAAATTATTTATTGCCTCATCAATATTATTGTTTTTCATATTGTAACAGTCTTGATATGAGCAAAATTTATGATAAGTTATATTTTTATCAGTGAAATATTTCATAATATTTTTAGAATTTATACCATTAAGTTGCTTTGTAATATATGAGCATTCTTGATATGCAAAACTTTGATTAGTAAATTTTAATAAAATTCCTATTAATAACACAATAATAAAATATATATACTTCCTCATAATAACTCCTATAATTATTATGCTCTAATTTTTTATAATTATTAAGCCCATTTTAATTTTATATACATATAATAAGAATATATATGGAGGATTAATGAAAATAATAGAAAAAAAAGCTTTATTTAACTCATTAGAAAATAGTGCTTTAGGAAGTATTCTATTAAATAACAATCTGTTAATTTTTTATGAAAAAAATAATAGCATATCTATATATAATCAATATTTAGAAAAAACTGGAAATTTATATGTTAATAATAAATATATTACAGGAACAATCTTTGATGATAAAATATATTTAATAAAGCGCAAAGAAGAAGATAAAATATATATAGTTAATGATATTTTAAAAGAGTATGACCTTTTAAAACCCAATTTCCATAATAATGAAAAAATTATAGATATAACAAATAACAAAAATAATTTAATTATTGCGACTAATTATAATGTTTATAGTTATAATATTAAAAAAGATGAATTAGAAAATATAATAACTCAAGAAACCAAAAATATAATTGGTTATAATAATATTTTATATAAACAAAGTATAGATGGCGTTATATCACGATTTAATGAATGCACTAATAATATTACCGCAATTTTATATTATAATAAATTATTATATATAGCACATCAAAAGGATAATAATTCATATATTAGTTTAATTAATAATAATGGTAATATTATAAATCATTTTTATATGGAAAAAGATATTAAAATAATATCCATGATGCATAACGGAGTATTTTTGATACTATTAATTAAAAAAAATAACAAATTTGATTATATTTATTATTTAAAATGAAAAAATAAAGACTTAATCTTTATTTTATTGGTATTTTTAATTCTTGGCCAACTTCTAATAAACTATTTTTTAATTCATTGATTTCTTTTATTAATGTAACAGAAATATTATAATTATTAGCTATCGACCATATACTGTCTCCGTTTTTTACAATATATATTTCATAATCTTTTTGCCTTGGAAGTGAAACAGTCAATTTTTGGCCTACTGTTAATAAGTTACTTTGTAAATTATTTATTTTTTTTATTTCATCAACTGTCATTTTATTTATGCTTGCTATACTCCATAGGGTATCTCCTGCTTTAACAATATATATGCCACTTTCTTCTGGGATATTTGTTTCTAAACCAGGAATTATTAATTCCTGCCCTATTGATAATATATTATTTGTTAAATTATTGGTAGACTTTATATTATCAACTGTAGTATTAAACATCCTTGCTATAGAGTATAAAGTATCTCCTACTTTTACAATATATGAGCTTCCTTCTTTAGGAATACCTTGATTTAATCCTGGTATTGTTAATTTTTGGCCTATTGATAATATATTACTTGTTAAATTGTTGGTAGACTTTATAGCTTCAATTGTAGTATTAAACATCCTTGCGATAGAGTATAAAGTGTCTCCTGCCTTTACAGTATATGAGTCTTCTTCAGGAATACCTTGATTTAATCCTGGTATTGTTAATTTTTGGCCTATTGATAATATATTACTTGTTAAATTGTTGGCAGATTTTATGTCATCAACAGTAGTATTAAACATCCTTGCGATAGAGTATAAAGTGTCTCCTGCCTTTACATTATATGAGTCTTCTAATGAGGGACTCTTATAAATAAAGCCCATATATTCAGTTATTGCTTTAACTGTGGCTTCAGCATAATCAGCCCAATTTCTTTGTAATCTTACAATATCATTTGGATTATCTAAAAACCCATATTCTACAATTACCACCTGTAAATTATTTGTATCTCTCATTATATAATAATAGTCTTGGCTAGGATCAACTAGAGATGACTTTTGATAAACTGTTCTTGTTTTTTGACCAGCAGAACCAATATTAGTTAAAATTTTGTTTGCTAATTGTGGGGTGTTTCTTAATGCATATATTACTTCAGCGCCCTCTCCTCCTCCTGAGTTTATATGGTTAGAAACCACTATAGCGTTTTTAACATCTCCAAATGGTTGTTTTATTCGATTAATTCTTTCAGTATAGGTTAAATCTTCATCATTTTCTCTAGTCATATGATAGGGCACACCTAACTCTTTAAACCTACTTGCCATGTATTTAGATATTTGCAAGCTTTTTTCTTTTTCAATTATTTGCGGACTAACTGCTCCTGGATCACTTCCTCCATGGGCCGGATCTATAACCACACCTACAAAATCTAATCCACTGTCTTCTAAAGTGTCTCCACAAGTAGCTAATGGCGAATATAAATAAATTAATGCACTCCATGTATTTCTTCCTACGATTCCATCAGAGGTAAGTCGATTATTTGTTTGAAATTTTCTAACGGCTATATTTGTTGATGAACCAAATATCCCATCTGTTGGGCCTTGATAATACATTAATTCCGTTAGTATTTGTTGCAATTCTTTAACATCTTGACCACTATCTCCTAATCTTAAAGTTGGGCGAGATAATACACCTGTTGATTCAAAACTATTTGTAGCTAAAGTCTTCATAGCAGGTTCTGCTAATGTATTAGCCACAAAAGAATCACTTGTTTTGCTTACTAATAATTCCCAAGTGTATGTATCTACTATTCCAGTTACTGGCAAATTATTTTGAGTTTGAAATGATTTAACCGCTTCAGTTGTCTCTGGTCCAAAACTACCAGTAATACTGCCAAAATATACTTTTACTAATCTTAGTTTTTCTTGTAATGTTATTACATCTAAACCAGTAGACCCTTCCTTAAGAATTTCTAACCTTATTGATTTATCTAAATTAAAGACTTTTTGTTCTAATAATTCCCAGGTTTCTTGATTTACAATCCCAGTATTATTTAAATTATTTGCTTTTTGAAATGATTTTACAGCTTCAGTAGTATTTAAATTAAAATTTCCATCTATTTTAAAATCATAAAAGCCTAATAAACTTAAATATTCTTGTAATAAAATTACATTATCACCTTTTGCCCCTTCAAATAGCGGCTTTATAATAGTGGGTAAAACTTTTTCTAATTCGCCATTTAATACTTTCCAGGTATTAGAACCTACAATACCATCGGCTTTTAAATTATTGTCTGATTGAAAATTTTTAACACTTTCATTAGTTTTTATATCAAAATTATTATTTATTTCATCACTAAAATATCCTAGCCTTTTTAATTTAATTTTCAAATCAATAACATCCTCATTTTGGTCTCCTTGCTTAATAGTTTGCAGTTTTTTTTCTACTGTTATATTTAATTTTTTATTTAATACACTCCAAGTATCTTCTCCAACAATACCATCTACTTTTAAATTATTGTCTGATTGAAAATTCAAAACGGCTCTTTCAGTATTTTTACCAAAATATCCATCAGCATCTCCTTTTAAATAATTGATTTTGATTAGTTTTTGCTGTAGATCTTCAACTTCAACACCTTGGCTTCCAATTTTTAATATTGGATTTATTCTCATGTAAAATTTCCTCCTTTTAATGTCTAATATAGTATATTATATTTCACAAATATGGTTAATATAACCAGTACATTTGCATATATTATTTTAGAATTAAAGGAAAGGATTTGATTTTAAATGCCAATAGGATTTTTAATAGTCCAAGTTTATGCAGATAATAAAGCATTACCAATAGCAGGAGCAAATATAGAAATAACTGGAAGTGAAACAAATTTAACCGAAACTACAGATGGTTCAGGAAAAACAAGAGAAATACCACTTAGTGCTCCCAGTAAAGATTTTTCATTAGATTCTCAAAGTGATGTTAAACCATATTCTGAATATAATATTAAAGTTAGTAAACCAGGATTAAAAACTTCAGTTATTAATGGAGTTCAAATTTTTGATGGTGAAACATCAATTCAAAATGTATATTTAACAGCTATTGAAGGTGATTCATCTATTAATTATAGTGAAATATCTCCACCTGTATTATGGGGGAAATACCCACCAAAAATTAATGAAATAGAAAAACAAGAAGATTTAGGGGAAAGAGTTTTACCATATGTAATTATACCCGAATATATTATTGTTCATGATGGAATACCAACTAATAGTTCAGCTACAAATTATATTGTGAGCTTCCCTGATTACATAAAAAATGTTGCTTCTTCCGAAATATATAGCACCTGGCCTAGAGAAACAATTAAAGCTAATGTTATAGCAATAATATCCTTTACTTTAAATAGATTATTTACAGAATGGTACACAGCAAAAGGTTATGCCTTTACTATCACATCTAGCACGGCTTATGATCAAAAATATGCTCATGGAAGAACTATTTTTAAATCAATTTCAGAAGTAGTAGATGAAATATTTAGTCAATATATAAAGAAATCTAATGTTATCCAACCATTATTAGCTCAATATAATGATGGTATTAAAGTAAATAATAAAGGATGGCTATCTCAATGGGGGAGTAAATCATTAGGAGATCAAGGTTATAATGCAACCCAAATATTAAAATATTACTATACTGATATTATAGATATTTATTCAGCACAAAATGTTCAAGGTTTACCATTATCCTTCCCTGGATATAATTTAGTTGAAGGTTCTTGTGGACAGCATGTTCAAAAAATGCAAAATGAATTGAATGTTATAAATGGTAGTTATCCAGGAATACCTAAAATAATTCCAGCAGATGGAATATATGATGCATCAACTAAAAATTCCGTTAGTATATTTCAAAAGGTATTTAATTTACCCGTTACTGGGATAGTAAATTTTGCAACTTGGTATAAAATATCTTATATATATACAGCAGTATCTAAAATGTTACAAGGAATTTATAATTAAAAAAAACCTTTATGGTTTTTTATTTTTCATCAATGCTGATTTTACTTAATTTAAAAGATATCAAAAATCCAATAACAAAAAATATTAGTGAAATTAAAGTGGTAAAATTAAATGCAAATTTAACACTTGAATTTAAGACGCTTGGCACAATAGATAAAAATAATCCGAATATAATTGAGTATGTTATCGTATAATAATTTTTAATTAAATAATTAATAAACGATGAAAATACTAATACTCCAATTCCTAATCCAAAAACTGCTGGTACTAATATATACAAATTAAAAGTAGCAATAGCATTAATATAAGTTTCATATAAACCAATTGATGAAAGTAATACTGCACTATCTAAACCTGGTATAACAGTAGATGTTGCTATTACTATTCCGATAAAAATACTTCCAAATAAATCTAAAGAATCAGTATTGGTAAATTCAATATCTAACATCATTAAAGATGTTCCTACTATAAAAGCCGATATAATAATTAAATAATATTTATTATTAAAATTTTTAAATTTAACTTTACGATAAAATAACGGTATAGTCCCAATAATAAAACCCAAAAATGTTAATCTAGTTATCATCTCGTATCGATCTAAAAGTATCGACACTATTTTTCCAAATATTAATATTCCGATACCTATTCCTAAAAATATTGGAAATAAATATAAAAATTTTTCTTTTGGTTTTTTAAAAAAAGTCCCTATTGATTCAATAGTTTTATTATATAAGCCAAATATTACCAACATTACGCTTCCGCTTAATCCAGGAGATACTCCTCCTAAACCACATATAATACCTTTAAAAAATTTTTTCATTTAATCACCTTTTCGCTTTTATAATTATACAATATAAATTGATTTATTAATAGATGATATTTTATTTTAGTTTTTTTAATAAATAATGATAATAATTAACTTCTCTTAAAATATGATCATATAGCAAAGTAATAGTAGTTGTATAATAATTTTCATTAACTAAAGAAGATACTAATTGAGTATTCCAATTTTTAAAATATTTTGCAGTTTCTAAGGATTTCTTGTTTAAAATATCAATAGATTTAGGATTTATTTCATTATTTAAAGTTGACATTATTTCATAAATATAATTTGTTGTATTATTAGCATATAAATTATATATAACTTTATTTTTTTCAAGCATAATTTTAATAAAATTTAGATCTTCTTTCATTAAAAAATTAATATTATATTGAGTGCAATATACATATGTGGGAGTAAAATTAATTTTACTAACGAAAAAATTAATTGTATAGATATAACTTTCGGTTTCTTTAATAAGATGATCAATATATTTTTCTGAAAAAAATAATGCTATCTTTTTTTCGCCAATTGATTTTTTTATTAAATAATATTTTTTCAAACTATTATTTAACATTATAAATAACAGTTGGTTAATTTCTTGTATACTATTATTAAATTCAGGAATAATATTAGATAAATTTCCAGGCAATATTTTAGTACACTCGCTCGTTAAATTTTCATTTATTTTAATTCGAGATAAAGCGCTAGTTTTAATTTCCGATAAATTTGTATGCTTGGTTACGATAATATTATTTTCTATATATTCACTAGTGATATTTTGATTACTTAATTTAATATATTTTAATAGAATATCATTATAATCATTTTGTTCTTTTATTAAAATATTAATATAATTTTGATCTTTAAAAGATAATAAAGCATTTAAAATAATTGCATGGTCATACATAAATCTTGATATTGTAAGTCCATTTTCGATAGAAAATATTAAATAATTAAACATATAATATCAATTACTTTCTATTTCTTTTTCAATTTCTTTTTTTACTCCAAATATAAAATATTGAATTATTTTTATTATATGGTACATATTATCTAAAAACAATGGTTCAACAATTAAATATACCTCATTTTTAAGTAATTGTTCAATGACATCACCCAAGAATTCAGCAAATCTATCAGTTACTTTTTTACTTTTGAAAGTTAATTCATCTTGATTTTTTGGTGATAAACCGACAACTCGATACTCATCGATTAAATAACTTAATTCAACAATATAAGATTGGGCTTTTAATATAATGTCTTCTCTACTAGGATTGACGAAACTTCTAAGGAATATACTAAAATCTCTAACTAATCTTATTGATCTATATTCAGAATTTAAAACAAATGTCGGATCTGAAGAAAGATTTTGATTTGTTCTTTCAACAATATTAATAAATATATTAATTAATTCTACCATTACTCTTATCATAAATGGATAAGAATAAGAAAATAATTCACCTTTAACTTCGGCGTAGAAAATTTCTGATAAAAAATCTTTAAAATTACTTTCCACAGTTATAATTTTTTTATTAAGTTCAAGCATTTTTATTACTTCTTCAGTAGTTGGTTCATATTCACCAGGATACAATTTAAGCTCTTCTTCCACAATATTTATCGGTAGTTGTACTTTAAATAACTTTTTGGTCAATAAATATGTGGGTAATGTATATTTTGTGACTAATAATTCATTAGCAATGATATCTTTATTAATCACTCCTTTACTACTTTTTAATAATTCATTACTAAGATTTACAAATTCTTGATAAAAACTTTTTGCTATTTTAATATAATATTCATTTTCTGTTAAAAATGATAATTGAATATGAATGCAAAAAGATCTTAGCGTTTTCATATAGACTAAACCATTAGTTATTGATGTATTATAAAATATTTTATTATTATTCATAATGACCTCTTTCTAACATTGCCCCTCTTCAGGTGCATAAAAGCAATGATTTTTATATTTACTAACCAGTTTTTGATTAAACCACGTAGATAAACAGTTTGTTCCTTCTTCAGGAGCATAAAACCATAAGGCTCGTGTTGCTGGCCAAAATTTTTCGCCCTTTATTATCCTCAAAGCAAGATCCTTTTCATAATTAGTAGAAGGGCTTTGAAATAATTCACTATCAATACAAGCAAACCCACCAGGAGTTTGAAAAATTACATCTTGGATAGTATTAACATTTTTAAAATCGGGAGATTGACAAAGTACTCTATTTAATATTACATTTCCAACTAATAGCATTCCATATTCTCCTTCACTTAATGCTTCTGCTCTCATAGCTCTGCCTAAATAATCAACATCTAATTCATTATATTTAATCATAAATTAACCTTATTTTGTTTGATGGGGAATCAAAATCAGTTGACCAACTTTTAATGAATCGCTAGTTAATTTATTTACTGCTTTTATTATTTCTACTGTACTTCCAGTTTTATTAGCAATAGAATATAAGCTATCACCTGGCTTAATATAATACATATAGGTATTTTTTTTAAAATTAATAATTGTTTCTTTTGTTAATACTAATAACTTTTGGCCAACAGTTAAATTTTCATTTTGTAAATTATTTAAACTTTTTAGTTCATCTAATGTGATATGAAATGCTCTTGCTATTGAATAAAGTGAATCACCTGGCTTAACAGTATAATATACATTTTCGTCAGATACTATTTCAGTAGGAACCACATTTAGTTTTTCTCCGGCTTTTATTTCATCAGATAACAGATTATTAATTTCCTTTAGATGGTCAGTTGTCATATTATATTTATAAGCTATTGCTGAAAGAGTTTCACCCGGCTGAACAACATATTTTTCATAAGAATAAAGATTTTTAGGATTATAGGCTTCATCAACAATAAGATGTTGGCCAGGATATAAAAGGTTACTTGATAAAGAATTGATTTTTTTTAATTGCTCAGGTTTAGTATGAAACCTTTCAGCAATACTATATAAATTATCTTTTTCTTCAACAACATATAGTGTTCCAAAATATTGAGTATTATAGTTATTCATATTATTTCTCCCTTATAATAGATTATGATTAATACTTAAAAATAGTCTATTAAAAGATAATTTAGTAAATATTTGAAATTATGATATAATATTTATATTATTGGAGAAAAGAATGAAAAAAATAAGATTATTATTAAAATCAAATTTAAAAAAATACATTGAGTTAATAAAAATTAATGATCATAAAATCAATAACGAAAAAATTACTATATTCTGTATTTTTTTAATTATATTAATTTTATTTGATATTATATTTTTTAAACAAAATAATTTTTGGCAAGATAAATTTTTAATCTTTTTAATTTTTATTCCCATTTTATATCTTTTTATTTTAAAGTCTTTATTAAAGAACAAAAATCAACCTATTTATTTTTATATGGTTATTTTAATTATCGTTTTAATATATTATTTTCATATTAATAATTTTTATTATATACTGCCATTAGTATTATTAATATCTACTGGTCCATTATTAAATTTAAATAAGATTTTAATTTGTTTAGCAGTTGCAATAACTTTTAATTTAATCGATATTTATTATTATAATCATTCAATTATGAGTTTTAAAAACATAATAATAGTTTATATATTTATCTTAATTTACTCCCAAATATTATATATTAAATATAATGAGATTCTGTATGATAAAATTTTATTAAAAGAAAAGAATAATAAACTTTTGACTCAAATCGAAACCGATAAATTAACAGGATTATTAAATAGATATGGGATGCAAAATAAACTAGAAGATTTAACTTCAAAAAAAGATTTTTTAAATAAATCATGTGCTTTATTATTATTGGATATAGACGATTTTAAAAAACACAATGATGCATTTGGTCACTTAGAGGGAGATACATGTTTAATAAAAATATCAGAGCAATTAAAATTATCTGTAAAAAGTAAATTTGATTTTATTGCAAGATTTGGTGGAGAAGAATTTATATTATTAATCTTTAATGTTAATGAAAAACAATCAATTGAAATATCGAAAAGAATTTGTAAAAATATTGAAGATTTAAAAATACCA
>Ga0172377_10002345_pt1 | contig 19292 bp, 15 predicted proteins | sample Pumphouse3metaG_FD_119749 | JGI IMG/M metagenome (GOLD analysis project Ga0172377, IMG submission 119749) | Leachate microbial communities from a municipal landfill in Southern Ontario, Canada - Pumphouse #3 metaG | ecosystem: Engineered > Solid waste > Landfill > Unclassified | place: Canada...
CGCCAGCAAAGTAAAAAGCAATGTAATGCTGCTAATTATAGGAATAATGATAGGATATCTAGCATCTTCTTTAATATCCATATTGACATATCACGCATCAGCAGATAAAGTCAGGCAATTCGTCATGTGGGGCATGGGAGATTTTTCAAATGTCTCAATGGAAAAGTTACCATACTTCTCATTATTCTCTCTGCTAGGCTTATTACTATCAGTATTAATGATAAAACCACTAAACGCTTTATTATTAGGAGAAAACTATGCTAAAAACCTAGGCGTAAATATCAAGAGAAGCCGTATATATATATTACTCGTAACAGGTTTATTAACGGCAATAGTTACAGCTTTTTGTGGCCCAATCGCGTTTATAGGGCTGGCAGTACCTCACGTAGCAAGATTATTAACAGGATCTTCAAATCATAAATTATTAGTACCTGCCACCATAATGGCAGGAGGAGCGATAGCGCTCTTGTGTAATATTTTAACAGTTATACCAGGTAGTAATGAGATGCTACCTTTAAGCGCTATAACACCTATAATCGGTGCACCAATTATAATATATGTTATAGTTAATAGAAAACATATACAATATTTTGATTAATAGTATGAAAGAAAAAATAACAGTCTTGGAGACGATAAATTTAAGTATTGGATATGCTCTAAAACATAGACAGAAAAAAGTATTATGCCATAATATGAACTTAAAACTTTTCAAGGGCAATGTTACTTCTTTGCTAGGTTTGAATGGAAGCGGAAAATCTACACTCTTAAGAACATTATGTGGATTTTTAAATCCTATAGAAGGGGAAATTAGAATTAATGGAAAAAACATTAAGTCTTTCTCAGAATCAAAAATGGCCACTACACTTGGATTAGTATTAACAGAAAAAACTAATGCAGGAGGAATGAAGGTTAAAGAATTAGTATCATTAGGACGTCATCCATATACTGGTTTTTTCGGTAATTTAAAAGAAGTTGATTATAAAATAATAGAAGAATCTATGGATGCTGTAAATATCTCTCACAAGGCAGATAATTATGTATCTGAATTATCTGATGGTGAACGACAGAAGGTTATGATAGCTAAAGCATTGGCCCAGGAATGTCCTATAATATTTTTAGATGAACCTACAGCCTTTCTTGATATAATAGCTAAAGTAGAGATAATGCTATTACTCAAGAAACTATCTCATGAACAGAATAAAACCATATTATTGTCAACTCATGATATGAATACAGCACTAGATATGAGTGATGATTTATGGCTATTAGGACATGATAAAATCATTAATGGAAGTACAGAGGAACTCATTAAGAATCAGAAAATAAATGATATATTCGAAAGTGATAAAATAAAGTTTGACTCTCGTCTTAGAAGTTTTTCTTGTTTATCGTCTTTGTGAAAGAATTACACCGAAAATCACAATAAATATCCCTATAATTTTACTCCAGCTTAAATTCTCCTGACCTACTAAAAATGCTCCAATAGCTGCAATAGCAGGATTTACAGCTGTAAAAACAGAAGCTTTAGTTATACCTAAATTTTTAATAGCTTGAGTATATAATGCATAGCAAATAGCTGAACAGAAAACAGCTAAACTAAGAAGAGGATATAAAACATCCCATTTTAACATCATATCTATAGAGAATCCTTTCTGTCCTACAGTTAGGAAAAAAGGTAAAAAGTACATTGAACCGATTATAAATTGATACGCAGTGATAGTATATCCATTATATTTATTAGTTAAATTTTTAGTAGCGATAGAATATCCTATAGTACTTAGAACGGCTATCATTAAAAAAACTATTCCCCACCAATATTTAACTGATATATTATTTCCTTTTAAAACGATTAATAAAATACCTGGAAGTGTAATTATAGTCCCAATAATATTTAAAAGAGACATTTTAGTCTTGTAAACAATATAGTCTGTAATCATAGTAAAAATAGGAATAGTAGCTATAATTACAGCAGCTAAAGTAGGAGAGTCAGTAGCCTTAAGTCCAAAACTCTCGAAAATAAAATAAATAAAGGGTTCGAAAACTGCTAATAAAAAAAACCATTTCCAGTCGGCCTTATCTACTTTTTGAAATTTTCTAAGCAGTAAAGCGATAATACTCATCGTAAGTCCACCAATCGCCATTCTGAAAAAAATGAATGCAAAGATTGGAATATTGTGGTGGATAAGTGAGTTGGTCCAAATAAAAGAGAATCCCCAAAAAAGAACGGCAATACTTATTTCTATATATACAAGAGTGAGAGATTTAATGGCAATATGACCGTTTCTTCCAATTACTCCTATTCCTCCATCGCCTTTATTGAAAATTTTTGACATTTTATTTTTTAGATTTATCTGGATTAAAAAGAAGACGCTTACTATTAGTCTTGCCAGTTAATCTGCCTTTTGATACCACTTGAGTACCATTAACGAAAGTAGAATGGATTTTGTAATCAAAACTTTTACCTTCAAAAGGAGACCATTTACATTTATAAGCTATATTCTTTTTCGATACTTTATATGGTTTAGAAAATGAAGGTTGAATAAGCACTAAATCTGCATAATATCCTTCTTTAATAAATCCTCTTTTTTGAATATTAAAACATTCAGCAGGCTTGTGACACATAAGTCTAACTACACGTTCCATCGTAAATATTCCTTCTTCTGATAATTGAAGCATTAATTGTAGCGAATGTTGAATCATAGGTATGCCAGAGGGCGAGTGTAAATAATCTTTATCCTTTTCTGAGAATAAGTGAGGAGCGTGGTCGGTACCTACTGTAGCTATTACACTATTGCGTACTGCTTCTCTTAATTTGATTTTATCTGCTAGATTCTTAATCGCTGGGTTACACTTGATTTTGGCACCCATTGCCGCGTAATCTCTATCGTCAAACCATAAATAACTGACGCATGCCTCTGCAGTAATATTTCTATTGTTAATTCTAGCCTGTTCTATAGCCTCTAGCTCTTCTTTAGTAGATACATGTAGAATATGAAGACGTGCTCCTGTTTCTTCTGCTAGGTTTATGGCTTTTAATGATGATTTAAGGCAAGATTCACGATTTCTAATATTGGGATGTTCGGAAAACGGGATATTGGCCTTTTTACTAACATTGTCTGTGTATTTCTTTTTAGCTGTCTTGAGATTATTTTGAATAATTTCTTCTGTTTCGCAGTGTGTAGCTATAAGACAAGGAGCATTAGCGAAAATTTCGTGTAGTGAATTATTGTTATTTACTAGTAAATTGCCTGTCGATGATCCCATAAAAACTTTTATGCCACAGTTTTTTTTAGGATTTATTTTTTTAATTTCTTCCAGATTGTCATTATTGGCTGCTAAATAGAATGAGTAGTTGGCATAGGATTCTTCAGCAGCGTGTTTATATTTTTTCTCTAAAGCTTTAATGGTGTTGGTAGGAGGGGTATTGTTTGGCATATCCATGAATGATGTTACTCCTCCAAGTACAGCGGCTCTACTTTCTGTTTTTATATCTCCTTTATATGTATCGCCAGGGTCTCTAAAATGTACATGGTCGTCAATGACTCCAGGAATTAGATATAATCCTTCTGCGTCTATGACTTTATTAGCTTCTTTTTCGACTTCTTCTAGTGTTTTAGGGGAAATAATAATCTTTGAAATAATATCTCCAGTAATTAATATACTACCTTGAAAATTTTTGTATTCATTAATAATAGTAGCGTTTTTAATTAGAGTTTGAAATGTATTTTTATTACTCATTATTTATTTTATAGATTTCTTAGTACCGTATATTTTTCTGAATCTTAGTTTAATTACACCTCTAAAAGCTTCTCCAAAGATAGAACTACTCATTTTCGATGTTCCTTCTATACGATCTGTAAATATTATAGGGACTTCTTTAATATTATATCCTAATTTATAGGCTGAATATTTCATTTCTATCTGGAAACCATAGCCTTTCATCTGTATCTTATCAAGATCTATATTTTCTAATAATAATCTTTTATAACAAACGAACCCGGCAGTGGTGTCAAAAACTTTCATGTTTAAGACTGTTCTTACGAAAAGAGATGCTCCATAAGATATAATTATTCTTCCTATTGGCCAGTTTTTCACTGCTATGCCATTACAGTATCTAGAACCCACTGATAAGTCGGCATCATCATCGTGACATGCCTTATATAGTTTTATTAAATCGTCTGGATTATGAGAAAAATCGGCATCCATTTCAAATATGTAGTCATATTTATGTTCTATGCCCCATTTAAAACCAGCTTTATATGCTGTTCCTAAACCTTGTTTTCCTTTTCTTTCGATAATAAAGAGGCTGTCAAGAAATTCTTTTTGTAAATTTTTGACGATATTAGCTGTGCCATCAGGAGAGCCATCATCTACGATTAAAATATGAAAGTTTCCTTCTAGTGATCTGATTTTACGAGTTATTTTCTCAATATTTTCCTTCTCGTTATAAGTCGGAATTATTACTAATTTATCTGTCATAAAATTTAAATTTCTTGATAAGATTGTTTCTATCGTCCAAAGGTATAAAAAAAAATGTACCTTTGAATCTGAAAAATTATTTTCAGTATGAAAAATAAACTAAATTTAGGTTTAATAGTATTATTCTTATCCATTTTCTGTGTTAGAGCTCAAGAAAATCGAGATTATAATTTAATATGGAATATAGATTATAAATTTATGTTCGATAATAGAGAATTTAGTAATAATGCTAATAATTATTCCTTTACTTATTTTGGAAATATAGTTGCTCCAGAACTAGGAATTCAGATAGATAGTAAGAATACTCTTTATGCAGCTGTCGATATAGAGAGATATTTTGGTAAAAAGACGACAAAAGATGATTATAATTTTTTGGCTTATTATGAACATGTAGGCGAGCATTTTAAAGCAGATGTCGGTTTTTTTCATCGTGATAAGTATAAAGGTACTTTTCCTAGCGCTTTTTTTGATGATTCCTTATTGTTCTATGATAATGCAGTAGAAGGAGCCTTGTTTCAATATGTAGAAAAAACCTGGTATCTTGAATTAGGTATAGATTGGTTTGGATATGTGTATAAAGATAGTAGAGAGAGGTTTCAGATATTGTCTTCGGGTAGAAAAGATTTAGGTCCATTTTATGGAGAATATAATTTTATGATGTATCATTATGCGGGTAGTGAAGTGGTTAGGGGAGTAGTTGATAATTTCTGGTTTTATCCTCGTGTGGGAATAGATTTTACTCAGTGGTGGCCTTTTCAAGTTTTTGATTTGAAGTTGGGTTATTTACAGTCTCTTCAATGTAATAGACATGAGAGTAGTAAATATAAAAGACCTGGAGGATTTCAAGCAGAAATAGATATTAGAAAATGGAATTTCGGTATTGATAATACATTATTTATAGGTGATAATATGAATCCTTTTTATCATTCACTTGATAAAGCCGGTGCTGAGTATGGAAGAGATTTATATATGGGAAATCTATTTTATGGAGCAGGTAATGGTATGTATAATCGACTCGAATTTTATTATGAGCCTGTGCAGAAACAGTGGCTACATTTTCGTATATCATCTATTCACCATTATGATGGGAAGGATTGGGGGAGTGAGCAGAAAGCTACCGTTTATATTAAATTTGGTGGAGATTTTAAAGGACATAGACGTTATGGTGACAACAAAAAAAATTGGTAAGCTAAAAATAGCATTATTTAGTTTTGATGTTATATGGGAGCATCCTAGTGAGAATCTTGTGATTTTTGAAACTATTATTAGTGATTTTTATAAATGTTTATCATCTAGTGAATTACCAGATATTTTGATTTTCCCTGAGATGTTTTCTAGTGGGTTTTCTTTACGCGTTCATTCTGCCGAAGGCATGAATGGCTTGAGTTACGGCTGGTGTAAAAATATTGCCATAAAATATAATACGGCGGTGGTAACTTCTATAGCTATTAAAGAGAATGATATGATGTTTAATAGATGTTTTTTTATTAGACCTGATGTTATTTCTGGAGAGGATGTGTATTATGATAAAAGACATCTTTTTAGAATGGCGGGTGAGGATGAAAATTTTACCGCTGGATGTAGAAAAGTGATTACTACTTATAAAGGATGGAATATTTGTTTGAATGTGTGTTATGATTTGAGATTTCCTGTTTGGAGTAGAAATGTTAATAGAGAGTATGATTTGTTAATCAACGTGGCTAATTGGCCTAAGAGAAGAGAGAATGTATTAAATCCATTGTTAAGAGCTAGGGCTATTGAGAATCAGGCATATGTGGCTTTTTGTAATAGAGCTGGGTTTGATCCAAATGCTGAGTATGTGGGAGAGTCTGAAGTTTTTGATTTTAATGGGAATAGTATCAGCTCTACATATAATATAAATGGTGTTAATGTTAGTGTATCTGTTTTAAGTAGTTCAGAATTATATAAATATAGAAATAAATTTCCTGTGTGGATGGATGAAGATTCTTTCACTGTAGTAAAATAAATTTTAAATAAATTATGAATAAAGTATTTTTTAATATTATTTTAATCCTTTTCTTAAACGTATTATTGTTTTCATCGTGTAATCATTATGGAGAGTTTGATTTACATGTGTATTCCACTAATGATGTACACGGAATGTATTTCGATAGTACTACTTATGGTAGTGTAAATTCTTCATCATATTCTAAGATTTGTCGGTTTATTAAAAATAAAAGAGCTCTTTATGGAGAACAAAATGTGGTTTTGGTCGATGCGGGAGATATTATGCAAGGTACAAGTTCTTCATATTATTTTAATTATATAGATAGCAGTGCTACTGAAAGTGAAGCTGCTAAGATTTTAAATTATATAAAATATGATGCAGTTATAGTGGGTAATCATGATATAGAAGCTGGACATAGAAATTATGATATGCTAAATAATGATTTGAATGCTCCTTTGTTAGCTGCGAATGCTGTTAAGTCAGGAACAGAAGATTGTTATTTTAAAGCTTATACTATAATTAAAAGAGGGGGGTTGAAAATAGCTATTATAGGAATGACTAATTCATGGATAAAACATTGGGTAGGAGTTGAAGAGAGAAAAGGAATAGAGTTTCTTCCTATTTATCCATTAATGCAGAGTTTAGTAGATGATATACGTAGTAGAGAAAAGCCTGATTTAGTTTTTCTAGTTTCTCATTCTGGTTTTGGAGATGGTTCAAAGGAGAATGAAGAGCAATGTTCTAGATATGTAGCGGATCATGTGAGAGGTTTGGATGGTCTTTTTATTGGACATGATCACATAGCTCTGAAAGAGAAACGTTTAATGGAAAAAGATACTGTAGGCTTGATTGAATCTGGGTCTAGGGCTAACTATATTTCTGAGACTAATTTTCACATAGTTAAGGATAAACAAGGTATTACCATAAGCTCAAATCAGAATTTAATTTCTTTGAAAGATAGTCTATCTGATGAAGAATATGATAAGTTTTTCTATAATGACTTTTTAAAGGTAAAGAAATTTTCTAATAAGAAAATTGGGTCTTTACTTTCTGATATTGATATGAGTCTTGCAGCTGAAGAACAATGTCCATATTTAGATCTTATTCATTCTGTACAGCTTGATGTTTCGGGAGCACAAATATCGATAACAGCTCCTACATCTATAAAAGGTTATTTGCCAGCTAAAGATATAACTTACAATGACTTATTTAAATTATATGTTTTTGAAAATACATTAAAGGTAGTTAAGATGACAGGTGAAGAAATTACTAAATATCTGAATGAATCTTATTCTAGATGGAATAAAACAGATAATTATTATAATTGGGATTCAGCTGCTGGTATTAATTATGAGGTTAGTCGTTCAAGAAATGGAGATAAAAAGGTGAATGTTTTATCTATGGCAGATGGTAGTAGATTTTATAGAGATTCTTCTTATACTGTAGCTATGACTTCATATAGACTTAGTGGAGGTGGCGATTTATTAAAAAATGCTGGTATTAGGATTGATTCTAATAATACTATAGCAGAGTATGGTGATATTAGAGAACTTATCGGCAGCTATTTTATTAAAAATAAAAGTGTTGATCCTTCCCACCTTAAAAATAAAAATATTATAGGGACATGGAATGTTGTAGAATAGCATTTCTTTTTATATCTTTGTAGTGCTTTAATGAAGTATATTATGGAAGAAAAATATGAATTAATTTTAAGCAGTTTAGAGTCGAAGATGCAAAAAATCATAGCATCGAAAGAAAATCTTTTAGCTGAAAATATCGCATTGACTTCTGAAGTAGAAAAATATAAAGCAAATGAAATTTTTTTAAACAATAAAATAAAAGAATTAGAACAGAAGATAGATGACCTACAAATGACAGGAGCTTTTGAAACATCAAATAGCGATATTAAAGATGCTCGTCAAAATATAGGTAAATTGGTTAAAGAGTTAGATAAATGTATCGCCTTGTTAAATGACTAATTAATATGGAAGAAGAAAAACATTTTATAAAGGTTCAAATCGCAGGAAAAATTTTTAAATTTAATCTGCGCCCTGAAGAAGAAGAAATGTTTAGAGCAGCTGTTAAGATGGTTAAAGAATTGTTCGAGAACAATAAATCGAAATATAAAATGTCTGCCGACATAGATGCTTTAGCAGTGGCTGCTGTCCACATTGGTTTGGAATTGTATAAGGAAAGAAAAGAAAATCCTACAAAGGATATAATAAATAGATTAAAAACTCTTGATAATCAACTTGATGAATATATAGAAAACGGCCGTTAGACTGCTCTTTGCTAAAATCAACAGAATTATTATACCGAGTGTACTCGATTTTAAAAAGACAGGCCTAGGTTACCCTTCGGGGGATTACAATTTTTGTGACGTTGGAAGTCTGATTATATAATCGGAGCTCAAATCTTATTTTTTAAGATTTTTTGATAAACAGCGCTAACGGCTTTTTTATATTTTAAATCTATTGAAATTATTAATTCTTCTATTTTAATAATTTTATATATTAATGGATCAAACAATAACTATAATTATAACGGTTATAATAACAGCTATAATTACTCTAGGTGTAACTTTATTAGTACAACATGTATTTTTAAAAAAACGTAGAGCTGAATTACTTTCAAAAGCTCAAGAAGAAGGTGAAAATATCAAAAAAGAAAAAATTTTTCAAGCAAAAGAAAAATTTCTTCAATTAAAAGGAGAGCATGAGCAATATATTAATGATATCAATGCGAAAGTTCAACAAGCTCAACATAAAATCAAACAACGCGAAATACAGTTAAACCAGCAGAATGGGGAACTTCAGCGCAAGAACAAAGAAGTAGAAGCTATAAAACTAAATCTTAAGACTCAAGTAGATTTAGTAAATCGTAAGAAAGATGAATATGAAAAGCTCCGTCAAGAGGCTATAAATAGTATTGAAAATATAGCTGGGATGTCAGCTGAAGAAGCTAAGAAACAATTAATAGAGACTATGAAGCAAGAGGCTAAAACTCATGCGATGTCATTTATTAATGATACTATGGATGAAGCTAGACTTACTGCAAGTAAAGAAGCTAAAAGAATAGTTATTAATACTATTCAAAGAGTAGCACCTGAAACAGCTATAGAAAATGCAGTAACTGTATTCAATATAGAAAGTGATGAAATCAAAGGTCGTATTATCGGTCGTGAAGGAAGAAATATTAGAGCATTAGAAGCAGCTACTGGTGTAGAAATAGTAGTTGATGATACTCCAGAAGCTATTTTATTATCTGCGTTTGATCCAGTAAGACGTGAAGTAGCTCGTTTAGCTTTACATCAATTAGTTACTGATGGTCGTATACATCCTGCACGTATTGAAGAAGTAGTAGCTAAAGTAGAAAAACAACTTGATGATGAGATAATGGATACAGGTAAGAGAACTTGTATTGATTTAGGTATTCACGGTCTTCATTCAGAACTTATTAGATTAATTGGTAGAATGAAATATCGTTCTTCATATGGACAAAATCTTTTACAGCATTCAAGAGAGGTCGCTAATATATGTGCAACAATGGCTTCTGAATTAGGGCTAAATCCTAAAGTTGCTAAGAGGGCAGGTCTTCTTCATGATATTGGAAAAGTATCTTCTGATGATTCAGAATTGCCACATGCTATTTTAGGTATGAAATTAGCTGAGAAATATAAAGAATCTCCAGAAATATGTAATGCTATAGGTGCTCATCATGAGGAGATAGAAATGAATACAATTATTGCTCCATTAGTAATGGTTGGAGATGCTATATCTGGTGCAAGACCTGGTGCGAGAAGAGAAGTTATAGAATCTTATATTAAACGACTAAAAGATATGGAAGGGATAGCTCTTGAACATCCTGGTGTTACTAAAACATATGCTATTCAAGCTGGTCGTGAACTTAGAGTAATAGTTGGAGCTGATCAGGTTTCAGATAATGAAGCAGAAAAATTATCTAATGATATAGCTGAAAAGATTCAAAATGAGATGGTTTATCCTGGACAAGTTAAAATTACAGTTATCCGAGAAACTCGTTCAGTAGCTTTTGCTAAATAAAATGATTTATTTTTTGTAATTATTGAATATATAGACCTTTATAACATTATCGTTAAATGAAAAAACAATTTATTTATATTCTATCTTGTACTGCGTTTATCTTAGCTGGATGTAATAGTGGTACAAATCGTGATGTTCAATTGCCTAAGTCTTATGCACATAGTGTTGACTCTGTGCTTAATATGATGACACTTAGAGAAAAAGTAGGGCAATTAGTACAATATACTGGCAATTCTCAAGCTACAGGACCTGTACAGATTGATTCTACGATTAATAAACAGATTATAAATGGAGATGTTGGTTCTATGCTAAATGTTTCTGGAGCAGAAAATACTCGAAAGGTCCAAGAATTAGCTATGAAATCACGTTTACATATTCCTTTAATTTTTGGATTAGACGTAATTCATGGTTTATCTACTATTTTCCCAATTCCGTTAGCAGACGCATGTAGTATGGATTCTAGTCTAATACGTAGAGTCGCAGCGGGCGCTGCTAAAGAAGCAGCTGCAGAAGGTATCCATTGGACTTTTGCGCCAATGGTTAATGTTAGTAGAGATGCAAGATGGGGTAGAGTAATGGAAGGAGCTGGAGAAGATACTTGGTATAATTCGCAAGTGGCGAAATATAGAATTAAAGGTTTTCAAGGTTCAGATTTAAAAGATTTGTCTACTATTTTAGCATGTACGAAACATTATATTGGATATGGAGCATGCATCGCAGGAAAGGATTATAATTCTGTAGATATGTCATTAAATAAATTATATAATGTATATTTACCTCCTTATATATCTGCAATAGAGGCTAATTCTGCGACGTTTATGTCTAGCTTTAATCTAATAAATGGAGTGCCTGCTACTGGTAATATTCCTCTTTTAAGAGATTTATTAAAGAATAACTTAGGATATGATGGATTTGTCGTATCTGATTGGGGTTCAGTCCGAGAAATGATTTCTCATGGTTATGTTAAAGATTTAAAAGATGCTACTGCTGAATCTTTGTTAGCTGGATGTGACATGGATATGGAATCTAGAGGATATCATAAGTATTTAGAAGAATTAGTCAATGAAGGTAAAATATCTGAAAAACTTATTGATGATGCTGTAAGAAGGATCTTATTGAAAAAATTTGAACTAGGATTATTTGAAGATCCATATAGGTATTGCGATCAGAAAAGACAAGATGAAATAGTAGGGTCAAAAGAAATAACGAATTTAGCTAGAGAAGCTGCTGTTAAGTCAATAGTTTTATTAAAAAATAAGGAGGGAGTCCTTCCTCTTAAAAATAATATTAAAAAGTTAGCTGTAATTGGTTCTTTAGCTAAATCAAAAAGAGATATGTTCGGTTCATGGATAGCCGAAGGAGATACATCACGTGTAGTCACTCTTTATGATGGTCTTAAAAATCGTTATCCATCTGCTAATATTAAATATTCTGAAGGTTATAGATTATCTGATTTTTCTCTAGTTAATATTAATAAAACATTAAGAGATGTAAGATCTTATAATACAGTTATAGTAGCAGTCGGAGAAAGATATAATGAAGCTGGAGAAGCTAGATCGAAGACAGATATTAATATTAATGAAAATCAACAGATATTAATAAAAGCATTAAAGAAAGCTGGACATAAAGTTATAGCATTAGTAATGTGTGGGCGACCAGTAATTTTTAATGAAATGGAACCATATTCTGATGCTATCATGGTTACATGGTGGTTAGGTACTGAAGCTGGTAATGCTATGGCTGATGCTATCTCTGGAGATAAAAATGAATTTGGACGTCTTGTAATGACATTCCCACGTTCCGTTGGACAATTACCTTTATATTATAATTATGATAATACAGGACGACCAACTAATGAAAAAGAAAGATATACATGTAGATATATAGATGAAGTATCATCACCAGCTTACCCATTTGGTTATGGTTTATCTTATACGACTTTTACTTGTTCCAAACCTGTTATGGATAAAGAATCTTATAAATTAGGAGAGGATTTAACATTTACTGTCACTGTTAAAAATACAGGAAATAGGGAAGGAAAGCCATTTGTTCAAGTATATTTCAGAGATAAAGTTGCTTCGATAGCTCGTCCTATTAAAGAATTTAGTGGTTGGTCGCAAGATAAATTGAAACCTGGAGAATCAAAAAAACTACATTTTTCTATTTCTCCTCGTGAATATGGTTTTTATAATGATGATTTTAAGTTCATTGTAGAAGCAGGAGAGTTTGATATAATGGCAGGCTTAGATTCAGAACATTTAAGTAAAGTTACAATTAATGTGACTAAATGATTATATTTGTTATAATTAATCAACATAATATATATGTGATAACTATATAACCAATGTTTCTTAGTTTACCACGTCAAAGTCCTCTAAAACAAATAAATCAAAGGAGAATATAGACGAAGAATAAGACTATGTTCCAATCTATTTCGTATTTTAAAAAATAAAAGAGGATACGTCTACTTTAGCTATAGATATGCCTGAGATTCATTTGATTAATTATAATCTAACTACACCATTTCTTCTGCAAATAAACACATCTTTTAATTTAGCTTTAATGACAGCCTTACCTTATTTGTTTTATGAGTTATGGGTTTTTATTTAGCCAGCTTTATATAAAAAAGAGAAAAAGGGAGTAAGATTAGCTTTCTTTTTAGGAGCAGGAATGCTCTATTTAGGTGTGTTAGTAGGCTATTTCTTAGTATTTCCAATGACTTTACAGTTTCTTGCCAATTATCAACTTAGTGATAGTATTCAAAATCAACTTTCACTTTCATCTTATATAGATAATTTTACTGAATTAATTGGAGCTATGGGAATTACTTTTGAAATTCCATTATTACTTTGGTTATTGGGTTTATTTGGTGTTGTAAACAAAGACATGCTTAAAAAATATAGAAGACATGCATTTTTAGCAGTTGTTATATTAGCGGCTGTAATTACGCCAACTGGAGATCCTTTTACATTAACGTTAGTTTCTTTGCCTCTATGTTTGCTCTATGAATTGAGTATTCGCTTATGCTAGGTCAGGTAGCAAATAGTAAATTTTTATTTTATTTTATAATTCACTATAAATCAGTTATTTGGAATCCAGCATAAAAACTTGCACTCTGCTAGGTGACCTAGCAAAAAAAAAGCTCCCTCGAAATGAGGAAGCTTTTATAATTATAAAACTGTCAATTAAAGTTTTGGACCTGCAGAAACAAGAGCTTTACCAGCTTCGTTTGCAGTAAATTTATTGAAGTTTTTAATGAACATTTCAGCTAATTTTTTAGCTTTCTTATTCCAATCTTCTACGTCAGAGTATGTGTGACGAGGATCTAAGATATTAGTGTCAACAGCTTCTAGTTTAGTAGGAACCTCAAGGTTAAACATTGGAACAAACATAGTCTCAGCTTTCTCGATTGAACCATCAAGGATTCTGTCAATAATAGCACGAGTATCTTTAATAGATATACGTTTTCCAGTACCGTTCCATCCTGTGTTTACTAAGTAAGCAGTAGCTCCATTAGCTTCCATTTTCTTAACTAATTCAGCAGCATATTGTGTTGGGTGTAAAGAAAGGAATGCTTCTCCGAAACATGCAGAGAAAGTAGGAACTGGCTCAGTAATTCCAAGTTCAGTACCTGCTAATTTAGCAGTGAAACCACTTAAGAAATAATATTGAGTTTGTTCTGGAGTTAATTTAGAAACTGGAGGAAGTACTCCGAATGCATCAGCTGTAAGGAAGATAACTTTTTTAGCAGCTGGAGCTTTAGATACAGGTTTTACTATGTTATCGATATGATAAATAGGGTAAGAAACACGAGTGTTTTCAGTAACAGATTTATTTGCAAAATCTATTTTACCATCTTTAGCTACAGTTACGTTCTCAAGAAGAGCATCTTTTTTAATTGCATTGTAGATATCTGGTTCGCTGTCTTTATCAAGGTTGATAACTTTAGCATAACAACCACCTTCGAAGTTAAATACACCATCATCATCCCAACCGTGCTCATCATCACCGATAAGTTGACGTTTTGGATCAGTTGAAAGGGTAGTTTTACCTGTTCCAGAAAGACCGAAGAAAATAGCTGTCTCACCTTTATCATTGGTATTAGCTGAACAGTGCATTGCTGCCATACCACGTAATGGAAGGTAATAGTTCATTAAAGAGAAAATACCTTTTTTCATCTCTCCACCATACCATGTATTTAAAATACATTGCTCTCTTGACTCTAGATTGAAAGCTGTAACAGTAGATGAACGAAGGCCTAATTCTTTGTAGTTAGATACTTTACCTTTAGCTGCGTTGAAAGAAACGAAATCTGGCTCGTAAGTTTCAAGTTCTTCAGCAGTAGGGCGAATAAACATATTTTTTACAAAATGTGCTTGCCATGCTACCTCACAGATAAAACGAACTTTTAAACGAGATGAAGGATTTGCTCCACAGAAACAATCCATAACATAAAGTTTTTTACCGCTTAATTGTTCAATAGCCTGTGCTTTCACGCTTTTCCAAGCGATAGGGCTCATAGGGTGATTATCATTATGATAGTCGGGATTATCCCACCATACGTTACTTAGACTTGCTTCATTCTGTACAAAGTATTTGTCTTTAGGAGAACGTCCAGTATAAATACCAGTCATAACGTTAACTGCTCCAAGTTCTGTTAATTGACCACTTTCGTAACCAGTTAATTTTTCATCTAATTCTGCTTTGTAAAGATCGTCGTAACTAGGATTGTGTACAATCTCTTTGACATCTTTGATTCCATAAATGGATAGATCTAATTTAGCCATTTTTATTTTTTTTAATTGTTAAAATACCGTAATTTACTAATAATTAGGGGATTAACAAATACCTACCGTTTCGAGTAAGCGTTGTAATCCATCGATTTACTTGCAATTTTTTTGCCAAAGATGAATAATTTCTATCTTTGTTAATAAGTTTTTTATTTATGGAAGAAATATTGAAGAAATATTGGGGATATCAAAGCTATAGACCTATGCAGCGAGAGATAATCGAAGCAGCTATCGAAGGAAAGGATGTTTTAGCCATTCTTCCTACAGGAGGTGGTAAATCTATATGTTTCCAAGTTCCTGCTATATATAAAGAAGGTATAGCCATTGTTATCACGCCTTTAATCTCCTTAATGAAAGATCAGGTTCAGAATTTAAGAAGAAGAGGAATAAAAGCACTAGCTATTTATTCAGGCATGACCAGCAGAGAGATAGATGCTTCATTAGATAATGCTATTTATGGAGATTATAAATTCTTATATTTATCACCGGAACGGCTAAAATCAGAGATTTTCATTAAACGTGTTAGTAAAATGGATGTATCATATATAGTAGTTGATGAGGCTCACTGTATATCTCAATGGGGTTATGATTTTCGCCCCAATTATTTAGAAATAAAAGAGTTACGTAAATTATTGCCAGATGTTCCGGTTATGGCCTTAACTGCTACTGCTACTAAAGAAGTGGCAGAAGACATAATGACAAATCTTGAATTTAAAGAACGATTATTAATTCGTAGCGGATTCGAGAGACCTAATTTATCATATGTCGTAAGGCATAGTGAAGATAAGTTAGGGCAATTATTAAGAATATGTAATTCAGTTCCTGGTTCAGGAATAGTATATGTTAGAGAAAGAAAAAAAGCTGCAGAAATAGCATCATTTCTCTTAGCAAATGGCATAGATGCAGATTTTTATCATGCAGGAATTAGTAAAGAAGAAAGGAATGATAAACAGGATAAATGGAAGAAAGGGCAATTAAGAATTATAGTAGCTACAAATGCCTTCGGAATGGGAATAGATAAAGCAGATGTTCGTTTCGTCTGCCATATTGATATGCCAGAATCTATTGAATCTTATTTTCAAGAAGCGGGAAGAGCAGGTCGAGATGGAGAAAAATCATATGCTATATTAATAATTAATAAAGCAGATATTAAAAGACAAAATCGTATTTATAAAATATCATTTCCAGATATGGAGTATATACGAGACATATATCAGAAAGTGTTTATGTATGCGAATTTAGCATACGAAGAGGGAAAAGGTAGAACTATTAAATTTAATTTAGAGGATTTTTCACGAAAGTATCATTTATATAGTGTGTCTGCTTATCATGCTATGAAATATCTTCAGACAGTAGGATATTGGACATTAACAGATGAGATAGATAATCCAAGTAGAATCATGTTTATAGTAAATAGAGATGAATTATATAAAATTCAACTATCTGATACTCATTTAGATACTTTTATTAAAACTATAATGCGTATGTATCCTGCATTATTTTCTCATCTAGTGGCGATTGATGAAGAGTATATAGCGAAAATATTAATGGATTCTACGGCTAGAGTAAAAAGTGATTTAATTCAACTCGCTAGGCTTAATATTATAAGATATGTTCCACGTGTCAGATCTCCATTATTATGTATTAATAATGAAAGATTGACTCCTGATAATCTTTATATCTCTAATAAAGATTATGAAAAAAGAAAAAGTATATATCTTCAGAGAATGAATGCTATGATAAAATATACTTCTAATGAAGTAGATGACTCTAATCCAGAATTATATTCGTGTAGAAGTAGAAGATTATTGGCATATTTTGGACAAGAAAAAAGTGAAGCCTGTGGAGTATGTGATTTATGTATAGCTAAACGCAGGCAAGAAAAACAACATCGAAAAAAGATAGCTGAAAAAATATCTTTTATGATGGCTACGCCAGGATTTAGTCTTGATAAATTACAAATAGAGGCTGGAGAAGAAAGAGATTTATACTTAGAGATATATCGAGATTTAATAGATAACTAATCTATTCATAGATAAAAAAGGATTATTGGTAGAATCTATGTCTGTTTTTTTAATACTTTTAGTTCTTTTGAAGTATTAAAAATATAGGAAAATGAATACTTTTAAGACATTAACAAAATTTTTAGCATTAATACTATGTACTTCTTTAATCTTGAATTGTGCAAATAAAGATTCTTCTAATAATAAAAGTATAGAATTAAGTACTGCAGATAATTTAACATATCCAATAGTAGATACCCATCAATCAATCTATTATGGAGATTCTCTTGAGATATCAGAACCATCACCAGGATCTGATTACTATGGTCAAGATGCACAATATGATGGCTATCAACCATCATTGACAGATAATAAAGATGGGACTATTACCGATAATGTAACAGGTCTTATGTGGTCACAAAGTCCTGATATGAACGGAGATGGACAAATAACAGCATCTGATAAATTAAGTTATAATGAAGCAATAGCTAAATTAAAATCACTAAAATTAGCTGGATATACAGATTGGAGATTACCTACTATTAAAGAACTATATTCATTAATAGATTTTAGAGGTATCAACCCAAGTGGTCATACTAGTAATGATACAAGTGATTTAACACCATTTATTGATACTGATTATTTTGACTTCGCATATGGTGATACATATAATTTTGAACGTATTATTGACTCGCAATATTTAACTACTACTTTTTATGTAGATAAGATACAAAATTTATTATTTGGAGTAAATTTCGCAGATGGACGTATCAAAGGTTATGGTTTAACTTTACATGGTTCAGATAAAACATTTTTTGTAATTTTCGTTAGAGGTAATAAAAAATATGGAGTAAATAATTTTACGAATAATAATGATGGTACTATATCAGATTATGCGACAGGTTTAATGTGGTCTCAAGATGATAGTGGAAAAGGTATGACATGGAAAGAAGCATTAAAATATGCCGAAGATTCTGAATTAACAGGTTACTCAGACTGGAGATTACCGAATGTTACAGAATTACAAAGTATAGTCGATTATACACGTTCTCCTTCTACTTCCGATTCACCAGCTATTAATGATATGTTTAATAGTACAAGTATTATAAACGAAGTAAATGAAAAAGATTATCCATATATATGGTCAAGCACTACTCATGGTAATTTCACTTCCACTCCCGGCTCAGCCGCTTCTTATGTATCTTTTGGCAGGGCAATGGGCTATATGCCTAACGAAATAGGTCCTGGTTTTGATAATCAAATTCCAGATGAAAACTCAGGCACATGGATGGATGTTCATGGTGCAGGTTCACAAAAAAGCGATCCCAAAGTAGGAGATACAAATAATTATCCTTATGGACATGGCCCACAAGGAGATGCGATAAGAATTTATAACTATGTTAGATTGGTTAGAAATATAAAATAGATATAATTTTAAAAATTCTTCAAGACTTTAAAAAGTTTTGACACTGGAAGGCCCATTACATTATAGTATGAGCCTTCTATTGTGTCAATACCTATATATCCGATCCACTCTTGTATGCCGTAAGCACCAGCTTTATCATAAGGCTTGAATTTATCTACATAATATTCGATTTCTTCAGTAGAAAGATCACAAAAATGAACACGAGTCTTATCTGTAAAAGAAAATTTATGATTAGCATCTCTAACGCAAACACCAGTATAAACATAGTGAGAACGACCAGAAAGAGATTTTAACATGGCAATGGCAGAGTCGCGATCTGTAGGCTTTTCAAGAACAGTATCAGCTCTCTTAACCACATCAGATATGAAACCCATATCTATGGCACTATCATTCTCTGCGGGCAATAACACTATCGTATCAGCAGTAATCAAAACCTCATTTTCCTCAAGAGGACGATGAAAACCTTCAGACTTTTTAATAGAAAGATATTCTGGAATCTTTCGCGAAGGCAAATTCTCTGGATAGCTTTCATTAATTTTGCTTGAACTATCGACAGAAAAAATA
>Ga0172377_10002346_pt1 | contig 19288 bp, 16 predicted proteins | sample Pumphouse3metaG_FD_119749 | JGI IMG/M metagenome (GOLD analysis project Ga0172377, IMG submission 119749) | Leachate microbial communities from a municipal landfill in Southern Ontario, Canada - Pumphouse #3 metaG | ecosystem: Engineered > Solid waste > Landfill > Unclassified | place: Canada...
AACCTGGCGGTCGACCACAACATGCTGGCAATGGAAGTCCTGCGCCAGACCGCCGAACGGCACGGCCTGGTCTGCCTGATGCACGAAAAACCGTTCGCAGGGATCAACGGCTCAGGAAAACACAATAACTGGTCTCTCTCATACGGCGGCACCAATCTGCTCGACCCCGGACGCGACCCGCACCAGAACGCGATTTTCCTGACGACTCTTTGCGCCATCATCCAGGCTATCGACATCCACAGCGACCTTCTCCGCAGCACCGTAGCCCACGTCGGCAATGACCACCGCCTCGGCGCCAACGAAGCGCCTCCGGCCATCATCTCGATCTTCCTGGGCGAACAGCTCTCGGATGTTATTGAGCAGATCGAAAAAGGCGGCGCCACCTCCAGCCGCAAAGCCGGACAAATGCGGATCGGCGTCGATACGCTGCCGGAACTGCCCCGCGACGCTACCGACCGCAACCGCACCAGTCCATTCGCATTCACCGGCAACAAGTTTGAGTTCCGCGCCCTCGGCTCAAGCCAGTCCTGCGCCGGTCCCAATACCGTGCTGAACACCATCGTGGCCGAAGCTCTCGACTCCATTTCCGACAAACTGGAAAAATGCACCGCGAAAAACTTCAACGCCGAACTTCAGAAAATCCTGCAAGCGATCATCAAAAAGCACAAGCGCATAATCTTCAACGGCGATAACTATTCCGAGGCCTGGCGCAAAGAAGCCGCCAAGCGCGGGTTGCCGAACACCCCGGTAACCCCGGAAGCCTTGAAAGCGATTACCGCTCCCGGCAGCATTGCCCTGCTGGAAAAATACAATGTGCTTACCGCCAAAGAGCTCAAGTCCCGCCATGAAGTATTCCTTGAAGAATATAACGGCAAGCTCCGGATTGAAGCGGAAATCGCGCTTGAGATCGCCCGCAGCATGATCATTCCCGCAGTAACCGCTGAATACAAACAGACGGTTTCCGCCATGAATGAAGCGAAAAATGCCGGAATAAGCGCAGGCATCAAAGGTTTGTCAAAGAAAGCCGAAACACTTGGCAAAGGCTTGGACAAACTCTGCGCCGCGACTTCCGGCCTGGAAAGCGCACTTGACGATTCTTATGACAAGATCCTTACCAAAATGGTCGCCCTGAGGGAAATCGCTCACTGTCTCGAACTCGTAGTTGAGGACAAAAACTGGCCTCTGCCAAAATATCGCGAAATGTTATTCGTATACTAATCCCAAATCCAACCGACAGGCCAGCCTTAACGGGCCGGTTTTTTTTGTAAATAAAAAACCACGTCCAGAGGACGTGGTATTGCCTTAAACTCCCCATAGGGGAGCGGGAAACGTTAACATAGAAGGAAACGGTTAATAATGTAGCTCAAGCGTCTTGTACATTGTTATTATTGTTTTCACGATTAATCTTGTCAGCATGGAGCCCTCAATAAAAAGCTCCAATGATGACAAGGTTGTATGATAACTCGCAACGGGGGTACACGCGCGCGTTCTGCCGGCGCTTATTTTCTGATTTCTTTTTTCCAGGTTTTCCTGAGGAGTTCGGCGGTGGCCTCGATGGCTTCGGGGACACAGCGGGTATCGGCTAAAACCGGCATGAAATTAGTATCGCCGTTCCAGCGCGGGACGACATGCAGATGCAGATGATCTTCAAGTCCCGCCCCCGCCGCACACCCCAAGTTAAAACCGACATTGAACGCTTCGGGAAACAACGCCGCTTTTAAAACTTTTTTGCAGTCAACGCACAAATCCATTAATTCATGGCGTTCCGCCGCCGTTAAATCCTCGATATCGCCGGTGTGGCGGTAGGGCGCAACCATCAGGTGCCCGGAGTTGTAGGGAAAACGGTTGACGATCACGTAACAGGTTTTGCCTCGGTAAACGACAAGGGAATTGCCGGCGGCATCAGGATTATCCTGTTCATTGCCGCATAAAAAACACTTGTCATCTTTGTCTCCGCGAATGAATTCTATGCGCCAGGGCGCCCATAAGGGACGGTTTGAGCTCATATCCTGCGACTCCTCATTTTTTTTATGGTTTTCTCGTTTTAATCCTTGATTTTTCCCGCAAGCGCTGTACATTTAATAGCTTTGATTGACTGACTCAATAGAAATAATTGACTATACATATTATAATAATATTAAATATAACCTATAATCAGGGTAGTTCAAAATGAAAAAAGATATACATCCCAAATATGGTAAAGCCACGATCTCCTGCGCTTGCGGACAGGTCTGGGAGACCCAATCCACCGTACCGGAAACAAAAGTAGGTATCTGCGCCAAATGCCATCCGTTTTTCACCGGCACGCAGAAATTTGTCGATACCGCCGGCCGCGTGGAACGTTTCCGCCAGCGTTACGCCAAAAAAGATTCTTAAGTTTTTTTCTCCGCCTGCAGACGAACCGGGTTTCGTTTTGCAGGCGTTTTTTATCCAAATTCCAGGGTTTGGGAGACCAAAATGACACCGCAGGAAATTTCAGGACATATCGACAATCTCAAAGGCCGCTTCAAGGAACTTGAACAGCGCCTTTCCGATCCGTCGATTTACAGCAAACAGCTCGAAGCGAAAGCCGTCTCCCAGGAACACCGCAAACTTGAGACTTTGTTCAATGATTTCACCGCATGGGAAAACGCGCTTGACGAAATAGAAGCCAATCGGCTCATGCTGCAGGAAGAGGAAGACGAAGAACTCAGGGAAATGGCCGCCGCCGATATCGAAGAACTGGAAAAGAAATGCGGAAAACTCGAAAGCTCCATCCGGCTTGCCCTGCTTCCTCCCGACCCCAACGACGCGCGCAATATTATCGTGGAAATCCGGCCCGCCGCCGGCGGCGACGAAGCCGCTTTGTTCGCGGGCGAGCTCTTGCGCCTTTATACCCGTTACGCGGAAAGTAAAAACTGGAAGCTGGAAATCCTCGACCAGGCCGCGAGCGATCTTGGCGGCATAAAATCGGTTGCGTTTTCCCTGTCCGGAGACAGCGTTTATTCACGCATGAAGTATGAAAGCGGCGTTCATCGCGTTCAGCGGGTGCCGACCACCGAATCCGGCGGCCGCATCCATACTTCCACAGTAACGGTTTCGGTTATGCCGGAAGCCGAGGAAGTTGAGCTTGACCTGGATCCGGCGGATCTGCGAATCGACGTATTCCGTTCTTCCGGGCCGGGCGGCCAATGCGTCAACACCACCGACTCGGCGGTGCGCATAACACACGTACCGACCGGCGTTTCAGTCGCCAGCCAGCAGGAGAAATCCCAGCATCGCAACCGTGAAATCGCCATGCGGATTCTCTGCGCCCGCCTGCTGGAACACAAACAGCGCGAAGAAGCCGAGAAACAGGCGGCGGATAAACGTTCCCAGGTCGGCACCGGGGACCGCAGCGAACGCATACGCACCTACAATTATCCCCAGAACCGGGTAACCGACCACCGTTACAATATTACCCTTTACCACCTGCCGAACCTGCTTGAAGGGGAACTCGACATACTGCTTGAACCGATTATCTCCATTGACTGCGAACGGCAGTTGGAAGCCTTGAATAAGTAATATTATTTGTATAGAGCGCGCTTTCTGCTATATTTAGTTTACAGTTTTTGAGTTGCCGCATATCAATTGAAAACAGGAGAATTTTCAAATGAAGACCAGATTATTGCATGGAATCATGGCCGCCGCCGTATTGTTTTTGACCGGATTTGTCGCCGCCGCGGAAAAAACGCAAAGCGATGAGGAAATTTTCAATGCCGTCAGCGCCAGACTCGACAAAGGCGGAAGCTACTATTCTATTCAGAACAATAAATATTTGTATTCATACATACAGGAAGGTTTGGAAAAGGCCCGCGTGTTACTCGCCTTGATGCCCCCACAACACCTCGGCGGCCTCAGCCCGAATATAATCATCGATTCCGTTAAACAGTTGATTAACGAGTCAGGCGTGCTTGAAATACAGGCCTGCGGCGTAAGTTCCGTAATGGTTGATCCGAAAGATAAAGCCGGCCTGTTCCGGAATAAAACTTTTTTGTATTGCGCCAACAAGCAGCCGAAAGGCTTTTTGTGGACGCTGTTTCCCTCGGAAGATAAAGAACTGACCGATCTTTACCGTCTCCCGCAAAATACGCTTCTCGCTTTTTCCATGACCGTTGACCTTTTAAAGACCTGGGAAGCAACCAAGCAAGCCTTCGCCGCATTGCCGTTGCCGCAATTGAAAATGCTGCCCACGCTTGCCGAGATCCAATTCATGCAGGTTCATAAACAACAGTTGCCGCTTGTCCTCAAAAGCCTGTCTGGCCAATGGTTCGGCGTTGCGGTAAGCGCAAAAGACAAAACAGGCAAGCCCGCCGTTATGTTCATGCTGGAGCTTCCCGCCCAGGACGCGACACTTTTCAACCTCATCAAAACCAACCTGGGGCAGGAAGCGCTTGCCGGCGCCGACAGGATCAGTTTCAAGCCCGGCCGGGGACAGCCGGAATGGATAGAGCCGCTTATCCTTATGCGGGACAAAAAACTTTTGCTTGTTTCATCTTCCAAAATACCGGATATCATCAAAGAGGCCGCCTCCAAACGCAACGGCCTCGTAAAGACCGCTGAATTTGAAAATTTCAACCGGGGCATGCCCGGCAAAGGGATCGCTTTTCTTTACTTAAGCCCGCGAATCAGCGAAGCGGTTTCGGGTATAATTACCGCGCAGGTTCCTCCCCGCGACAGAAAACAGGCAGGCAAAATCATCCCGTTTATCGTCAACATGCTCTGCCAGGCGCAGTTCACAGTAATAACCCGCCCCGAAGACGGCATACTGGCATATTCAAACACGCCCGTTGCCATGATTTCCGGCAACGGAATGTCCCAAATCGGGACAACCGCTATTCTGGCCGGAATGTTGCTCCCGGCATTAAATAACGCGCGTGAAAAAGCGCGGCGAATATCATGCATGAGCAATTTAAAACAAATCGGCCTGGCTCTAAAACAATACGCCATGGACCACAAGGATAATTTCCCGGCAGCCGACAATGCCGCCGGATTAAATGAACTGATAAAGAACGACTATTTGAGGGAGCCGGCGATTTATAGTTGCCCAAGCGGCTCAAGACCGATCGGGCAAGGTGAACTGCAAGAGGTAAATTCAGCTTATATCTATCTGGGCGGCAGTATGGAAACGATGAATCCCAGAATACCGCTTGCCTTTGATAAACCCGGCAATCACGACGGCTATGTCAACGTCCTTTTCCTCGATGGCCGCGTAAATGGCATGGTTTGCAAATACGCCACCTGCGAACAGCTTATCAGGTTCCTGCAACAGAAAAATAATTACAAACCGGAAGTTTTCGAGCAGCTTTTAAACAAGGCTAAAAAGATAGATAAGGAATTATCTTACAAGTAAAACCCGGCGCTGCGAATATTTATTTATTTCAAAACTGGTAAAAAAGATAAAAGGAGTCTATATTACCCTCCATGAAGATACTATTAATAAATGGCCCCAATATGCAGCTTTTGGGTAAAAGGGAGCCGGAAATATACGGAAAGTTGACTTTGGAAAAGCTTGAGGCCGACCTGAAGAAAACTGCCGCCGCGTTGGGGGTTGAACTGGTCTGCTGCCAGTCAAACCATGAGGGTAATATCGTCGACAAAATCGGCGCCGCGCCCCAGGACGGAATCGACGCCATTATCATAAACCCTGCCGCTTATACTCACACCAGCATCGCTATTCATGATGCGCTAAAAGGCGTTTCCCTGCCGGCGGTCGAGGTTCATATAAGCAATATCGGGGCGCGCGAAGGATTCCGGCATGCATCACTTACCGCTCCGGCCTGCACCGGCATGATCGCGGGACTCGGAGTTGACGGTTATGAATGGGCTTTGCGCTCATTAGTCAAATTATATGGAAAAACAGCTAAATAAAAAACAGCCAAAGGATAATTTTTTATGAAAATTGACGAAATTAAAACTATCGTGAAAATGATGGCGGAAAATGACCTGACTGAATTTAAAATTGAAGCTGAAGAGTATAATCTCTGCATTAAGCGCGGCCAGGATAAGGCTCAGGTTTTCACGACCGCCCCGGTTGCCGCGGCTCCGGTAGCGGCGGCCCCGGCTCCTGCCCCGGCGGCAGCGGCTCCCGCCGCTGAAAAAGTATCAGCCGCGCCAGAAAATACCATCAATTCCCCAATAGTCGGGACTTTTTACACTTCCCCGTCGCCGGATGCCAAACCTTTCGTAAAGGTCGGCGACAAAGTGGATCCGGAAACGGTTGTCTGCATAGTGGAAGCCATGAAAGTGATGAATGAAATCAAAGCGGAAAAAGGCGGGGTTATCCGGGAAGTGCTCGTTACTAATTCCACTCCTGTAGAATTCGGACAGGCCCTCTTCGTCATTGAATAAATCATGGGAGTGAATATGTTTAACAAAGTACTCATTGCCAACCGCGGAGAAATCGCCTTGCGTATAATCCGCGCCTGCCGCGAACTTGGTATAAAAACCGTTGTCGTTCATTCGCAGGCTGATAAAGAGTCTCTCCCGGTAAGACTGGCGGATGAAGCGGTGTGCATAGGCCCTCCCCAGCCGCTGCAAAGCTACCTCCTGATAGACAGGATCATAAGCGTGGCGGAAATTTGTGACGTCGATGCAATCCACCCGGGATACGGATTCCTCGCTGAAAACGCACATTTCGCGGAAGTATGCAGAGACTGCAATATTACTTTTATCGGCCCCACCCCGGAAGCAATGCGCGCGCTTGGCGACAAGGCCGTGGCGCGGGACACGATGAAAGCGGCCGGAGTCCCGGTTACTCCGGGCAGCGACGGCCTCGTACACCACGAAAAAGACGCCCTTAAAGTAGCTCACAAATTAGGTTATCCGGTCATCATTAAGGCAACCGCCGGCGGCGGCGGGCGCGGCATGCGCATAGCCCATAATGACGCCAGTTTGATCCAGGGATACCATTCAGCCAGGACCGAAGCGGAAAACGCATTCGGCAACGGCGCCGTTTACATGGAAAAGTTTCTGGTAAACCCGAAACATATTGAAGTACAGATTCTCGCCGACAACCACGGCAACGTTGTTCACCTCGGTGAACGCGACTGTTCGATTCAGCGCCGCCAGCAGAAACTCATCGAAGAATCCCCGTCTCCGGCTATTAATGAAAAAATCAGGGACAAAATGGGACGCGCCGCGGTAAAAGCCGCCAAGGCCGCCAAATACAACAATGCCGGCACTATCGAATTTCTGTTCTCGGAAGGCGAATTTTATTTCATGGAAATGAACACCCGCATCCAGGTGGAACACTGCGTTACCGAAGAAGTTACCGGTATTGACCTGATCAAAGAACAGATCTGCGTCGCCGCCGGCAAAAAACTGTCTTTCTCCCAGAAAGATGTTAAACTCGTCGGACACGCGATCGAATGCCGTATCAACGCTGAAAACCCGGAACGGAATTTCACACCCTCGCCGGGGAAAATTGATTTATTCATACCGCCCGGCGGAATCGGAATACGGATGGATACCCATGCCTATTCAGGATATGTGATTCCGCCATATTACGACAGCATGATAGGTAAACTCGTTGTTCACGGACGGGACCGCAAACAGGCTCTCGAAAGGTGCCGCCGCGCACTCGAAGAATTCATCGTCGAAGGCGTACACACGACAATCCCGTTTTCTCTCGAAGTCCTTAATAAAAAAGATTTCACCCAGGGTAATTTCGATACCGGCTTTTTGGAAAGACTTCTTCAGGAAAGGGGCAAATAAAATCTTTCGTGTAATTCGTAGTTAACTGATAACTGATAACTGATAACTGATAAAAAGGAGGATTTTTATGAAACAGGCAGTTTCAAAGCAGGAAAAAAACAATGCCATAAAAGAAGCCGCCGCATGCGAAAAAGGGACCGATCTCGGTCTCATTAAAATCCATGGGAACGTCATCTCATCCATCGTTCGCCGCGCCGCGCTGTCAATCGAAGGAATTTCCCGGCTGGCCGGCAGTTCGTTTGTCGATAACATCGCGGAAATCGTCGGCAGCAGGAAAATGCACGACCGCGCCATCGCGATTGAGATAGATGAGGACAAAGTGGCTATCGAAATAAAAGTCAACCTTCTTTTCGGTTACAATATCCCGGAAATAGCCGCCCAGGTTCAGTCCGTGATCATTGAGGAAGTCGAAAAGGTTACCGGTATGACGGTTACAAGCGTTAATGTAATAATTCAGGAAATCGAAGAAGCTCCGGCTCCCGAAGCGGCTGACGACGCTAATGAAGTTGAAGCATAATTAAATATTGTTTTGCGCATTCAGGCCGTTTTAACTGGAAACTAAAAACAGGAAAAGAATAAAATGCTGGATTATATAAAAAGTATTCTGCCTTCGCTTAATATGGAGGTCAATGATTTCAATACCGGTTATTTTTTCGCCTTATTTGTCGTAGGTTCGACTCTGCTGGCCTTGTTTATCATTCGAATCATAGTTAAGATCATCTTCAGAAAAAAACGCTGCCATTCCATCAACATACAATCCGCTAACGGTGACGCCGTTATTTCCTGTTCCGCGATCATGGCGGTGATCAAGGCCCTGGAAAACGAGTTCAACGCGCTGACGATAAACAAAGTTAATTTATTCCGCTACAGGAACCGGCCGTTCCTGGAAGTGTATATTGATTTCGACGCTTCCAAGGGCGGACTGCCTTCCCATTCGGAAAAATTCAAATTGCGCGTTATCGAATCGCTGGATGCTCTTTTCGGCATTAAGAATATCAAAAAGGTGCATTTGCACCTGCGCCATGTGCAACTGCACAACGCCGATATTTTGAAAACCCAAAAGGTAGTTCTGGACGCTAACAAAACCGCCGAAATATCCGTCGGCAGTCTGGATTTGCCGGACGAAATAAAAAAAGCGAAAGCAGCGGCTGAGAAAAAGGAAAAACCAGCCGATGACAAAGCTGAGAAATAATCCGTCCGGGATAATCCTGGCATCCGGCTCCGAACGCCGGAAATATTTACTTGCGGAGATGGGACTGGATTTCGTCCAGATCCCGTCTTCTGTTTTTGAAAGCGGCAAAGAAACTTATTACGCGGATGCCGCTACTCTCAATGCCGTCCGCAAAGCGCAGGATATCGCCGCTCTTTATCCGGACAGTCTGGTAATAGGCGCGGACACCGTTATCGAATACCGGCAGGAAATTATCGGCAAGCCCGCGGATATCGCCGAGGCGGAAAGTATTCTGCTCCGGCTTTCCGGAAACAGCCATTGCGTCGTCAGCGCAGTGAGTTTACAGTCGATAAACGCGCGGATCCGCTGTACGTTTGCGGTCAGCACCAAAGTCAATTTCAAGGAAATTACAACCGCCGCCGTCCGGGAGTATCGTTCCCTCGTCAATGTTCTGGACAAGGCCGGGGCTTACGCGATCCAGGAATACGGTGAAATGCTGGTCGAGTCCATTGAGGGGCCGCTTGACAATGTTATCGGCCTCCCATGCAAAGCGTTGGGCGAAGTGCTGGAGGCGGTCAATTCGGCAGGCGGCGATAAATTTGACTGACGGTTTCGCCGCTGTCCGGGAAAATCCACTCGGGCGCGATTTCAGCCAGCGGTTTCATGACGAACCCCCGGTCAGCCGCACGGGGATGAGGTATCTGGAGTTCCGGCAGATCAACTATTTCAGAGCCGAACAATATTATATCAAGGTCAAGCGTCCGGGGAGCGTTCAAGGCATGTTCGGAAGGCCGCCCGGCTTCAATTTCTATGCTTTGGCATAATTTCAGCAGTTCAAGCGGCGATGAAGTCCATTCTCCGGTCAAGGCCGCGTTGGTGAAATCCGGCGAGCCCGGCGGACAGTTTTCCGGTTTGCTTTTCAGCGGCTGCGAAAGTTTTATTTTTCTGACGCCGCCCGCCTTTAAACGGTCCAGCGCAAAAGTGAAAAATTTTTCGCTTTCGCCGATATTTCCGCCTAAGGCAATGGCTATTTTGTATAAATTGCGTCGCATTGTCAATCCTTTATTCGAAAAAAACAGTATTCGGAGTATATTGCGTAAATATACTATACATAATAAAAATTTGAATTAAAATTTACAGATGACTGATAAAATTCGCATATATTTCATGGGATCAGGTAAAATAGCCGTCCCGGTACTGCAAGCCCTTGCCGCTTCAAAAAGCATTGAATTGCTCGGTATCGGCACCCAGACGGACCAGCCGGCCGGAAGGAAAAAACAGCTGCACCCCACTCCGGTCGGGCAGTTCGCGGCTGAAAACAAACTGGCGGCAGATAAAATAGAGTCCGCAAAAGACCCTGCTTTTATCGACAAAATCCGTTTGCTCAAAGTTGATTTTATCGTCGTCGTATCTTTTGGACAAATTCTGCGGCAGGAACTTCTGGATATTCCGAAATACTGCTGTTTGAACGTCCATGCCTCCATCCTGCCCGGATATCGTGGAGCTTCGCCGATAAGTTCCGCCATAATTGACGGCTCTCCCGAAACCGGGGTTACTTTTATGAAAATGGACAGAGGGCTTGACACCGGGGATATTTATGAAATTTCCAAAATTCCGCTCCGGGGGAACGAATACGCGGATTCCCTTGAACGGCAGCTGGGAGAGCTGGCGGCGGAAAAAATCGGCGGTGTGCTGGAACGGATACGCGCCGGGAAAACGGTTCCCGCGCCGCAGAACGAACAGGAAGCAAGCTTAACCCGGAAAGTCTGCAAAACGGACGGACAGATCGACTGGAATATGCCGGCGGAAAAAATTGCGGCCATGGTCAGGGCATATCATCCATGGCCGGGAGCTTATTTTAACCTGACAGGGACGCGCCAAGAGCTCAGAATCATCATAACCGGAGCGCGCCGCATAAATGACGGCGGCGGAAAAGCCGGGGAAATCCTGCAAGCGGACAAAAAAGCCCTGATCGTCGCCTGCGGCCGGGACGCGCTTGAAATCACCAGACTGATCCCGCAGGGAAAAAAGGAAATGTCCGGCCCGGCATTCCTGAACGGCCACCCTTTAGAGAAGGGGAAAAAAATTTAACTGGGAAAGTAATTATTAAAAATTACTGCCCAAAGGAAGAAAAACCAAATGGAAAATACGAAGAAACGCATAATCCTGAGTTGCGAGACCTTGGAAACACGCTTTGCCCTGCTGAACGCCGACAAGCTGGAAGAATATGAGATTGAAAGGGAAAGCAAAGGCCCGAAAGTGGGTTCGGTATACCTCGGAAGAATTGTAAACCTCGAACCTTCCCTGCATGCCGCCTTTGTGGATATCGGAACCGGTAAAAACGCTTTCCTGCACTATTGGGACATGCTCCCGGCAACTTTCGATATGAAGGAAAAAATCAGCGGCGACAAAGAAAACGCAAAAGATGAAAAAAAGAAAAAAACCCCTTTTTCGGAAAAACTGACTTCTTTACTGAAGCATAACAACAAATCCAAACAAATCAGGGAAAAAAATAAAACCAGACAGGTTCAGCATTATACCGTTAAAGACATTCCAACCCTTTTCCCTCCGGGAACCGAGTTGCTCGTCCAGGTGGTGAAAGGCCCGATCGGAAGCAAAGGCGCGCGCCTGACCACAAATATATCCATACCGGGACGCTACCTGGTATTGCTGCCGTATTCAGACCATACCGGTTTGTCCAGCAAAATAGACCAGAAGTCGGAACGCACCCGTCTTAAAAAAATACTTTCGGAACTGGATGTTCCCAACGGCATGGGAATAATCTGCCGGACAGTCGGAGAGGGAAGAAAAGCAATATTTTTCAAGCGCGACCTGGATATGCTGCTCGACTACTGGCATAAGGTCGAAGAGCTCCTGGAAAAACATAAAGGCCCTTGCGAAGTATATTCGGAGCCGAATCTGCTTGAACGGACCGTCCGCGACCTGATGACCGAGGATATAGAGGAGATCCAGATTGACAATGAGACCGCCTACAACAAAATACGCAGCCTGCTAAATAAATTCGGCGGCCGTAAAATGGCGGCCAAAGCCGCCTGTTATAAACGCGCCAAACCGATTTTCGAGTATTTTAATATCAAGAACCAGATAAACCAGATATTTACCCGGGAAGTCCCGCTTCCCAGCGGCGGCGGTATCTGCATAGATGAAACCGAAGCCCTCATCGCCATCGACGTCAATACCGGCAAAGGCAAACGCGCCGGGGAACAACCGGAAGTTATCCTTCAGACAAATATCGAGGCGGCCGAGGAAATAGCGCGGCAATTGCGTTTGCGCAACGTCGGCGGCCTGGTCGTAATCGATTTTATTGATATGCGGGCTTCCCGTGACCGCGATACAATATTTAAACTTATGAGAAAGCTGGTCAGGGACGACCGCGCAAAGTCGAAAATACTGCCGTTAAGCCGGCTCGGCCTAATGGAAATGACCCGTCAGCGTGAACATGAAAGCCTGCAAAGCACAGTCCTGGACCGCTGCCCCTATTGTAACGGCAGCGGACATGTAAAATCATCCCTGTCAATGAGCGTTGAAATTCAGCGGCGGCTGCACTCCTTATTCAAGGCCCGCGGCCAGAAAGGTTTCTCAATACGCATTTTCATGCACCCCGACGTCCTGGTACGCCTGAAAAACGAAGACGCGGAACTTTTTGACAATCTTGAAAAGGAGTACGGCAGGGACCTGAGCTTCAGGGGCGACAGCACCATGCACCACGAGAAATTCAAACTCGTAAACCCGGAGACCGGTAAGATACTCTGATAACGCCGTGAAGCGGGGTTTAAAAAGTAAACACGCGGCGGTTGACTTTCATGTATTGCCGCGGGGTCATGCCGAAATTCCGGTTGAAGCATTTCAGGAAATACGCGTAATTGTTGAAGCCGCAGTCAGACATTATATTCCAGATATCCTTGCGGGTGTAAAGCAGTTCCTGCGCCGCTTTATGGATACGAAGCTGGTTGATATAAGCCGTTGGGGTTTCATTGTAATATTTTTTGAGTGAACGGGTAAGGTGCTCCTGGGTTTTCCCGGATAATTTAACAAAGCGCTTCAAGCCGGCAAGGAAATTATCTTCCAACTGCATTTGCTCATGCGCCTTAACCAGCCAGCCGGGAATTTCGGCGGGCATGGAATATTCTCTTTTCGCCAACAACAACAGGATGTCACTGAGCATCCCCCGAAATAAGGCCCGTTGTTCAGGCAGGCAGAACTTATTCTTTTGAAACTGAAGAACGGCCGCTTTATTCGTCAGCGCCGGCCATAAAGCGGAACTGACGCCCCGAATGCTGTTAGGCCAACGTGCGGGAAGAGCGCCGAGATCATGCCGAAGAAAGTTTTCGGTATCTTTAAGGAAGCGTTCCGAAAAAGTGCAGTTGATGATATGGACTTTATCGCCTTTTACCGAATTCCTTAAACCGTGCTCGTCATCAGGATAAAGAAAACACAGGCTTCTTCTTGACAAAGCGGAAGCCTGTCCGTTCAGCGTATGGATCAGCTCGCCTTCGACAACCATGAAAAATTCATAGTAAGTATGGGCATGCAGCATAAAATTCTCATTGCCGTAAAAAATATTGCTCGCGACAGAAAAATCCTGCCCCCGCCAGAATAAGTTATTAAGTACCGTTCGCGCCATGATAGTCCCATGCTTTTAATGTGCTAAATATCAATATAGTATATATAAAGTCAATATAAAAGTAGATTATTATGATTTTTCGTTATATTATTTATTTAACAACATAATTAATCGGGAATTTTTAGTAAATGAATAATATTGATCTAAAAGGCTCATGGGCCCTTAAGCAGTCCGGCCGGGAAAACACGGTCCCCGCCAATGTCCCCGGCGATAATTACAGCGCATTGCTTGCGGCAAACCTGATACCCGACCCTTATTACGGCAAAAATGAACTCGACGTTCAATGGCCTGGAGAATTCGACTGGGAATACAGCCGAGACTTTGAGGTCGCCGAAACTCTGCTGCAATGCGCGTCCGTCTACCTGAATGCGGAAATTCTCGATACCTGCGCGGAAATCCGCATTAACGGCAAGAAAGCCGGAACCGCCCGCAATATGTTCAAACGCCAGCGTTTTGAAGTAAAGAAACTGCTGGTTCCCGGCATTAACCACATATCAATATTGTTCAAAAGCGTGGTAAGGGAAGCGGCGCGGGAGTCGCTGAAACAACCGTTCCCAGTCCCTTACTGTGGAAACAATACCGTCCCGCATTTAAACCTCATCCGCAAAGTACAGTGCCATGCCGGCTGGGACTGGGGCATATCGCTGCTGGTTTCCGGTATTTACGGTGATATTTCCATTAACGGCGTCAACGAGGCGCGGATCGAACATATTTATACCGAACAGGCGCATAGCAAAGGCAAGTGCACAATCACCGCCTGTGCGGAAATAAATGCGGCCAGGAAACAAAAACTGGAAGTTGAATTTACTTTTGACGGCAAAACCCGGAAAGTCAGCCGGGCCGTTAATATCGGGACCAACCTCATAAAGACAAATTTCGAAGTCAATGACCCGGAACTCTGGTGGCCCGCGGGTTACGGCAAACAAGCGCTTTACGAGTTGAAAGTGAAAACCGCCGATGAATGCCTCTCAAGGCAAATCGGCTTAAGGACAATTGAAGTTATCCGCGAAAAAGACGAACACGGAACGGGAATGAAATTCCGGGTAAACGGCGTTGATGTTTTCTGCAAAGGCGCCAACTGGATTCCGGTTGACGCCATGCCGGAGCGCCATACGCGTGCGGTATATCGCGACCTGCTCGAAAGTGCGGCGGCGGCCAATATGAATATGCTCCGAGTCTGGGGCGGCGGCCAATATGAACAGGAGTGCTTCTATGAATTATGCGACGAATTCGGCTTGCTGGTCTGGCAGGATATGATGTTTGCCTGTGCTCTCTATCCGTCTACCGATGATTTTCTGGAAAATGTCAAAGAAGAATTTCAATACCAGATCAAACGCCTGAAATCACACGCCTGCCTTGCGATATGGTGCGGCGATAATGAATGTATCGGAGCCTTGGGATGGAATAATAAAGCCAGGGATAATCCACAGAAATACCTGGTCAATTACGACCGCCTGAATCGCGAACAGGAAAAAACCGTAAACGAATACGGCCCGGAATACACCTTCTGGCCCAGCTCGCCTTGCGGCGGCCCCGGAGATTTCAGCGACAACTGGCATAATGACAGTTGCGGCGACATGCATTACTGGAGCGTCTGGCACGGCGGCGAACCGTTTGAATCATATTTCAAGGTAATTCCAAGATTCTGCTCCGAGTTTGGTTTTCAGTCATTTCCTTCGCGGGAAATTTTCGATACTTTCGGAACCCCAAAAGATATGAATGTTTTTTCACCGGTAATGGAGCATCACCAGAAAAACAGAAACGGAAATACGAACATAATCAAAACCATTTCGCAATATTTCCGAATGCCTGACGGTTTTGACAATTTCCTCTACCTCAGCCAGATTCAGCAGGCGCTGGCGATCAAGACCGGCGTCGAATTCTGGCGGCACCTGCAGCCTGTATGTATGGGAACGCTTTACTGGCAGTTGAATGATAACTGGCCGGTCGCCTCCTGGTCGAGCCTCGAATACGGCGGCAAATGGAAACAACTGCATTATCACGCCAGGCGTTTTTATGCTCCCGTCGCCTCTATGGTTTTCCAGAAAAACAACGAACTGGAAATATGGTCGGTAAATGATTTACCCGAAGCGCAGGATATTTCAGTCAAGGTTGCGGTATATGATTTTGCCGGGCAGGAATTGCAATCATGGACCTTTAACCCCAGACTGAAAGCCGGAAGCAGCAAAAAACTGCAAACGATAAAAGTTGAAAAACTTAACGTTGAATTGAATAAAGCATTCATGACTATCGAAACGCTTTCTGCCGGAAAATCCCACAGCAATACTCATTTTTTTGCCCCGTACAAAACATGTGAATTACCGGAAACCGACATAAAAACCAGGTTCTATGAGGAAAAAGGCGAGTTAAAGCTTGAACTGCACTGCGACAAACCGGCATTCTTTGTCACCCTGGAAACTCCCGGCGTCAAAGGTGTTTTTGCCGATAACAGCATAACGCTTCTGCCCGGACGAAAAACCGTCCTGACGTTTTTACCTAAACAGAAAGTATCCGTTGATGAATTCAAGAAATCATTAACCGTAAAACACTTGAGGCAAAGTTATACTTTATTAGTCTGAAGGTTTAACAATTAACGTCATATGTTAAAAACTTTTAACTAAATTTTCAAGGTGTAGCCACGGCTGTCCCTAGCCGTGCGTCGCACAACTGCGCCCCTGGAGACAGGGGCGGCTACACTGGCTTCACGAACAAATTAAAAGTTAATAATTCAACCTAAAACAGTATACATGGGTGCGACTATGATATAATGTTATAAAAAATGAAGTTTCCGGCATTCTTCGCGAGTAGGAAAAATCGCTCCTGCGGAGCTGTATTGAGTTGTGACTTCTTACATTATTCTATAGTCGCACCCAGTTACATGTAAGCGAAAAGGCTTTTCTGCCCGGCCCCGAAATTATGCCTTGTCGCGCAGTCTTAGACGCGGCTATTTGACAATTTGCTTCCCGACACTATATTATTAAGCGTATACTTAGAGGGGAGCATATTCCATGGTCAAGAATTCGAGGGCTGTCCCTGCCCGCGCCGGCAAGGACAATGATAATTTGACGCCGTTTGAACTAGCCTATCCTGAGTCGCTTAGACAGAATGAAAAAAACTATTTGCCGAAAAATGCCAGGGATCCCATACTCGGCATCGGCCTTTCCGGCGGCGGAATCCGCAGCGCGACTTTTTGTCTGGGCGTTTTTCAGGGCTTCGCTTCCATACGGGGATTGCTCGCCAGGGTCAGTTTTCTTTCAACCGTTTCCGGCGGCGGATATTTCGGGACATTTCTGGGCGGCATTTTCATGCGCCAAAAGCTCAATTCCAAGGAAAATTACGCAGATAATGCCGAAAAGATCCTCAGGCAGGAAATTTCCCCGGAAATCGTCGGGTATTTGCGGAACAACGGTAATTACCTGGCGCCCGGCGGCACTGCGGATTATATGAAAATCGGAGCCGTCTGCCTGCGTAATCTACTGGCGGTTAATTTTGTTCTGGCTACCGCAGCGCTGGCAATTCTCTTTTTTGCGGAACTGCTGGAATTGCTGGCGGCGCACTGGCTGAACTTGTCGTTCTTTCAACAATATCACGCTGATCGCAGTTTTATATTCAGTTACTGGCTGGCGGCCCCGATTCTGGTCTTTTTGCTTTTTTCTGTTCCTCTTATGATAAATTTCTGGCTGATAAGGGAAAATACCGAGCTGAAATACCCCCGGCATTGCCTGGGGCTGTTTATTATAACCGGCATATTAACGCCCTTAATAATCCTGTTTTTACCCGAATTTCAGCCTTTACCGGCAAAATTTCTGAATTTCAATTACCTGATTCTGGAATATTCCGGTATGCTTATTCTCATAAGCTGCATTATTTATTATTGGATAAAAAGGAAAACGTTCAACGACCCGTTCAGTCGCAGAAAAGCGCGGGAAAAGCTGGAAAACCTTCAGGCTTTTTCTCTGAAAATATTTGTCGCCCTTGCCGTTATCGGCTTAATCCAGTCACTTGGGCAAACCTTGTATTTCGCCGTCGGCGATATAAGCTTCGGGGTGATAAGCGGACTGCTGGCGCTGCTGCTTTCCGGCAAGGCGGAAAAATTCTACAATTCCGTAAAATCATGCTTCTGTTCAAAACTTTTAAGCTGGCTCCCCAAACCTTCATTGTTGGCTTTTTTTGGAATCCTGGTTCCATTTTTGTGGATACTTTCCATAGATATCATTGTTAATGCCGCCGTCTGGCGTTTTTCATCTCCCGGCATCGGCAATACCGCAAATGTCACGGCGTGGCTGCCGCTGTCAATACCGGAACTGATTGCGTTATTCGGCTTCTTTTTCTGTTTGCTGGTGTCCACATGTATCGGGCGGGATTTCAAGTTCATCAATCTGTGCTCCCTCAATTATTTTTACAAAAGCCGCCTGGAACAGGCGTATCTGGATGCCAGTCTCTCCCTGGATAAAAACGCAAGAAGCACAAAATTACCGTTTTATTATGGCAAAGGAAAAGCCCCGGTACACCTCTTTAATGTTACGGTAAACGAAACTGTTGACGGAACCACCCGCTCCATAAGCCGGGACCGCAACGGAATAGGAATGGCAGTCGGTCCATGCGGGATCAGCCTCGGCGTAAAGCATCATCTGACATTTCGCGGCTGGGACAAAAAAGACCTTGCCACAACCCGGAAAACATTTCCCGCCAGCGAAAAATACCACCGGGTTTTTAAGGGCCTCGACAATGCCGATTGGGCCCCGGAATGGCTCGGCGCCTCAGCCTGGGCAAGCATTTCGGGAGCGGCAATGTCTCCGGGAATGGGTAAACATGGCGATTGTCTCAAGAGCGCGGTTCTTACGCTCGGCAATGTCAGGCTTGGCTACTGGTGGGACTCGGATGTCCGTCCGATTCCGCCCAAGGACCCGGAACACTCAATAAAATGGGTTAAATATGTACGCCGACAACTTAATGCCGGATTCCGGCGTATCGCGGAAAGATTCGAAATACAGCGAAAACTTTGGGCTGAATTCAGTTGTACTTTTCGCGGCTCCGCGGAATCGAGATGGTATCTTTCCGACGGCGGACATTTCGAAAACCTCGGCGGCTACGAACTCATACGCCGCCGCCTGCCGCTGATCGTACTGGTCGATGCCGAACAGGATGAAGATTTCGAGTTCGGGGGACTGTCCTGTCTCATTCGAAAAGCGAGGATGGATTTCGGGGCCGAAATAGAATTTTTCGACAACGATATGCTGGCGGATCCCGCCTCCATAGACAAGAACAAAATTCCGGGTAAACTTCTGCCGCGGTTTATTCAGTTGAAACATCTTCCGGACGTTTTCGGCCAACTGGACAGCCTGAAACCGCAAACACCCCGCAACAGCAGCGGCAGACATGCGGCTTTAGGCTGCATTACTTATACAAACGCCAGGAAAGGAGAACCTGAATCATCATTGCTTATTTATCTCAAAGCCTCAATGACCGGAGACGAACCGCTGGACCTGCTGGCGTATAAGGCCGAAAATGCCGCGTTCCCCCACCAGAGCACTCAGGATCAGTTCTTTGACGAAGCGCAATGGGAGAGCTATCGCAAACTTGGAGAACATGCCGGAACGCCGCCGGCCGGAATCATCCGGCAGTTAATTCCGGATATAAAATAATTTAGATAGAGTCAAAAGTTTTATGAAAAAAAAGGCGGATGCAACGCCTCGGTGATCCAACGGCCGAAAGCGTTGGTCGAGCCTCTTGACGGC
>Ga0172377_10002347_pt1 | contig 19281 bp, 19 predicted proteins | sample Pumphouse3metaG_FD_119749 | JGI IMG/M metagenome (GOLD analysis project Ga0172377, IMG submission 119749) | Leachate microbial communities from a municipal landfill in Southern Ontario, Canada - Pumphouse #3 metaG | ecosystem: Engineered > Solid waste > Landfill > Unclassified | place: Canada...
CCCCCGTACGGAGCGTCGAAGCACCGTCCAAGCACCCATCATGGTCGCGACGATCATTACACCATCAAACCATCCAGCGGGCGAAACTCCCAGCCCCAATACCAAAGAGAGGGTTCCGATTACAAATGCCCGGTCGCTTTTTCCCATCGGACCGTCATACCGTCTCACTCCGCCGATCAGCGCCCCCAGCACCCCCGCCATTTCGGTAAGAATCGCCATAATCACAAACAGCACGACCCACAGCGCCGATACTCCATCAATGAGGGCAAACGGCAAATAGAGCGCCGCGTCCGAGAGAACATCACTCATTTCATTCAGCATCGCCCCCGCATCGCTTTTCATATCGTGTTCTTTGGCGAGCATTCCGTCAATCGCATTAAGCGCCATCCGCACAAACATCACCGCAGGGATAGCGAGTAAAGCCCACGATGCACCGTGAGTGAGAGCAATGGCACCCCCTGCGATAAAAGAGAGAAAAAGTGCCGCATAGGTGATTTGATTCGGAGTTACCCCTATATTTGCCAGTCCTACGACAATCGGACGGAGAAAATTTTGGAATGCAGGTTTGATGTCATAGATGCTCGCCATTCAGATCCCTTAAGAAGATGGCAGTATTTTAGTATAAAAAACTAAAATTAAGTATTTTTTGTTATTAAATAATTATATTGTGATGATTAGGCTTTTACTACAATTCATGAACATTTTTATCGTAAAATCTCCTTGTCTCAAAATATAATACGGGTTATATTTCTGATCAGCTATACTTTAAAATCTAATATTCGGAGAATCCCATGCGTTCACTTACCCTTGCCGCTTTAATACTACTCGTGTCCAATGCCAATGCTTTTGATTTCGGTTCCGTGATGCAAACGGTAGCACCCGTCGCACAAAGTGCAGCTCCTATCGCGGATAACGCACTTGCTTCCAATCCGCTTATCAAAAATCTAACCACGACGCTTGGAGTCACCCCGACACAGGCTATCGGCGGGACGGCTGCTATCATCAACGATGCCAAAAACAACATGAGTGCCACCGATTTTGCCGCATTGACCAAACAGGTTCCTCAGGCGGGAACACTTTTGAATGCCGCACCGGCCGGAATGCTCGGTCTCGGAAATGTGGGATCGCAATTCTCGTTTTTGGGGATGGATGCATCCATGGTGAACAAATTTTCTCCTTTGGTGCTTCAATACCTCCAAGACGGTGCCACCCCGGGAATGGATAAGATTCTCGCTGCCGCTTTCGCCCAATAATTTTTGGGCAAAAGCCCCTTGCTTTTCTTTGCCCTCTCTCGAAAATTCCGTTGACAATCTTTCGATACAATCGCATCATGAGTATGATCATTCTTTTTCCGGTACTGGTTGCCTTATTTTTTCTCTTGGTTCACATTCTGGCCTATACCCGGATTGTAGAACATTTACACATCTGCAACTCTACCCGTAAGGCATTGTACTTTTTTTTATTTGTCAATATGACGGCTATTTTAGGCTATGTCGCAAGCCGCTATCTCTTCAGCCCGCCCAAACTCCTCTACTTTTTCCTTTCTCTTAGTATCGGTGTCGGTTTTGTACTGTTTATGGGAATCGTGCTATACGAATTCCTCCGTCTGATACAGCGTCTGGTCCCTTTTCAAGAAGAAAAACGACGATTTTTCAAACGCTCCAGCGATATCGGTTTTTTAGCGCTGGGGAGTACCTATATAGGTGCCGGAGTGTTGGAAGGGTCAAAAGAGCCTGCCGTCCATTACGTCGACATCGACCAAAAACGCTTTAACGGCAAACGCTATACGATCGTGCAGATCAGCGACATGCATATCGGAGGGCTGATCGACAAAGCATTTGTTGCCAAAAGCGTTGCGGCTATCAATCGTCTTAATCCCGACTTGATCACTATCACCGGAGATTTGGCCGATGCTCATATCGATATTCTCAAAGATGCCGTCGGTGAACTGCGCCATCTCAAAAGCCGTTTCGGGACCTATTACGTGGTAGGTAACCACGAATATTTTCACTCCATCGACGACACGATTGCCTATATGAAAGAGCTCGGTATCCACGTATTGGAAAACAGTTCTCTTAAAATAGACGATTTTTATATTGCAGGGGTTTACGATCTTGCCGGCTACCGCGCCGATACGCACATCCCCGATATCTATGAAGCGATGTGGGGCATTCCGCAGGACGCCTCGACGCTCCTGTTAGCGCATCAACCGAAATACATCGACTATCTCGAAGGATTTACCCCCTCGCTCATCCTCAGCGGGCATACGCACGGTGGGCAGATATGGCCGTTCGGGTATCTGGTTACACTCGCGCAGCCCTATCTCAAAGGACTCCATTCATTGGGAGACAACCGCCACATATACGTTAACAGCGGCATCGGTTTTTGGGGACCGCCGATGCGGCTTGGGTCGCATTCCGAAATCACCTGTATCACATGGTCGTGATTGCAGCCGCCATTTTTAGGAGAAACCATGTTTGATATACCCTGTGTTGTGTTTGCCGGAGGAAAAAGCTCCCGTATGGGAGAAGATAAATCGCTTCTCCCTTTCGGCGGTTTTTCTACTTTGGCACAGTTTCAATACAACCGTCTTTGCAATCACTTCACACAGGTATACGTCTCGACCAAATCTGCCGAAAAATTCGATTTTAAAGCCCCTTTTATCCTTGACCCCCAGGAAGTCGATTATGCGCCGACGGCAGGGTTTGTGAGTGCCTTTCAGTCTCTCAATACGGATCGGATTATGGTACTCAGCGTCGACACGCCGTTTGTGGGGGAAAAGGAGTTTGCACGACTGCTCGAAGCGGATAACGGCGATCTAGACGCCGTCATCGCTAGAACACCCGAAGGAAGCCATCCGATGTGCGGTATCTATCATCACTCCCTCCTGCCTGAGCTGGAGCGGATGCTTCGAGAGAGCGACCACCGCCTAGGAAAACTGCTCGGTGCGTCACATACCCGTTTCGTCGAGTTTGACGACGATACGCCGTTTATGAATCTGAACCATCCGCATGAGTACACTCAGGCACTTTCTCGCTTTTGCGAACGAGATAAATAAAGACTGCGAAAACAAGGAGCAAAAAGGCCAATGCCGCGATCAATGTCGATGCATACGGCAGATCTTTGTAGTTGTGTATCGAGATTTTAAAGACGACCAAAAGCGCTTCGATCAGCAATGCAATGATAATCGATACCGAAAAATTCAGCAGTGTCTTGGCGTTAAAGGTTTCGCTCACATGCTGTGTTCTCGGCATAACCTCCTGCTCGAAAATCGTTTTCCCCAAATCATAGACTGCCAATCCGAGCGTCAAGGCGATGATCGGTTTAAATACGGCATCGATAGAGAGGGGCTCGCTCGCTATTAAATACCCCGCAAATGTGTAAAATCCGTACAGCACGACAAATACACCGAAAAAAAGCAATCCGCCGCCGATAATCGCATAGGAAGAGCGATTCATGTATTTGAACATATTGTTTTTTTCGATTAGATCAAACCGCTCTAACAATTTGCGAAGGCGAAAATCGAAAAAGAGGTATCCGTCCGCAACCGCATACACGACCGTTATACATAAATGGCGTGTAGCGGTAGAAATATAGGGCTCACTAATATAAAACCCTTTTTGGATCGCCAATTCGTCGATCAAATACGATCGATCCACTCCGATATGGCTGTGATCTTCCCGCGAAATATAAATGTTCGGAGAGTTTTGGACGAATCCCTCATCACATTTGTAGAGTAATTCCAAACTCGGGAATGTTTTGTAGAGTCTTTCAACCAGTTGAACGTTCAGCGTTTTAAGACTGACGTTGCCCAGTGTCGTAAGGATGAATTTTTGTATTAACGGGGCGTTAGCGTTATAACTTTTAACCAAATCTTGCATTGTGTTCCCCTTTCGTTGTTTATAGATGATAATCAGAGGATTGCGAAATGTTAATGTCGGTCAAAAACAGGCAATCCTATGCTTTGAAGGAGGTATGAGGACTTCGGAATTACATGCTATCCACAGCATCACCAAAATCTCATGGCAAAACTATAGCCCATTTTTTCTCTTAAATATGATTATTTTTTAATCATCGGCCAATTAACTACTCTTGGCTATAATAACTCTAAAGAATACCAAAGAGATAACGATGAATTTAACCCATTTAGATGAACGCGATCGCCCAAAAATGGTCGACGTATCGGATAAAACTACGACGGCACGCGTCGCCGTTGCGAGCGGGCTTATCACCATGAGCCAAAATGCCTTTGACGCCGTCATTACCCAAACCGCTAAAAAAGGGCCTGTTTTGCAAACTGCCGTCGTTGCAGCGATTATGGGGACGAAAAAAACATCCGATCTTATCCCGATGTGCCACCCCCTGAATCTCTCGGGAGTCCACTGCGATATCGAAGAGCTTCCGCAGCTTCCCGGATTCAGGCTCACAGTTACCGCAAAACTGAGCGGACAGACGGGTGTAGAGATGGAAGCCCTCACCGGAACCAGCATCGGGCTTCTCACGATTTATGATATGCTTAAGGCCATCGATAAATCGATGGTGATCGGCCCGATTCAGCTCGAAACCAAATCAGGAGGCAAAAGTGGTGATTATCAACGAAACAACCCAAAAGCTTGAGTTGCAGTACCCTTGCACATGGTGTTACAAAGTCGTCGCCTATGAACGCGCCGGAATTGAGATTGCGGCTATGGAAATCATTGGAGAGCGTTCGTACTCCTTAAATCCTTCCAATGTCAGTAAAGGGGGAAAATACATCAGCATGAACTTAGAACTTCTAGTCCATAATGAAGACGAACGAACCTATTTTTATGAAACGCTCAAAGCCCATCCTCACATCAAGATGGTACTATAAAAGGATATTGAATGAATTTAGAGACTCTGAAACGCGATATTAAAATCCGATATCGTTCCCTCCCCGGCAATGATATCGATGCCAAAGTATCCTCAGTCGTCGATGCGTTGAACACCGATTGGGCCATGAATTCACAAGGACTTTCGCTTCAAGAGCTTAAAACCTTCACCAGTGCCATTATGGAAGAAGAAGGATATGCGCTACATGATGAACTCGAAGAGCTCATTACCCAAAAAGAGCGTTTGGAACGCCAAATCATTCGAAAAAGCGAAGAGCTTCAACATCTTAAATATTCACTTTTCAACGCCTTGGAAAAACATATCGGTACCTCTGAGGAGATGCTGGAAAAGCTCCATCAGGTGAAACTCCAATCCGTCGATCTACTCGATATTCTCGAAGAGATAACCGAAAGTGCGATTATTACGACACTGGAGAAAGGCTCAAACATCGAAGAGACTCTCCATGAGATTATCAAGGATATCACGTTTGAGACGCTCAACGCCAATGTCCTCAATGCCGTACGTATCCGACGCATTCTCGCCAGTATCCTCCAAAGTGCGATCAACGTCGCCGAGGCGACACCGAATCAGGCCGACGCTATTTTTAAGGGAACCCTCCAGGGTATCCGCACGGCACTGATTAAATCGATCGAAAAATTCCATCAGTATCTTCTCTATGTCCCCGAAGAGGTCAAAGCGCTTTACCGAGAGGAGTACAAAACCATCGAAACCGAGCTGGACCGCATCGATACCCTTTTTACCCAAGTGCTCCACTCACTCAAAAGCCATAATCCCCCTGCTATTGTTGCACGTCTCGAACAGATCAGCCACGATATCCAAATACAATCGGACGAACTTACCAATCTCTCCAAAGAAACGGTAGTGCTCCTCCGAGATCGCCTTTCTCGTATCAAACGCGGTGTAACTAAAAAAGGGACAAAAATCCTCAACTCCAAATCCGCTCAAGAAGCAAAAGCAATAGGTGTACGTGCATGGAGTGTTGCCAAATCGGCAATGAACGGTGCGATCAAAGGGGCCAAAGACGCGATGGAGAAAAAATAGCTCCCGTTAGACGGAAACGTTATTATAAATCTTTCGCTAACGTAAACATATTGACGTGTTGCGTCGTAAAGCTGGCACAACGGTCACAGATCGGGTCTCCCCCCTTATAAGGGTACGGACAACGGCATTCATGACACATTACCATCTCGTATCTGACCAGTTGCTCCGCGCGGTCATACGCGATACTGACAAGGTCAAATCCTTCTTTGTCTGTGATTGCTTTGGGCTTACAGATATCTTCACAGATTCCGCATCCGATACATTTTCCTTGCGAAAAGAAAATCGCCTGTTTATCCGAACTCAAAAAAAGTGCGTCTGTCGGGCAAAATTGGCTGCAATCACCGCAGTTGGTACAGCTTTGGAAATCGATTTGCTTATTGAAGAACAAACTGCTTCTATCTGTGAAAGCCGTTTGATTTAACCCGCCTACCCGCTCTTTGAGCGAGTTTTTCAGCATAATCCGTTTGAGTGGCATCTTCATATCCGGAAGCTTGTGATGTGCTGTCGTTATGGCTACATGCGCCTGTGCCATCGGTTGTATGAGAGATTCTTTAACCTTCTCAAGCCCTTTTCGAAAGAGTGCCCGTCTCGGAGCCTGCTCTTCTTTGACTTCAACTATGCTTATGCGCTCGGAGTGCTCTACCAACTCCAAAAAGCGGTTCGCTTCATCGATTTTTTCACTAATAATACGATGCATTTTGCCGTCTTGGTTCAAAACACACTCTGCACAAAGGCTCAAATCGCATTGGACCTCTTTGTCTGAGCGCAGTGCCATAACGGCATAATGCTCGACATCAAATACCCCTAGACACGGAGTCGATACTTTACACGAAAGGGTCAAATCATTTTGATACTGAAACTCCGCAGCAAAGCCGTTAGGATCGAAGCTCTCAATCTCCAATGCTTCGCTCGGACAGCTTCCGATACATCCGGCACATCCGATACATTCATTTTCAAACAGCGTCAGCTTATTGCGGACGATATGAAACGCTCCCTTAGGGCACAAATCGATGCAGATACGGCAATCGTTGTGATAATACTCGTTACGCAGACACCGAGTCGCCGTATAACTGAAAAGATTGCTCTTCTGGATGAAATTCATGTTACCCATTGCTGCCGCCTTGTGACAAATACTCATAATCCGCACTTAAAAATTCTACGACAAAGTCACAGATGTCTCGATAAAACGGCGTATCCGCCATACTTTTCATCCCCATCATATACGGAACAACCCATGCGAAAAGATGTTGATCCAAAAACTCCAATTGCGGTGCCGTTTCATTCCGGTATACCAAAGTTTGCATAAATGCGAACTCTATCGAAAGATGATCCGGTGCCATGATTTGAGTCTGGTCCATATTGACCTCAAATCCATGGGTAAAGTAAAATGCCATAACCGGGTTTTGCAAACCGACTAGCGTCTCATTTTTTGCATCAAGGATAAAAGATTCAACAGGCTGGGTATTAAGGATAAACATCGACGTAAAATCGGTGTTTAATGCGTCATATATCGTTTCATTGTCGGTTGATGCGAACCATTCTCGCGTCTCTTCACCGATAATCTCTAAAAACGAATCGTTATTTTTGAGATCATTGATAAAACGACGGTCGGGGATGTCACTCATCACACGGGATAAAAAAGCATAGATATAAAGTCGGTATTCGTGGTTCATTATCGGTTCCTAAAAAAAGTATCGGATTGTGTCATACAGAGGCTTCGAAATACCCTAACATGAGAAACTAGTCAGAATGTAACGGGCCCCTCTCGGGGCCGTTACGTGCCGTTCTTAAAGAAGCTCGGCAAATAAGTCCCACTTCCTCGGCTTATCGGCAGAAGGAGCGGAAAAAAGGGCTTATAGGCACCCTTTGAAGAATGATTTTTTCGGTGGTGGCGGAGCTTTGAACTCAGTCGCATGGATTGTGTTTGTAGCTTCGTCTAACGTACCGACGATTACGACACCGTTTTTATTCATCCCTTCACCCAATTCTGACAAATTGAGTTTAGAGACATCTACATTGTAGGTTTTACCTGTATTGTGTTGAAACAAAGCGATATTCGGTTTGCCTCTGACACCCGGCTCGGTTTTTCTAAAACAGCCGTCAGATCCGCACGCATAATTTTCGAGATAACAATCGGCGAATGCACCTTCAGCGGCACATCCCGGAGTTGTTAAAATCCCGTCAAACTCTTGCCCTTCCGGCTCGTTTGCGAACGCGCTGAAAACAAGCGCGGCACAAATCAATAGTAACTTTTTCATTATTCTACCTCCGCTTTGAGCGTTTTAAGGTACGCGACGATGTCATTTACCGTATTCTTATCCAAGAAGCTGTAATCCGTCATCGTAGAGACGCGTTTACCTTTTTCAATTGTATACCAAGGTGTATTACTATGTGCATTACGATTATAACCTGGTACGACAACCGCAGACGGTTTTAAGATTGACTCACGAAGATACGCAACCGTAGAGTAACCGCCGACGTTTTGAAGAGACGGTGCCATGAAGCTCGGAGCGTCTGCCGCAGTCACTTGGTGACATCCCGCACATCCGTTAGCGGCTAGAGCTTCTTTACCTTTTGCCGCGTCGCCTTTTGCCTCTTCAGCAATTTCACCGACGATTTTTGCATCCGGTTTCATCCCTTCGAGATTAACAGCAACCCATGAGCTAAGGTTTTTCAAACCGTTACGTCCCATTTTCGATCCATCCCAAACCGCAATCGCCACAGGAACCGTTCCGGTGCTGTTGACATACGCGTCTTTAAGCGGACGGGAAACCGTACCGCTCCATCCGTTACTGCTATAAACCATCGCCGCTGCCGATGCAGAAGATCCGTCTTTGATCTCTGTCAATGAACGGAACCCTTCTCCTACGAATGAGCGCTCATAGTCTGTTTTTGCCAAAGAAGCCACTTTAGCATCGTAATCGGCCAAATCTTTTCCGAAAAGATTAGTTTGGTTACGATTGATTTGCGTTGAAACATCTTTGTTTCCGTTTGGCTCATATACGCTCGCAGTCGCTTTTTGCAAATGAACCACTACCGGACGTCCGTCCGAACCCATTCCGATATACGGAAGCGGCCCTGATTTTTTGGTAGCACCGGCGAATTGAAGTGCAAATCCGTCGCTATACGTGTCCGAAGAGTATGCCCCTTGAACATCTTTCGTGCCGTCTGCCCATTTTACATTGATAGCCAATGTTTTACCGTTATACAAAGCGGCAACTTGCGCATTTTTAGCTTTGTCGGCCGCATTTGCTTCGTTCGCTTTTTTGTCGTTCATGTGAACGGCAGTTTGCGGGTAAAGGGTTACCGTCGTATATTTCGCTTTTGCCCACAATGGAGACTCGGCCGAAATACCGTCTAATTTATCGCTGACCTTAACAGCACTGATCGCGCCGTTTGCCGCTAATGCGGCAGAGCAAGCGACACCCAATGAAAGGAGTGATGTGATAACTTTATTCATTAGTGGTGCCCTCCCGCATGTGTAAATTTACCGGCGATGTAACGTGTATCGACCGGCGCCAATGGATTACGCTTATTCTCTTTCGCTACTTGTTGATAGTAGTTGTTGTCCAAACGGAACATATCAGAGTGTTGGTATGCGATCAATAGATCGAGCAATTCGCTCTCACCCGTCTCTTTACGTTTTTTCATCTCTGCTTTCAAAGTCGCGATAGAATCATGAACTTCAGGTCCGAACAATTTCTCGAGCTCTTCAATTGGAAGACGGGTTGAACCTTCGATGATTTTCCCTTCCGCATCAAATTTCGCAGGAGATTCGGTCGGTGGGATATAGTATACGTTTGGTTGCGTACCGTAATCCGAACGCAATCCGATTGCTACTTTATATTTGTGTACCAATTTATACACTTGAGAATCTTCATCATCCAAGAATCCTACGAAACGGATACGTCCGACACATTGCTGTGCACACGCCGGCGGAAGCCCTTGTTCGATACGTGGGAAACAAAGGATACATTTCTCTGATTTAGAGATTTTCGGATTGAAATAGATTTTTTTGTAAGGACATCCCGCGATACAGTAGCGGTACCCTTGACAACGGTCCAAGTCTACCAAAACAACACCGTCTTCTTCACGTTTGAAGATCGCGTCACGAGGACACGCACTCAAACAGCCCGGATTTGTACAGTGGTTACAAATACGCGGAAGATAGAAGAAATAGTTGTCTTGCGGAAATGCACCCGCACCTTGGTCTTCATCCCAGTTCGGTCCCCATGTCGGAGAGACATGCGGATGGAATGTATTGCTATCTGCCATACCGCCCATCAACGACTCATAGTTATAATCCCAAGGTACCCCGTAATCTGCTTCAAGATTAGGGATCACACCCGGTTGAAGATCGCCTGCAGCATCAAAACCGCCGCCGAGCTCCATCCAGTGTTTAGGATAACCAGTTCCCGGATACGTCTCAACGTTGTTCCAGTACATATACTCACGACCATTACGGTTCGTCCATTGCGTTTTACATGCTACGGTACATGTTTGGCACCCGATACATTTGTTCAGGTCCATTACCATTGCTAATTGTCTTTTAGACATTTATTCCCCTTAATACTGTACGTCTTTTGCTTTTTCGTAGTTCACGGCGCCGTCGTATGCGTACTGGTTACCGTCCCAAAGACCACCGAATTTCAAGTGACCCCATCCATCAGCCATTTCGAGCAAGTTCAATGCCGTAGGTACGACTTCATTATGCCCTTTGTTTTTCAAATACATGTACGGTTCCCATCCATGCTCCATTACCAAACCGTCAGCCGGTGCGGAAGAAGAGAGTTTCGCCATAGCGTAGAACTCGCCCAGAGCATTGTAAATACGGATCGTATCGCCGTCTTTAATACCTTTAGACTCTGCAACCACACGGTTCACTTGTGCTGCAGGGACACCGCGTTGAAGGCGTAGTAACGTACGTGACGTTTTGTAGTTCGAGTGGATTGACCAACGAGCATGCGGAGTCATGAATACGTACGGATAGTCTTTAGACTGCGGACGAATCCCTTCCATTCCGGTATTGGTTGCTGCACCCATTTTGATGTACATATCATGGTCAACATAGAACGTTTGGCGGCCTGACATCGTTTCAAGACGCTCAAATTTATAAAGGTTGTTCTCCATAGAGCTGTACGGACGGTCTGAATACAACGGTGAAGATTTCGCCGCTTTTTCGTTGATCAGCAAGAATCCGCCCACTTTGTACATTTTTTCCATTGTCCATGGCTCATACTGTTCACATTTTTCCAATGCCGCTTGTACCGCCATTTTGTCGGTTCCGAGATAAACTTCGCCCGCACCTTCAGACTCGGCATCGGTGTTTGTGTACTCTTTATGGAATATCGTCAAATCATGGAATCCCGGTTTTGCATATTTCGGATGATCTTTTACTTTTGCTTTATCGATGTTTTGCGGTCGGTTAGCGATCTCTTCCATCTTTTTCGCGAGGAATGTAAACATTGACCATTCATCCATCGCTTCACCGATATTTTTGATATCGGCAACCGGCTGAGCCAAGTTGGTGAAACGGTGGTAACCCGGAGAGGTACGAAGGTCATAGACCTCATAGTGCGATTTTGCCGGCAACAATACGTCTGCGAATTGTGCCGCTTCCGACATACGGTAATCGACATATCCGAAGAATTTTGTTTTGCTCAAGAATGCTTTGCGGTATTCAGAACCTTTGTTACGACGGAATTTAGAGTCGGCAACGATCAATGCACAATCCGGTTGCCACCATGGTTTGTTGACGTTACCTTTTGATTTCATATTGACTTCGTTGTTTTTCCCTTGCGCAAGAAGCTCGGTAACAACAGCCATGTATTCTTTTTTCGTCATACCGTTTTGCGCACGTTTGACGTCTGCATCGCTGAAATACTCATCAAATGTTTTCAAGCCGTCACCGAATACGAACTCACCGACGAATCCCGAACCGAAACGTGCGTTGTATTTACCGCTGAATCCTGACAATGCGCCAAGACCCGAAAGAGTGAACTCATTTTCAGTGTTCAATCCGCCGTATGGTCCCATACGACCTGTCAATCCGCAGATAGAGGCGATATTCCAGATTGAAAGGACACCGTTGAAATATTTGTTCAACGAGAACCCGGTCGTGATTTCAACAACTTTCGGCAATGCGATATCGCGTGCAAGCTGACGAACCGTATCCGGGTGTACTCCTGTAATATCTTTAGTCGCTTCCGGAGCGAATTTAGCCGCCGATTTTTTCAACATTTCAAAAACCGTCGTAACTTCGCGTTTATGCCCTTCTACATCCGTAACCGTCCATGTACCTTCCAGTTCAGGATCGATACCGAATTCATCCAAACGGAGAGATTTTGTAGAGCTTCCTTCCGTTCCCGGCATCAATGCGACTTTACCGGTCGCTTTGTTCATACCGTAGAATTGCTCTTCGAATTTATGATGATCTTCTTCATTCGCTGCATGTTCCATATCGGAACGGCGAAGCATTTTTTGTGTTTTCACATCGACCAAGAAAGGAAGGTCGGTGAAAATTTTCATGAATTCAGGTTTGTAAAGTTTTTCGTTGAGGATAACGTTAATAACGCTCATCGCAAGAATATTATCCGCACCCGCTTTTACCGGAATCCAAAGATCCGCTGATTTAGCGGTCGCATTGAACTCAGGGGTAATAACGATGACTTTTGCTCCGTTATATTTCCCTTCCCATACGAAGTGAGCATCAGGGATACGTGAAACGGATGGATTCCCACCCCACATAACCGCAGTATCGACGTTATACATGAAATCCCATGTACAACCGACGTTACCTTCACCGTATGCAATCGCCGCACCCGAGAACATATCCCCGAGGTATGATGACGGGTAAATACGGATCGCACCGAGCTGAGTCGAGAAACGAAGCGGAGCACCACGACGACCTTCGGTCAAAAGACCGGTACCCGCGTGTACCATCAATTTATCCGGACCGCGTTCAGGATCGGTCATACAATCGAAAATGTTTTGACATACGATTTCAGCCGCTTCATCCCAGCTGATGCGTTTCCATTTACCTTCTCCGCGCTCACCGACACGCTGCATCGGATAGAGGATACGGTCTTTTTGGTACATCACTTGTGAGTGCTGAACCCCTTTATTACATCCGCGAGGATTAAAGTCAGGGATTTTAGCATTGATAATCGGATAACGGGCAGATTGGTTTTCACGGGTAATTACGCCGTTATGTGACCAAACTTCCCATGCACAGTTCCCTTGGCAGTTAACACAGTGGTATGCAAAACCGTGTTCTTCTTTTTTACCGTAAGTGAATGCAAATTCGTTGCGATACATATCTTCGGAATAGTTGGTATTCGGATAGTTCTCTTTACCGTTCTCAACAGACATTACATTGGTTTTTGCGAAAAGTGAGCCTTGTGAAGCCACTAACGCTGCCGTCATCCCTGATACTTTCAGGAAGTCACGACGATTATTGTTCATTACTTTTGTCATATTTCTGCCTTATCGTTTAATCGGAAGGTTCATGTCGTTACCCCAAACATCCCAGCTTCCTGTGAAAACTTTAACATGGGGATATCCAAGCAACTGAAGCGCTGTAATATGCTCAGACCCGCGGCCTGCACCTACTTGACAGTACGCATAAATCGTTTTATCCGGAGTTACGCCGTACGATTCATACACTTTTTTTAACTCATCCGCATCTTTAAAAGATAATTTTTTGTCCGCATCTGAAATTCGGCTCCATTCGATAAACGTTGCCCCCGGTATATGTCCGCCGCGCGCTACATTATCCATTTTACGCTCACCGATGATTTCAGCGATCCCACGGGAATCAATAATGACGTATTTAGAGTTTTTCCCATTTTTGAGGATATCATCCATAGCGTGTTTAACTTCTACTTTATCGGCGATAGCGGTAAAATCAAGTTTTTTAGGATCGATCACATATTTTTTCGCTTTATCGACTTCGTCGCCTTTAACAACCAAAAGGCGTTTTTCAATATCGTCTAGTTTTGCTTTCAAAACTTTCATATCGGCATCGGCTTTTGCAATTGACGCGGTAAGTGCAGCAGTATCCGCACCCTCTTTTTTAAGAGCTTCTTTGTCTGCTTTTTGCCCTTTTTTGATCTCTTTTAGCTGAGAGTTGACTTCATTGTATTCTTGTTGAGCAGGATCAATCGCCATGATAGCGGCACGTCCTCCGTTCAAAACTTTTACATTTTTGTGCCCATAGCTTTTGAAGAACGAATAAACACCTGTCGCATTGGGACCTTTATAATCATCATACGCGATAATCATCATATCGTTGCTGATCCCTTTGCCTCCGATGTATTTTTCTGCATCATCGACACAACGGTACAAAGGTGCACAATGCATCTCACCCGTAATATCTGAATGGTGCAAATGGTGAGCGTACATCTCCACTGACCCTTTAATATGCCCTAGCTTATAAATGTCTTCACTATCTCCCGATACGAACATTACTTTTGGATTTCCAATCAGCTTGACTGCTTCATCGGCCGAAATAAGGATATCCTTATTTGCATACTCATCGGCTGCCATCACTGATGACGCTGACAATGATGCAACCACACAGAGTGATTTTAACCATCTGTTCATCCGTGCTCCTTTATCTAATATGTACACACAACGGTGCTTTAATTTATGGAATTACCGTTTCCATTATAGGTGGAGGACTCTTAATAAGTGTTAAATTACATTTTCATTACATAAGAGGATTACGAATTGTTACATTATTATCACATTTTAGAGACATAAGATTATTGTGCGTTATTTTACGTTTTCTTATAAAGGCTTCTCTGTTTTTCCCCTTATAATTGTTTATTAATACTTTGGATTTAATCACTTTTTGATAGTATGGCAGATAATTTATATCACAACACAAAAGGAAGCATATGGGAAGTGAGACTATCCAAATTGCCATAGCACAATCCGATACTACCGCACTTATTGAAGCTTTAGAAGACAAAACCCTCCCTATTGAAGACGTACAAACTATCTATAACGCTTTTAAAACAGATAAACTCATTGTAGGTCAGGTCGCCATGAATCTCTCACTGCGTACCTCTGTCTATGAACGTGACCGCGAATACAGTCCGATAATGGTCGAATTGCTTATCGATATATCACAAAATCCTGTCGATATGGGGGCACGATGGGCCGTTGCCAAAAATCCGCACACACCGGTCGAGGTTCTCCGTCATCTCGCGAATGACACCATAAACCTCGTCCGTGCTCTAGTCGCCGCAAATCCGTCAACCCCAAGCGATGTTTTAGAAAAGTTCTTCAGCGATGAAAAAATTGTCCGAGACGGACTCTCCGGAAATCCTAATACACCTGCAAAGCTCTTAAAAATCCTTTGCGATGACAATGATAAAATGGTTCGAATGCGCCTTGCCGAAAATCGTGCCGCACCGAAAGAAGTTATCACATTATTGCTGCAAGACACCGATCCGGATGTCAGCAAAGCTGCCGAAGTCAATCTGGGAGAACGCGCATGAAAAAGCGTCACCATGAAGAACGTAGCAAGTTTTTAACGTTGGAAAACCACTTTTTAAACACTTTTTTCTCCGGTCTTTATCTCAGTGCGGGTGATTTTATTGCTGTTGCAAAAGCAAACGGCGTCGATCTTCAAATGCATTCTCGTGAAATGTTAATAAAAGACCTTTTAAACGAATCGGATAAAATCGGTACGTTCAACGGAGTCATAATAGCCCTGAACAATCTGATCGACGAACGCATCAATCTGTCCAATCGATTAAGCCTCGAATACCCCGGTGCACGGGCAGGTCTCTCAAAGCTTGTCCAAAAAGCTGCCGGAACGAAAGCTCTGTTGGCTCGCGAGAGTAGAGGAAATCCTTATGAACTCTAAAACGCTTAGCGAAGCACTTCATAAACTCCCCTATCCCGGTCTCAACCGGACACTCGGTGAACTAAAGCTGATCTCTGAAGTGAAAGTCTCTGACAGTATAGCTCATATTGAACTGCTAACCGTCAGTGATGACTCTTATCTCAACGTAAAAGCAGCAATTGAAGCAACATTTTCAACCGACTTCATCGCACTCAACATTACCAAGAAGAATACAGCAGCCAAAGATATCAATTACGGTAACAGTTCTACCCCTAACAATCGGGCTCCCTATGCCAAGAACGTTATCGCCGTCACCAGCGGAAAAGGGGGAGTCGGGAAAAGTACCGTCAGTGTTAATCTGGCTATCGCACTCGCCCAAAAAGGGTATAAGGTCGGTATATTAGATGCCGACGTTTACGGCCCTAATGTTCCGCGCCTCACCAATACCGATTTAGAAAAGATCAAATGGAATGACGATAATAAGATTGTTCCAAGCGAAAACTACGGTCTTAAAATCATGAGTGTCGCTCTAACGACTCCTACCTCCGATACACCGCTTGTATGGCGTTCATCCGTTGCCGTATCGGCACTGATCCAGTTTCTCGAAGATGTAGCGTGGGGAGAACTCGATTTCCTCGTCATCGACATGCCTCCGGGGACAGGAGACATCCAGTTAACTATGGCTCAAGAACTCCCGATAACCGCAGGTGTCATTGTAACCACACCGCAGCTCGTTGCCTCAGATGATGTCAGTCGAGCAATCCGTATGTTTCAGGATATCCATGTACCAATGGCTGGATTGGTTGAAAACATGAGCTATTTTATCGCTCCGGATACGGGACACCGCTATGATATTTTCGGCAGCGGAGGCGGGGAACGTCTCTCTAAACGCTATAACATACCGCTACTGGGTCAAATTCCTCTGGATATGTCTATCCGCGAAGGCTCCGACAACGGGGAACCGCCTGTTGTATTAGGAGATACGAATCAAAAAGCACATTATATGAATATCGTCGAAGCAATGCTAAAATCGGCAAACTTTACCGTAGGAAGATAAAAGAGGGAGGGTTTCCGCACAAAAGCGGAAACTCGGTAGTTTATTTAAAAACTTTTTGAAGATCTTTTTCAACTGCACCCGGAACGGTAGCAATCGTCATGAATTCAGACATTGTAAGCAATGGATAACTGATAGCAATAAAATATTTTGCGCTTAACGCTTTTGCTTTCCCGTCTTCAATCAATACTGCCCATGGAAGAATTTCTCCATTCTGCGCACCGACTTTTTTCACAAATCCGTTTGTACGGCGATCGAGAGATACAAAAGCTACATAACGATCATCTCCAAGTTTCACAACGGCCGTAGTCCCTTTCGCTTTTTGCGCTTTCGCCACCAAATCAGCGGTCGAACCTTCTGCTACTACCATCATGTCCTCATAATACGGCATTCCGACCATAAAATGATATCCGGCTAATCCGTCAAATTCCCATTTATCCGTAGAATTTTTCAAAGGTCCGAACGCTTTTTCAAGAGATGCCAACGCACTTGCAGCTGTGGCATGGTTGTACTCTTTTTGCATGAACGCTTTTCCGAAGTAGATCGGATTTGCAATGCTGATTTGTTTGTTTTCATCATCAACCAACAAACGGCCTACGGCAGCAAGCCCCCGATTAGGTTTATTAGCCATTGATTTCATAGCAGCATTTGTGAAAAGAACCGTTGTTCCGCTATCCCCTTTATAGGTTCCGACAACTTCAAACCCTGCACCCGTCAATTTTGATTTAGCCGCTTCGACATCACTGTATGCTGCGATTTTATACGTTGCAACCTCTTTTTCAACCGCTACACCCGCTTCGGCAGCAGGGGTTGTACCCGCACAGCCGCAAAATGCGATCATTATCGCCGCAGCGATTAATGAATAGATTTTTTTCATAGTTCTTTTCCTCCAAGACCTGTCATAATCCCGACGATCTCTTTATCCAAATTATGGATGGAATCGACCATTTTAGGATCTTTGATACCCATAACCGCAATCCAGTTTTCCAAACGCGGCATACCGACCATCAACTTGTTTGAACCTTTTTCTACATACATGTACATTGAACAAGGGGCGAATGCACCTGCGTCAGGACGTCCGTTATTAAAAATTCCTTCTGAAAATCGGAAATGGCATAGAGAATAGACCCAATACGCATCAAAACGGCCAAACTCGACGTTGTTATCGGTCATAGAACCTTTAATGTCTTTATAGCCGGCAATGATGTAATGGTTGGCTTCAAATTTTTCTTCGAATTTTCCTTGGAAATCACTAATGAATGCATCCAAACTCTCAGCACGATCAACCGGGAATTCAAACGTCATCATTGGTTTTGCCGGCAACGCTTTGTAATCCACTGTTTGCACTTTGCTTCCGATCTCTTCCGAGACCATTTTATCCAATGGAATGAAAGAAGCGATGAATTTAGCGCGAACATCGGCATCTTTGACACCGACGATATCAAGCATTGTAGCCGGATCGACATGCCCTACATAGGTTTTATCTTCACCCATTTTTTTCCAAATATGAAGATTAAACGGTGAAAATCCGCCGAGTGCGGGTTCTTTCATCAACAACGGTCCGACGACTTTATCATTTGTGATAGAGAAGAATCCGAGGTTATCGAGCGTCTCTTTAAAAGTCGGATCGAAATCAGGGTGTTTAACTTTTACCCCTTTCTCTTCTTTATATTCCGTTCCCCATTTTGTTTTATACGCATCGTTAATGCGCTCATGCGGATCCGACAATACGTATCCGATTGTGCTGATCTTATTATTGACCATGTCCATAAAAACTTTTTCTTTATCGCCGTCACCGATGTAAAATTTCGCACCTTGTACACCGAATGCCATTGTAGCCGCCAGTGATAATGCAGCTGCACCTATTAGTAATCTGTTAAACATATGATTCTCCTTCGTGATATCGCTTACAATTTTTGTGATATGTTCTTCAGCGGAAGCTATATTGTATCACAAAACAATCAAATAAACGATAATGACAGCTCAACGTTTTTTGAACTCTTATTATCGTTATTAAAAGTGAATGGATTGTGAATCTCTCCCGAGAGGAGAGAAGAAAAACTCTTAGAAGTTGAAGTTAAGTTGAACAGTAACCGCTTGTTGACTATGGCTTGTTTTAATAGTTGATGGCGTTACATCCGTAGGCAATGGTCCTGTTTGAACCATAATGCCGTATTCATCAGTTACTTCAGGAGAATAGACATACGCCAAATCCAATGATGTCATTTTTGTAAATGCATAGCTGCCACCCACTGTATAGTGATCTTCAATAATCGCAGGGAATCCTAACTCATTCATGATGTTGATCAATGTTCCTGCATATCCTTGATCTTTAATAGGGCTAGTCGCGTGGTTGTAACCTGCACGTAATGCCCAATTATCTTGTGCATATTGATAACCGAGCATAATGACGTTTTGATCTTCCCATTTGAAGTCTTTATACCCTTTTGCATCCGAC
>Ga0172377_10002348_pt1 | contig 19280 bp, 24 predicted proteins | sample Pumphouse3metaG_FD_119749 | JGI IMG/M metagenome (GOLD analysis project Ga0172377, IMG submission 119749) | Leachate microbial communities from a municipal landfill in Southern Ontario, Canada - Pumphouse #3 metaG | ecosystem: Engineered > Solid waste > Landfill > Unclassified | place: Canada...
AGCAACTGTTCTTGTATTGTTATCTGTCATACACTCTATAAATATTAAGACTCCATGAGGAGCTTTACCCTCAAAATTCACTTCAAGCATATTTGTAATATCTTTAGCTGTTGCTCTTTTTATAGCTGCATCTATATTGTCTTTTGGCATATTTTCAGCTTTCGCATTAAGTATAGCTGTACGAAGCTTCGCATTCATATCAGGATCGCCACCACCCTCTTTTGCTGCTATTGTAATAATTTTGCCTAACTTTGGAAACAACTTTGACATTGCTCCCCATCTCTTTAGCTTTGATGCTTTTCTATATTCAAAAGCTCTTCCCATTTTATACTTTCCTTAACTGATTTGTATGATATTTATAGCATCATCTTTGCTATAATCAACTAAGATTTTGCTAGTCTCACCATCTTTAACAAGATTTATAACTAGCTCTCTTATCTCTAGATTTTTATTTTTAAAAAGCTCAATTTTATAAGATTGCAGATTATTAGAGAGTGCATCTACGATTTTTGAACTAAGTTTCAACCAATGTCTTTGAACTCTCTCTTCATCCTCATAAAAAAAACCACTTTGGTCATACTCGATCTCTTTAGCTTGACTTGCCACAATACTCAACTTGTCAAAGAGTCTTTGTGACTCTACAAAAGAATTTTTTAAGATTTCATAATCACTGTCATTTAGCACATTTTTCACCTATAAAATTGTATTTTAAATTCAAAAATGTATAATACCATACATATAATGTTTTTAAGTCTTATCTAAGGATAGAAATGAAGCTTAGTTTTCGGCTCAAGCACCACTTTTTCAGTGCTTTTCGTGAGTTTTTTGTTCATCATCATGGCTCTTTAGAGTTTCGTGCTAAAATTTTTGCACTCCTTATCTCATCAAATGAAGATGCAGATGAAGAGAACTACACCATTGTAGAAAAAATAGCTCTAGATATATACAAAGGTGATCAAGATAGAGCAGATCTTTTAGTTCTAACTACAAGGGAGCTGGTAAAAAAAGTACACGATATAAGTAGCTTAGATATAGACACCCTAGTTTCGCACATCCAAAAAGAGTTAAAAATCATCCCACGATATGCAAAAAAAATAGATATAGAGTCTCTAAAACCTCTTACAGAGATAAACAGAGATATAGATACTCTAGCTTATCAAAAAAATATTTTAGAATTTCTACAAAATCTAAAAGATGATACCCTTTGTAGTCAAAAATCTCAAATAGAAAAAGATGAAAAAAATCTAATAGCTAAATATTAAACTTCTCTTTGACAAAAAAACTATCCACTGAAATATTTTTAAATGCAGCATTCATAGAAGTAAAAAGCGATGGAAACTCTTTTTCCATCTTATTTAGCATCTCTTTTGTGTTTGCTCTAGCGTGTGGCATCTTTATGTCAAAACGCATGGCAGGACAAGCTTCATCACCAATAGCGGCAATATTATTAGACTCAACAAAGGCTCTTAGTTGTCTCTCGCGCATCTGTATGAGTGGGCGAATAACAATGATACCATTATCAGCCCTATACTTTGGAGCAAGTGAGCGCATCTGGCCATTGTAGATAAAGTTCATAAAAAAACTCTCAGCCGCGTCATCCATATGGTGCCCTAGGGCTAATTTATTGCAGCCATACTTCTCTGCAACTCCATAGAGTGTACCTCTTCTCATTCTTGAGAAAAAACTACAAAAGGATGAGTTTTTTCTAATCTTCTCTTTGGCTAGATCATAAGTTTTAGTATCATGGAAGATATGCTCTATCTCATGCTCCTTGCAGTGTGCGATGAGTGCTTCATAGTTCTCTCCCATACCATAGCCAACCGTTACAGCTAAGAACTCGAACTTAAATGGTGCGCGTCTCTGTTGCTCTTTTAGGGCATGAATCATAGTAAGTGAGTCTTTTCCGCCGCTTAGACCCACTAAAATCTTATCACCCTCTTCTATTAGCTCAAACTCGGCATTTGTACGCCCCAGTTTTGACATGATTTTTTGAGAAATTATTATTGACATATCAGATTAAATCAGTTTTTATTTAATGAGAGAACTATCTTATCTACCATTTTCATAACAAACTCAGCACTCTCTATAGCACTAGTCTCTAAAAACTCATCAAAAGAAAAACTCGCATCCATATCAGCAGCATCGCTAATAGCGCGAAGTATGAAAAAATCAACTCCTAGAGCATCACAAACAACTGCAACACTCCCACCTTCCATCTCAAGAGCATCTGCTTCAAAAGTTGAGCCTATCCAGTTCTTTCTCTCTTCATTTGCAACAAACTGATCACCAGTTGCAATAATGCCCTCAACTACACTTTTACCCATCTCTTTAGCTACTTGTTTGCTCATCTCTATTAGAGCTTTATTAGCTTCAACAAAAACACTTCCCTCAGGAACAAAACCAAAAGGATGCCCAAAAGCTGTTATATCTAAATCGTGTTGAGCTAGTTTTGTAGCTACTATCAAATCACCTACTTTTAACTTAGGTGATACCGCACCAGCTACACCTGAGAAAAGCAGTTTTTCTGCTCCAAAATGCTCTATCATAGTAGACGCAGTAAGTGCTGAGAAGACTTTTCCAATCTTACTATATGCTATAACTAACTCAATGCCATTATAAGTAGCTTCATAGTACTTATTTCCAGCATAGTTTGTTGTTTTGTAATCTTTTAATTTCTCTAAAATTGGTGCTATCTCTTCTGGCATCGCACCCATTATTGCTATTTTCATATATATATTATCCTTTTTTATTTACAAATTTCTTCTATAACACTCTTTAAACTCGTCATATCAGAGATATTTAAAGTTGTAAGATCTTTTGCTATTCTTCTATTTAATCCCTTTAGAGTTGAGCCATTTCCAAACTCTATTGCTAAATCAACGTCATTAGATATAGCCAAGATTGATTGCTTATACTTTACAGGTTTTACAAGTTGTTCACTTAACAAGGAGACGGCATCTGATTTCGTGCTATAGGCTTTTGTTGTAACATTAGAGATTACAGGAGCTTCAAAGCTATCTTTTATCATGTTATTCATCATCTCTTCTAATGGCTTTTGCGCAGATGCTAAGATCTCACAGTGCGATGCAACAGACATATTAAGCAGTAGTGCTCGCTTTGCGCCAGCGTCTTTAAAAGTCTGCTCTAGTGAGACTAGATCTTCTTTCATACCAGCTACAACGAGTTGTCCATCTTGGTTATAGTTTGCAGGCCAAACTTTTTTGCCCTCTTTTTGTGCATCTTCGCAGATTAACTCTACACCTGCATCATCAAGCCCAACTATTGCCATCATTCCAGCTTCTATTGTCTGGCAAGCCTTTTGCATATAAGCACCACGATTATGCACAAGCTCTACTGCATCAAGGTAGTCTATTGCTCCGCTTGCACATAGTGCTGAGAATTCTCCTAGAGAGTGACCTAAAAACATCGTAGCTCTAACATCAGGACAAGCATCTTTAAAAAGTTTGTAAGCTATCATCTGAACCAAAAGAATAGCAGGCTGCGTGTAAGCTGTTTGGTTAAGTTTTTCATTCTCCTCAAATATAAGCTCTTTAAAATCAACACCTATTCTTTGTGACGCTTTTTCAAACATCTCTTTAGCTAGATCTGAATTCTCATAAAAATCTCTACCCATTCCAACTGCTTGGCTACCCTGCCCTGCAAATATCATTGCTATTTTACTCATAAAATCACCTTTAAATTAATATTGAAATTATATCTAAGTTGTTTATATCTTCAAGGAAATATAGTAAAAAATATTAAAATAAGAGTATTTGCTTTAATGCTATTTAGTTTGGTGTAATTTAAAAAATTTAGTTTGATTAATTGAATCTTTTAAAACAGGGAAGGTTTAGCAACACTAGCCTCTCCAAAAATGAAGAGTTAACGCTAAGTGTTTTAATAGTAGAGCAATTTTACATGCTTAAATTAAATATTTTTAGAGTTAAAAATTAGTCGCAGCCACAACTGCTACCGCCACCAGATCCGCAACAACCGTCTTCTTGCATATTCTCAGCAGGAATTCCAGATAGTGCTTCCTCAGCAGATGCATCTCTTACATTGTTGATAACTACGCTAAACATTAAATCTTTACCAGCTAAAGGATGATTAAAGTCTATTATAACGCTGTCAGTTCCTATCTCTTGAACTACAACTTGAACAGTTCCACCATCTTCACCTTGACCATAAAGAGTCATTCCTACTTCTAAATCTATTCCAGCAAATTGGTCTTTTGGAACTTCTTGTTTAGCATCAGGATTGTGAGTTCCATAAGCATCTTCAGCTTTTACTAAAACATCACCTTTTTCGCCTATTGCCATATTTTGTATTCCATTCTCTAGTCCTGGAATAACTTGACCTTTACCAAACATAAATACTAGTGGTGCTTCACCTAAGTTTGAGTCTACTATTTTGTCGCCATCACGAACTTCGTATTCTAATGATACTATCTGATTTGTTTCTATTGCCATAAATAAGCCTTTTTTAAATTTTTTTGGATTTTAACATAAGTTAAACAATATCTCCAAATCTTCTTTTAAACTACTTCATCTGACTAAGCTTAGTTTTTGCTATGCTTGCTGCTTTAGAATCTGGATATTTGGAAATAACCCCATTATAGAAGGTCTTTGCATTTTTTTCATCAGAAGTTTCATGCATAGAGATAGCAGTATGAAGCATCAGCGTAGGCATATAATCAGCTTTAGAATAAAGTGATGCACTCTTTTTAAAGTATGCAATTGCCTCCGCATAATTTTTTCTATAATAATTCATCTCACCTATCATATAGTGAGCTCTAGCGGGTCTATAGTTATTATTTATAAGATGAGTATAGTACTCTATACTTTTTGTATAATGTTTTTTGTCATAACTCTCTTGCGCTAACTTCTCTACCTCTGCATTTGGAATTGTGTCAGACTGAGAACTTTGTTTTGGCACATCCTTTTTTAACTCTTTTGAGACTAGCTCTTTAAATTTATTTAAATCGCCTACTAAAATGTTGTACTCTTTTTTTGTAACGTATGAAGACTCTATACTCTCAAGTAAAACTACTGTCTTAGCTAGAGTTTGCTTTATCTCTTTAATCTCTACTGCATTTGCTTGGGAAATTTCACTAAGCCTTTTCTCATACTCATTAGAGTTTTTAAACCCCTGCTCATTTTTTCTCTCAAGCTCTTGCAAACTTAATCTATTTTCCTGAGATTTTCTAGTAAGGCCCTCAATAATAGTCTGAAGACCATCTATCCTCTCTCTTAGAGATTCAACTTCATTTGCTTGATTATTGCTTTTTACAACAACTTTGTTTAATTTGTCTTTTGTTTGAAGGATAACTTTTTCGCTTTGAGTTAAGCCGTAAGGTTGGGAGTCATCTAGATTACCAGCGCCAAAAGCAGAAGGTTCAGCAGCTAGTAGTCTTAATGGCAAGATAGCTGCAAGGATTGCAGCTAAATAGATATTTTTCATTTATTATGGAAGAAGTTTGAAGTCAACACGACGATTTTTTGACCAGCACTCTTTAGTTTTATCAGTACAAACTGGATTGCTCTCACCATAACTCACCATTGTAATACGAGTCTCACTAACACCTTCAGATACTAATGCTTTTTTAACACTTGAAGCTCTTTTTAGTCCTAGTGCAAAGTTATACTCATCACTTCCCCACTCATCACAATTACCCTCAAGTTTAATAGTATAAGAACTTGCTGTACCTTTTGCTACAGTTGAGTTATTTGTAACTTTTTCTTGCATATCAGAACGGATATTAAATTTGTCAAAGTCAAAATATACTGTTGAGAGCTCTTTTTCTAAATTTGCCATATTCATCTCGCTTGAATCTGAACCATACATAGCATTCTCACCTATAGATGAGTCTTCTCCTGAAACAACTTCAGTTCTTACACTTTCAACTTCTTGAGCTACTACCTCTTGTTGAACTCTCTCATCGACCACTGGTTCTTTATCAGCACACCCACTAAAAACTAAAAGTGCCATTGCAACACTTGATATTATGATTTTCTTCATACTTGTATATCCTTGATTTAAAATTACCATGATTGTACCAAAAAAAAAGTAATAAAGTAATATATAAAGCTATTAACTACTGATTTCCCCCATAAATAGGCTACCAATCCATTGCTTGTAATCTTCCATGTTTAAGAGGGAAGAGATAGTTTTTATTGTGATGTAATCTTATAATGCCAATTGAGCTTTGAGATTTATAATTTTTTATAAATAAAACAGCATCTCCATCTATAGAAAACTTAGGAAATTCGTTTACACCTGTAGCAGTAAGCCTTCTTATAAAATCTGTTTTAGTAGAAATTAAATGTAAGTTAAATGTATTTGCAGAAAAGGCATTTGAGCTCTCTCTTGACTTATAAACTATATAATCTCCATGAGCGCTACATGCTGAGTTACTCTTGCCATAGTAAACCATCTGTTCAACACTATTTCCTTCAATCTTTTTAGAAAAAATATTTGGATAGCCTAATCTTCCTGAGACAAATACTATAGTCTCATCATTTAAAAATTGTCCGTTAACATCTATGCCAGCATAGTTTGTAAGCTTTTTGCTCTTAGCAGAAGCTACATCATATATATACACATCTGGCTGTCCATCAGGTGCCATAGTTAAAAGCAATCTCTTTGAGTCTTTACTTACATCTGAACACACCATCATTCCATCAGAAGAGATTATAGATTTACTTTGACCTGTTCTTATATTTACAAGTTTTAGAGTTGGTTTTTTAGCATCAAGTGATGTATAGTAAAATGCATCTTGATTTTTATTTGCCCATTTTGGAAAAATATTAAATCCACCCTTTATTACAGTGTGCTGATACGCAAGAGTATAGTCTGAGATAACTATCTCTGTCTTTTGTGGAGCTACTGTCCTTGAAAAAATGACTCTTCTCTTCATCCATTCAACTGGCGGGGCTTGCATATACTCCTTTATATCATAAGCAATAGTATGAGCAACAAACATAAAGACATTTTTTTTACTAATCTTGTACTGTTTTATTAAAACATTTTTTTCTTTGTGTATAAGTTTTAACTCTACGTTTAGAGCACCACTATCATCTTGATACATCTTATATCTTAAGACATAGTCCGCGTCTTTATTCTCAACCATTACACTTGCATCATTAAAATGCGTTTTACGATGATGTCTATCTACATTAAAAAGGGATAAAACATTCAAATCAGCAACAAGAGTTTTAAAAAAACTCTCTTTAAATGTATTGTCATAACTGATTGATGAATCCTCTACTGCTATACTAGGTAGAGATTCTACTTTTTTTATAACCTCTATAGTTGCATCGCTTGCATGCGAGATACCAAACACAAATAAAAAAATCAACAATATTCTCAAAGTCACTCCTTAGCTTTTAAAACTATAGTATAATTACCAGATTTATTTTGTGGATTCATAGGAAATAAAACCCCTAAAAGTCTATCTTTGATCTTATCGCACTCTTCATTTAAAGCACCATTAGCGGAGTAAGTTAAGATTCTAAAATCCATAACTTTTCCAATAGAGTTCAACTCTATAACTGCTTTGACACTATATCCTTCAGAGTTTGAAGGTGGGAAAAAGTTCTGATATACTAAAGCCTGAATTTTAGCAAAATATTCATTAACCGCGTCCGCACTTGAGTCTTTTTTTGAATCCTCACTGTTTTTAACCATATCATTAGCTAAAACTTTTTGTGAACTTTTGCTTGTCGTATTTTGGTCTATTACTTTAGATTTTTTAGCTATCTCTTGGAGTCTTTTGTTTTCAACTTTTTTTTCTTTTGGCTTTATTTTTTTAACATCTTTAGTCCAAACATCACTAAATAGTTCATCAATATTTATCTCTTTTGACTCAACTGGAGTAACCTGCTCTTCTTGTTTTTGAGGAGTTGCTTTTGTGCTTTTTTGCACCTTTGGCATCTCTAATGAGATAGATATATAGTTATCTTTTTTTAGAGCATATGCATCTATTTTTGAATTTGAAAAAAGAGTTTGGACGATTAAAAAGAAAAAAAAAGAAAAAAGCGATATCGATATAAGACCGCTAGTATAAAAATATGTGTTGTTACTATCCATTTGTAGCTAATGAAACCTCAGAAAAACCTGCCTGTTTTACAGCAGCTAAGACTGACATAACAACACCGTAGTCCAAAGTTTTATCTGCACTAATGAGTACAGTAGCTTTTAAGTCTAGTTTTTTAGAATAAAGAAAGAAATTGTCCATGAACTCATGAAGTTGGTAATTGTCTTTATTTATTTTAACATTTTGCTCTTTATCTATAGAGATATGAACAGGCGGAATTTTAGATAGTTGTTGGCTCATAGATCCTTGTGGAAGTCTAATGCTCTCTTCATATATAATATTTGGAGCTATAACCATTAAGATAGCTAATAAAACCAACATTACATCCACAAGTGGAGTAATATTTAGTTCTGGTTTATCATCAAAATCATACATATATCAAGCTCTTAGTCGTTTTTTCTAGCTAATATAGCTTCGATTTGCATCTGGATGAAACCAACGAGCTCAAAAGAATTTCTTTTTAAAATCTGATGATAAGTATATGCAAATATTGCCACAAATATACCAGCAGCCGTTGCTATAAGTGCATCAGATACACCACTTGAAATAATGGACATACTGCCACTACTTTGACCTATATGAGTAAAGGTATCAAGAATAGATACAACGGTTCCAAAAAGGCCTATAAATGGAGTAGTTGATGCAAAGATCGAGAGAAGTGAAAGGCCTTTAGTAGCCTCTTTTGTAGCTGCTAATAATGCCAGATCTAAAATCTCTTTATTTACATTTGACCTTGTTTTTATAAAGTTATTTAAAAACGAGCTCTCACTAACTTTAGAAGCTCCCATAAGAAGGGACTCTAGTGAGTTACTCTCAATTTTTAGCCAACTATTTATAGAGAAGTAGCGATAAAAAAATACCCAGTTTAATACTATAAAGTATATTGACAAAAGAGCCAAAACACCTATAGTTACTGGGTGACTCTTAAGATAAAAGTCAATTATGTTGTTTAGCATATACTATAACAATCTTCTAGCTGCTGATTCTATTCTAGCTGTAGCTGAAGCGATTGCTGGATTATGATCAGCAATATCGTTAATAAGCTTTTTAGCATCTTCTAGAGCATTAGCAACAGCACTTTCACTATCACCACGAATAGCAACAGCACCTTCAACTAAGACGATAACTTTAGTTTCATCAACTTGAACTACGCCCCAGTTTATTAGGATTGATTCAACTGTTTTATCATCTTTTTCAATGTCTATAACGCCAGCATCTAACAAAGTTGTTAGAGATGCGTGATGTGGTAAAACACCGAATTCTCCCTCTTCACCTGGAAGAGTTACGCTAACGACGACATCGTTAAAGATTTCACCATTAGGAGTCAGGATTTCAAGTTTTAACTTATCCATTACAATCCTTTAGTATTGCGAGTTATTTTTTTTGCTTTGCAGCTTTTTCAATTGCCTCATCCATACTACCAACCATGTAGAATGCATTTTCTGGCATATCATCATAGTCACCATTTAAGATTCCTTTGAAACCTTTAATAGTATCTTCTAGTGAGACATATTTACCAGGAGAACCTGTAAATACCTCTGCAACAAAGAATGGCTGAGATAAGAATTTTTCAATTTTACGAGCTCTCTCAACAATGTTTTTATCATCTTCACTAAGTTCATCCATACCAAGAATCGCAATGATGTCTTGAAGATCTTTGTACTTTTGAAGTGTTTGTTGAACACCACGAGCTACACTATAGTGCTCTTCACCTACAATTTGAGGATCAAGTAATCTCGAAGATGAATCGAGTGGATCAACTGCAGGATAGATACCTTTTTCAGCAATTTTACGGTTAAGAACTGTTGTTGCATCTAAGTGAGCAAAAACAGAAGCAGGAGCAGGGTCAGTTAAGTCATCAGCTGGTACATAAACAGCTTGAACTGAAGTGATTGATCCATTTTTTGTTGATGTAATTCTATCTTGTAATGCACCCATTTCACGAGCTAGAGTTGGTTGATAACCAACAGCTGAAGGGATACGACCAAGAAGTGCAGACATCTCAGAACCTGATTGCGCAAAACGGAAAATATTATCAATAAACATTAAAACATCAAGATTTTGCTCATCTCTAAAATACTCAGCCATTGTAAGACCAGTAAGAGCGATACGGTTTCTTGCTCCTGGAGGCTCACTCATCTGACCATAGCACAGTGCAACTTTGTCCAGTACGTTGGAATCTTTCATCTCATGATAAAGGTCATTACCTTCACGAGTTCTCTCACCAACACCAGCAAATACAGATAGACCATCATGGCCCATAGCAACGTTATGAATAAGCTCCATAATGATAACTGTCTTACCAACACCAGCACCACCAAATAGTCCTACTTTACCACCCTTAGAATAAGGAGCTAAAAGGTCAACAACTTTGATACCTGTCTCAAACATCTCTGTTGTAGTTGACTGATCAACCAATGGTGGTGGAGCACGGTGAATAGACCAAGTAGGAGCATCTGTAACTTGATCCCCACCATCAATAGTCTCACCAATAACATTAAAGATACGCCCTAGTACCTTATCTCCAACTGGAACTTTAATAGGTGAACCTGTAGCTTTTGCATCCATTCCACGAACTAAACCTTCACTCATATCCATAGCAATTGTTCTAACGCGACCATCACCTAAGTGAGCCGCAACTTCAAGTACTAAACGTCTTTTAGTACCTTCTAAATCTATTTGAACTTCAATTGCTTCGTTAATTATAGGAAGGTAACCATCAAAATCAACATCAACAACTGGGCCCATAACCTGGCTTATTTTACCAATCATATTTTTCTCCATTATTTCATAGACTCCACACCACTTATTATCTCTATAAGCTCAGTAGTAATAGCTGCTTGTCTAGCTTTATTAAATTTAACATTTAGTGACTTAACCATGTCGTTAGCATTATTAGTAGCTGTCTCCATCGCTTGCATCCTAGCACTATGTTCAGCCGCAACTGAATCAATAAGTGCATAGTAGATCGCATACTCAACATATCTACTAACTAAAGAATCTAACATATGCTCTTCATCTTGAGCTTCGACTTCTAACATTGAGTCTCTTATTTCATCACATTCAAAACCAGTAGTATCTACAGGAAGTACATTATTAATATGTAACTCTTGAGTTATCATATTTTTGTATCCATTATAGACAATACGAAGACCGTCAATCTTTCCATCTTTATAATCTTCAATAGAACTCATAATAAATTCATCAGATCTTACTTTGTCAGGTTTTGAACTTAAGTTTGCAACTTCATCATAAAGTTCAACTTCATTGTATTTAAAAAATTCAATACCTTTTTTACCGATCCCGCGAAGACGCACTTTTACATTTTTTTCTTTATACTCTGCTATTAGTTTTTTGACAGCTTTAATAGTTTGAATATTAAAACCACCACATAAACCTTTATCAGCAGTTACAAAGACAATATCAACAATTTTAGGATTTTCAATCTCTATGAAACATCGATTTTCAATTCCACCAATTCTATTGCATTTAATGCGTCCAGCTATTTCGGCAATAACCTGATTCATTTTTGCAGCATAAAGACGAGAGCGTTTTGCAAGCTCCTCAGCACGGCGAAGCTTTGCAGTAGATACAAGCTTCATCGCACGAGTTGTCTTTTGAGTGTTAGCAACACTCTTTATCTGTCTTTGAATATCTTTCAAGTTTGCCATAAAGTTTTCCTTACGCTACTACGAAAGTAGCTTTGAATTCTTCAAGTGCTTTGATAAGTAGTGCTCTAGTATCATCATCTACTTTTGAAGTGCTTCTAATGCTCTCAAAGATTTGAGGATAACTAGCTTCAATAAATGGATATAACTCAGCTTCAAAACGAACAACATTTGATGGAGGCATATCATCTAAGAAACCTTCATTACCAGCAAAAATGATAGCAACTTGCTTCTCAGCAGAGAGTGGAGAGAAAGGACCTTGCTTTAGAACCTCTACCATTCTTTGACCACGCTCAAGTTGGTTACGAGAAGTCTCATCAAGGTCAGATGCAAACTGTGCAAATGCTTGAAGTTCGCGGTACTGCGCAAGGTCAAGTCTAAGTGTTCCAGCAACTTGCTTAGTAGCTTTAATCTGAGCAGCACCACCAACACGAGATACAGATAGACCAACGTTAATCGCTGGACGAACACCAGAGTTAAATAGTTCAGTCTCAAGGAAGATTTGGCCATCTGTAATAGAGATAACGTTTGTTGGAATATATGCCGCAACGTCTCCTGCTTGTGTCTCAATAATTGGAAGAGCAGTTAATGAACCAGCACCTTTTTCGTCTGAAACCTTAGCAGCTCTTTCTAGAAGACGAGAGTGGATATAAAAAACATCACCAGGATATGCTTCACGGCCTGGAGGACGACGAAGGATAAGTGACATTTCACGATATGCAACTGCATGTTTACTTAAGTCATCATATATGATTAGACCGTGTCTAGCGTTATCACGGAAATATTCACCCATAGTAACACCAGTATATGGAGCTAAAAACTGTAGTGCTGCTGCTTCAGATGCAGTAGCTGATACAATTATAGTGTACTCCATAGCACCATGCTCTTCAAGACGGCGAATGATTTGAGCTACAGTTGATTCTTTTTGTCCGATTGCGACATATACACAAGAAACACCATTACCTTTTTGGTTAATGATTGCATCTATTGCAACTGTTGTTTTACCAGTCTGTCTATCACCAATGATAAGCTCTCTTTGACCACGGCCAATTGGAACTAGTGCATCAATCGCTTTAATACCAGTAGCTAGTGGCTCATGAACAGATTTTCTATCCATAATTCCAGGTGCTTTTTCTTCAACGAAACGAACTTCAGTTGTCTCAATAGGACCTTTACCATCAATCGGCTCACCTAGTGCATTAACAACGCGACCTAAAAGAGCATCTCCTACTGGAACCTTAAGTAAACGACCTAGTCTTTTAACACTCATGCCCTCTTTTAAGTCTACTCCAAGACCAAGAATAACAATACCTACGCTACTCTCTTGAAGGTTCATAACTAAACCTCTAGTCCCCTCTTCAAACTCTACCATTTCTCCAGCCATAACATTGTTAAGTCCGTAAACTTGAGCAACGCCATCAGCGTAAGAGACAATTTTACCTATCTCATTAATATCAACACTTAGTTCAAAGTTATCGATACGCTCTTTAATTATTGAGCTGATTTCATCAGCTTGTATTTTTGCTACCACTATTTTTCTCCTCTCGTTGAAAGTTAAATTGCTTTTATTATATGTTGTATAATTTGATCGTTGATTCTTGTTTTAGAGAAGTTAATCTCTATACCTAAATCTTCAACATCCACTTTGATACCATTAAAGTTATCTTTAACAAATGAAAGTGAAATGTTTGAATCAAACTTTTTACTTAAACCACTGCTTAAGTCTTCTATGACCTTCGTATCTAAATCGCTATCACTATAAACATTACCTTTGTAAGTTTTATCTGTATGAGCTGTATCTTTTCTCATCGACTCAGCCATAGCTGGAATGATTTCTATACGGTTTTTCTCAACTAACAACTTAATCAAAGAGTCAATATTGCTAGATTTAGCAGGCTTTACGCTCGCTAAAAGTATATCTAGTTTTTGCTCTTTACTTACATTTGAACTGCTTATGATTTCAACAAACTTAGCATCTTCAAAGAACTTTGCTAAAGTGTCAAAAAGCAGAGTCGCATTTTTCATTGACTCTGCATCTAAACCCTCTTTAAAAGCTTTAATGTATCTTTTTGCTATCAATTCTTCCATCTATGCCACCTTCTTTAAGATAACATTAGCCATAGCTTCTTTATCGAAACTCTCACTACTTTGACTTAACACTTCATTTAGCACACTCTCAACAACACCTCGAACCATTCTTCTTTGTTCAAACTCCATCAGTGATGCGCTCTGCTTAGCTATATTGACTAAATCTGATTCACACTGAAGCATAATGCTGTCATTTAAAATCTTGTTCTCTTTTTTTGAAGCAGCTACTAACTCTTCTGCAAACTTTTCAGCTTCAGAAATTTTAGAAAGTGCATCTTTTTTAAGGTTTACAGATTCGTTTAATCTATCTTGTACCTTTTGTAACTCATCAGCTATGCCTTGGCTTCTAGCTGCGAAGTAGTTTTTAGCAGGTTCGGCTACAAGGTACCAAATAAGCCCAAAAAATAGTAAAAAGTTTACTGTTCTTTGAACGATATCAGTCCCCCCACTCTCTGCACCACTAGATGCTAATGCATAAGTTGATATCATCATTATTAAAAGTAAAATTCTACTCACACCACATCCTTATATTTGACTAAATTTAGCTTTTACAGCTTCTTTAAACAGTGGAACTTGAGACATAATATCTTTTGTTAACTGCTCTTTAGTTTGTGCAAGCAATTGCTCAAACTCTAAATACTGACTAGCTAATTCAGCTCGTTTTGCTTCTATCTTACTCTCTGCTAACTCTTTAGCATCTTGTATTACTTTCTCTCTTAGGGCCGCAGCTTCTAGTTTAGCGTTAGTAATTATTAATTTAGCTTTTGAATTAAGTTCGTTGATTTCATCATCATTATTGCCAACTTTTTGCAAATCTTTTTTGATGTCATCATCTCTTTTATTCATAAAACTAAACAATGGATTATACAGCCAACTATTAAGAACGGCGATTAGTGAAAGAAATACAACAAATGTAGCTAAAAGTAGTATCGGATTAATATCTAACATAGCACCTCCTAAAAGTTGCGTGATTATACTATTACAAAATTGAAAGGATAGTTAAATCAAAAAAAAATTTAAAAGAAATTTGTTAATTTTACAAACTAAGTAAAATCTACACAGATATTTGAGGCTATTTTGAGATATATTCTAAAAAATCATTAATTTGACTCTCATTGTCAAACTCTATAGTTAATTTGTTGCTTGAAGTTTTAACTCTTAATCCCAAAGAGTCAAATCTATCCATTATTTCACTAAAATCAAATTTATTACTCTGACTCTTAGAAGAGGCTGGTTTTTTCTCATCTTTGATATTTTTTATAATAGCTTCGACTTCTCTAACACTTAACTTTTGCCCAATTATTGAGTTAACAATAATCTGTTGCTCTTTCTCATCTAGTCCAATTAAGACCTTAGCGTGCCCAGCTGTGATCTTCTTTTCAACTAAAGCTCTTTGAGTTTTAACAGAGAGTTGCAATAATCTAATAGTGTTTGTTATATGAGTTCTACTTTTATGTATCTTGCTTGCAAGCTCTTCTTGCGTAACATTATACATTTTGATAAGTTCACTATAAGCCTCAGCTAACTCAACTGCATTCAACTCATCTCTTTGAATGTTTTCTATCAGAGCAAACTGGCGCATCTTTTGTTCATCAGAATTTAAAAGGATTGCGCGGATAGTTTTTAGCTTTACAAGTTTTGAAGCACGAAGTCTTCTCTCTCCAGCAATAAGTACATAACCATCAAAGTCTTGAGTTACCACTATTGGCTGTAAAAGTCCATCATGTTTTATAGATTCACCCAATTCTAAAAGCGAGTTCTCATCAAAGTGTTTTCTGGGTTGGTATGGATTTGGTCTGATATCTTTTACACTTAGTTCAACAACAGCATCTCTTGCAGTGCTTTCATTTTCATAAGCTTCATCCATTTCGCCAAGAAGTGCATCTAAACCGCGACCTAGTTTTTGAGACTTCATTATGCTATTATCGATTGTGCCAGATTTTGATAGGCGATTGAGCCTATGGATTTTACATCATAAAGGATCGCAGGTTTTCCAAAAGATGGAGCTTCTGCAAGTTTTACATTTCGTGGAACCACAATATACTCATCTTCCATATCTTTAAATAACTTACCCTTAAAGTGTTGAGAAAGATCAGCAAAAACTTGTTTTGAGAGATTATTTTGAGAACTAAACATAGTTGGCAAAAACCCTTTAATGCTAAGTTTTGGATTAATCGACTTTCTTACAAGTTTAACTGTATTTAAAAGTTGTGCTAAGCCTTCGAGTGCAAAAAACTCACACTGGATTGGGATAATAACCGAGTTAGATGCACATAGTGCATTTATAGTCATTGGCCCAAGTGCAGGAGGCGAGTCTATAATGATATAGTCGTAATCTTTTCTAACATTTGCTATAGCTCTTTTTAGTACTAACTCTCTTCCTTCTTTGTTGTCATTGTCATAATACTCTTTTTCAATTCCAACAAGCCCTATATTTGATGGAGCTAAGTGAAGTGTTGGAAGATCTGACTTTAGGATGATATCTTTTAGTTTTTTTGTACCAATAAGTACATGGTAGATGTTAAACTCATAATCATTTCTATGAAATCCTAGCGATGTTGTGGCGTTAGCCTGTGGATCTGAGTCAATCAAAAGCACTTTTTTTTCTGCAACAGCTAGTGACGCAGCTAAGTTTACAGCAGTAGTTGTTTTACCAACTCCGCCTTTTTGATTTGCAATTACTATTACTTCACTCATCTTCTGCTATATATCCTCTCGCCGTTACTTATGATTGAACCATCTTGTTGAAGTTTGACATCTTCTAATGGAATTTTTGTATTTTGATTATGTGTAAAAAAGTTTTTGTTCTTATAAAATTCTAGCTCATATTTACTAAAAACTTGCTTCCATAAAAAATTTTCATCGATTTTTTTGAAATACTTTCTAAGTATTTCTTTTTTATCTACTGCAATATCGAGCTTTGCAAACCCTACTGGAGAAGTTACTAGATTTAGCCCAAGACCACATATAATAGCATCTCCTTCAAGATTTGTAATCATACCACCAATTTTTTTATCTTCTATATAGAAATCATTTGGCCACTTTATCCAAACACTAGAACCCTCTTCGCAAAGCAGACTCTTAAAAAGGTAGGAGAAGTAAATCGATGCAGACTCAAGTTTGAGATCTTTTGGTAAGTCACCTAGTTTTATGGCAAAAGATAAAAAAAGGTTTCCCTCTTGTGAGTTCCAACTGTTGTCTCTACTTCCAACTCCAGCACTCTGTGCATCACTAACAACCGCAAAGGGTGCTTCTATCTCTTTAGCCTTTATAAGCTTTTTTAAGAGAGTTTGAGTAGAATCAATCTCTTTAAGATAGAGTATCTGCACAAAGAAGTCTTTGCCCATTTATGTAAGATAGGACATCCATCTCTTTTTTTGAAGCAGGCTGCACACTAAAAATTCTTATACTGCCCTTTTTACACCCTACTACTATGCTATCTTTTGCAATAGAGAGGATACTCCCCTCTTTATTAGTAGATGTAGTATCTTCAAGTGAGATGTTTTTAAGTTTTAATCCACTATCAAGGTAGATGCCAGGCCAAGGAGTAAATGCACGATATTTGTTATAAATCACTTGTGCATCTAAAAACTCTATTTTCCCGTCTTCTTTAGTAATCTTCTTGCAATGAGAAGCTTGACTATTATCTTGTTTTACAGCTTCAAGTGAGTCAAAGTTTTTTAAAACATCAATAGTAAGCTCTTTTGCCACTTCTGTTAATCTATCAAACAAAGGCTCAACCATTTCATCATCTTCAACACTGATAGTCTCTATCTGTAAGATATCTCCAGTATCGAGTCCCTCATCCATAAGCATAGCTGTTACACCTGTTTTATCATCACCATGAAGCAAGGTTTGTTGAATTGGACTTGCACCTCTATACTCTGGAAGTATTGAAGCGTGAAGATTTATACACGCGGCGTGCTGTAGTACTTCAAGCGGTAAAATCTGTCCATAGGCCGCTACGACTATAAAGTCACACTCAATGCCTAAAAGTTCATCTACAACCTCTTTATCTCTTAGTCTTTGTGGTTGATAGACTTCTATGTTATGTCTCTGTGCTAAAGTTTTTACAACAGGCGGAGTCATAACCTTTTTTCTACCAACAGGCTTATCTGGTTGAGTATAAACCGCTACAACTTCCATATTTGGAGTATCTATGATTTTATCTAAAATGGCTTTTGCATAAAAGGGTGTACCCATAAATATTATACGCATCACATCTCTCCTTTAGTAAAGAGTGTGCCGCCTCTATGTTTAGCATCTAGCATGTAACTCTTTACATCGCTTAGGTCAAATCCACTAGCTAAAAACATGTCAATGTTGTGTTTTAAAAGATAAGATGCAGCTTTTAGCTTAGTAACTATGCCGCCCGTTGCAAAAGTTCCATGAGGGGTTGCTTCTCTGCCTAGTGCGCACTCATCAATCTCTCTTACGATTTTTTGAACCTTTGCATTAGGATTTTTATGTGGGTCTTCATCATAGTAAGCATCTATATCTGAGAGAATTATTAGCAAGTCGCTATTGGTATGCTTTGTCATATATGCTGAGAGTTGATCATTATCTCCCACTACAAGCTCTTCTGTAGCTGTTGCATCGTTTTCATTTATGATAGGAATAACACCACTACTAAGAAGTGCATCTACTGTATCTTTGATTTTTTTTGTTTCTTCATCTTTGTTTAGATTTGCGGCAGTTACTAAAACCTGTGAAGTAATTATGTTATATTTTTGGAACTCTTTTGCATATTTGTGCATCAAAACTGGCTGCCCAATGGAAGCTAGAGCTTGTTTGTTTTTTAAGATGGTTCGATCTAATTGAACCTTTGTGTATCCAGCTGCAACGGCACCAGAAGAGACTAAAAGAACTTCATTTTTTTCTCTTAACTCTACTAAAAACTCTACTAAAGCTCTCATTCTCTCTTTTGCTATAGAGTCACCCTCTGTTAAAACAGCACTACCAACCTTAACAACTACACGTCTCATTTTTAGTCTCTATCTACTTGAACTAGGTTAAATAGGGCATTTTTTAGAGCCGAAATATTTTTTGAAGTAGCCGAAGATATAGGAGCTATAAAGTAAGGCTTTGTTCTATCATATCCAAGCGTCTCGTTAGCACTCTCTTGTATAAAATAAGGGATATTTGCATCAAAGTCAAAATCACTCTTTTTTGTTGGTGAGAGTTCAAAAAGCTTTATAAAACCATTTACAAGATTCTCAACATCTTCTTGTGGCACTACATCCAATCGAGTAAGAGCAATAGCGAATTTATTTTCACCTAAATTTTGCGAAAAAGCTGATATCTCATCTCTTAGAGTGTCTATCTGCTCTTTTAAATCTCTATAAGATGCCAAATCTATCATATATAACAGGATTTTTGTTCTCTCTATATGTCTTAAAAATTCTATTCCAAGACCCTTGCCCTCATGA
>Ga0172377_10002351_pt1 | contig 19273 bp, 19 predicted proteins | sample Pumphouse3metaG_FD_119749 | JGI IMG/M metagenome (GOLD analysis project Ga0172377, IMG submission 119749) | Leachate microbial communities from a municipal landfill in Southern Ontario, Canada - Pumphouse #3 metaG | ecosystem: Engineered > Solid waste > Landfill > Unclassified | place: Canada...
ACCATACCGGACGCACCTATCCGGCAAGCTTCCACGCTTCCCAGCTGGTCGGATTCGTCGACAGCCAGAACAATGGTTTGGAAGGAATTGAGTACACACAGAACAATCTGCTTTCCCCCACCCCCCAAGTCGGCACGGAGGCGACCACCTACGGACAGGACATCATGTTGACGCTGGACGTGGACATTCAATATCTGGTGGATCTCCAGTTGCAGCAGATCGCCGACACCCAGCACCCAGACTATGCCGTCGGCATCGTGCTGGACGCCAAGAGCGGGGACATCCTGGCCATGGGAAGCTATCCGTGGTATGACGCATCCCGCATCTCCTCCTCAACCGAGACGTCACGGATCAACCACGCGGTGAACTACCTGTACGAACCAGGCTCGGTGTTCAAGGTGTTCTCCCTGGCTTCCGACATGGAGATCGGACAGGCGGATCTCAACACGCCGTTTGTCTGCGACGGCAGCTACACGTTCTCCGGCATCACCATAAACTGCCATGAACCTCACGGCGTCGTCACCCCACGGGAGATGATCGCAAAGAGTTGCAACGGGGCGATCGCCCATTGGAGCATGCAGACGGATCCCCAGGCATTCTACGAAAAGCTTTGTGCATTTGGGTTTAACGGTTCGTACGACATTGGTCTTCCATCCCGAAGCCGAGCGCGCATCAACGATCCTTCCAAATGGTCGCTCCGCAGCCAGGCGACGATCAGCTTCGGGCAGGAGCTGTCCGTCACGGCGCTCCACCTGGCCGTCGCGGCCACGGCGTTCGCCAACAGCGGCACGGTACTGCTCCCCCATCTGATCCTCCAACGGAGTGATGGAACAGCAACCGGTACGCAAGGTACGGTCCGCTTTGAGCGCACGGTGGAACAGGGCGCAACCGTCACCTCTCCGGAAGTGGCCAAAACAATCCTCTCCTACATGCAGAGCGCCACCGAGGAAGGCGGAACGGCGGTGAAAGCTGCCGTCCCCGGAGTCCAGGTCGCGGCGAAGACCGGCACGGCGCAGATCCTCAACCCCCAGACCAACAGTTACGCCGACGGCTCGGTACTGGCATCCACGCTGGCGCTGGTCCCTGCGGACGATCCGAAGTACATCATCTACATCGCCGCGGGGAACCCCAAAGGGGACACCATCTGGGGTGCCAACATCGCCAGCCCGGCCGTCGGGGAGGTGATCAAAGGCCTGGTCAGCCAAGGGAAAGTGATCAGCTCTCTTTCCCGTCCGCTTCCTTGACTTCCGGCGTTTCCACCAAGTAGAAGGAAATCTCGCAGAAGTGGCGGGTGGAGAACAGTTTGCGCCGGGTGAAATCCCGGCGGCTTTGGATGCGGATCGCCGACCCGTACGTCTCACGAGCCTGCTTCAGCGCGGCATCGTAATCCGATCCAATGACGGAAAGCAATTTCAGGCTCATAGGATGTACCGTGACAGATCCTGGTCCTCCAGGATCCCCTTCAGATGGTCATCCACATACTGTTTGCCGATGGATACCGTCTCTCCGTCCAACTCATCCGCATGGAACGACAGATCTTCCAGCAGTTTCTCCATGATGGTGAACAATCTGCGGGCCCCGATGTTGTCGTTGGTCGTGTTCATCTGGAACGCGATCTGGCTGATGCGGTGAAGCGCCTCGTCGGTGAACTGCAGGTCCACGCCTTCCGTCTTCATCAGTTGCTGGTACTGTTTGGTGATGGCGTTCTCCGGTTCGGTGAGGATCCGGAAGAAATCGTTCTCCTTCAGCTCGTTCAGCTCCACCCTGAGGGGGAACCGCCCCTGAAGCTCAGGGATCAGATCGCTTGGTTTGGAGACATGGAACGCACCACTTGCGATGAACAGGATGTGGGTGGTGTCCACCACCCCCCATTTGGTGCTCACCTTGGTTCCTTCGACGATGGGAAGGATGTCACGCTGGACGCCTTCCCGGGAGACGTCAAGATTGCCTCCGGTCGGACCGGCGTTGGCGATCTTGTCGATTTCGTCGATGAAGACGATCCCCATCTGCTCCACCCTGTCCTTGGCGATATCCACCGCTTTGTCAGGATCGACGCTCTTCTCCACTTCCTGTTCCTGGATGATCTCCCGGGCTCGGTGGACCGTCATCTTCCGTTTCTTCGCCCCAGCGCCACCGAACATCGAGCTGAGGCTTTCCATGGCGTTGCGGATGTCATCCCCATTGCCGGAGCCGAACATCTCAATGCCCATCTGCGGTTTGTTGGGGACGGCCATCTCCACTTCCTTGTCCTCCAGCTTTCCGTCGCGAAGCATCTGGCGGAACTGTTCCCGTGTGGTGTCCACGTACTGGGTGAACGAACCATCCGGCTTGGGAGCAGCAGGCATCGGGCTGACCAGCAGGTCCAGCAGACGATCCTCCACCCGTTGTTTCACCACATCGCTGACGTTGCACGCCAGCTCCTGCTTCACCTGGTTGACGGCGATGCCCATCAGATCCCGGATGATCGACTCGACATCGCGACCGACATAGCCAACCTCGGTGTACTTGGTCGCCTCCACCTTGATGAACGGTGCATTGGACAACTTTGCGATCCTGCGCGCGATCTCCGTCTTGCCCACCCCGGTGGGACCGATCAGAATGATGTTCTTCGGCGACACCTCATCCCGGATCTCCGGGGGAAGGCGCTTTCGTCGGGTGCGGTTACGGATGGCCACGGCGATGGTGCGCTTGGCCTCATCCTGGCCGATGATGTATTTGTCCAGCTCCGCGACGATTTCGCGGGGCTTCATTTCGTCGAGTGTTTTGATTCCTGGCAATGCGTTCATGATGCGTTCTGTTCCTCCACAATGATGTTGGTGTTGGTGAAGATGCAGATCTGGCTGGCGATCTCGATGCTCTTGCGGGCGATCTGGGCGGCGGTCATCTCTTTGGAGGAGTCCAGATAGGCAAGCGCCGCGGCATAGGCGTATTCCCCGCCACTACCGATGCCGATGGCATCCCCTTCCGGGTCGATCACATCCCCGACTCCATCAATCAGAAAGATCTTGTCGCCGTCGGTGGCCAGCATCATCGCTTCCATCTGGCGCATCTGTTTGTCCGTCCGCCACTGTTTGGCCAGATCCACCGCAGCCCGGGTGATGTCCCCGGAGAACTGCTTGAGTTTCTGTTCGAACAGTTCGCTGAGGGTGAATGCGTCCGCCGTCCCCCCGGCGAACCCGATGATGATCTTTCCGTTGTACAGCCGGCGCACCTTGTGGGCATTCCCCTTCAGCACAACAGTGTTTCCCTGGGTCACCTGTCCGTCACCGGCGATGGCGACGGTTCCGCCGCGTCGTACGGCGATGATGGTCGTTCCTTTGAGTTGTTCCATTCGTTCACTTCCTTCCATGAGGGTGGCAATCCTTCACCACCTTCAAAAGTCGCTGTTGGGTCACGTGGGTGTAAATCTGCGTCGTCGAAATGCTCGCATGTCCCAACATCTCCTGGACGGTACGGATATCCGCGCCCTCTTCCAGAAGATCCGTCGCGAAACTGTGACGGAGCACATGCGGAGTGAATGCCTTCTGCCAACCCAACCGCAACCGATACGTATCAAACATAGTATGAACCGTACTCATCGGCAAGCGTTTCCCTTTATTGGAGACAAACAACAGGGAAAGCTCCTGGGGATCACTCACCCCTTTTTCCTGTTGCAGTTCCCGTTTCCGGGGCAGATACTCCGCAATGGCGTTCTTGGTCGTTTCAGTGAAGAACACATACCGCGTCTTGCCCCCTTTTCCGATGATGCGGATGCGGCGCGCGTCCATCTCAAGCATCTCTTCGGTGACGGAAAGCGCCTCGCTGATACGGCATCCCGTATCAAACAAAAACAGGAACAGCAGATGGTCCCGGCTGGAGGGGAAATCATCGTGGGGCAAGGAAAGGAGCTGGTGCACTTCCTCGGGGGTAAGCACCGAGGGAAGATGATCCCTGCTCGCATGGACGGCGATATCGGAAAACGGGTTCTTTGTGACAATCTTTCGGTCCCACAGATAGGCGTAGAACGTCCGGAGCGCTGACAGCGCCCGGTTGATGGACGCTTCGCTGTGCTCTCCGCTGGAGCGCAGCGATCCGATGTACATCCGGGCATCCTGCACCGCCACCTCAGGATAGTCCAGATTGAGGGAGGCGCAAAACGTCCCGAACTCGCGGATATCCGTCCCGTACGCCGTGACGGTGTGGGCGCTGTACGAGCGGAGATCCTTCAGATAGATGAGAAATTCCTCCACCAGATCCATATCCATGCCTGTATCGTACCACAGCTTTCATCCCAGGGGAAAGACGGGACAGCCGGACTGGTACAGATCCCATCCACCTTCATACCACGGTCCGCTTCCCCCCAGCAGGAACACATCCCGGCCGATGTCCAGCGCCTCGGAGGCGAAACGGGACATGACCGTTCCGGTAGGTGGCGGGATCAACACCGTCAATTGGGACAATCCCGTCACGATGTTCCACAGGGAATGATGGAAATCCGAAGGACAGGAGGAGCCAGGCAGAAACGGGCTGAGCACACAAAGCCGGGGATCCCAACCTTCTTTGTCCAGATTGTCCGTCACGATGATCGCCCGGCCACCAGAATCCAGCACGGCTTTCGCCAGATTCCGCTCCATCACGGAGACATCCCCCATGGCGACGGCAAAGCCATGGCCGGAGAAGAGACGTACCAACGAGACTCCATCCCGCCACGACGTCGCCGTCCCGTACAACGGAGCGGCGATGGAAATGATGGGAGCCGGAGGGATCGGCGCGCCATGGACCAGCAGGAAGGCAGGAGGATCAGGAAGATCCCGTAACGAAACGGGATAGGAGTCATCCCCAATGGCGCAGATGGCAAGGGACCGTTCACCGAGCATCCGGGACATCTCCCGGGCACGCGGAGTGAACGCAAACGACCCGCCATGGAGAAGACGGGTCGTCTTCGTCCGGTTGGGCGAAGGATCGGCGACAAACGCGCATGCCATTTCCCACTCCATGCCGGATCTACCACGCAATTCGTGTGTTTGCTTCAGGAAACGAACAGATTGACCACCACTTTTACCAACAAGAGCGCCAGGACGACGACCAGCATCGGCTTGATCACCTTGGCACCGTTGCGGACGGCAAGCCCGCTGCCGATGTATCCTCCGGCGATGGAAGAGAGCGCGCAGGGAATTCCGATGCGGTAGTCGATGTTGCCGCTTATTGCGAACGTCACCAGAGCGGCGATGTTGCTGGACAGATTGACCACCTTGGTCGTCCCCACCGCCTTGAGCAGCTCCAGCCCCACCACGGCGGAAAATATCCAAGTGAGGAACATCCCGGTTCCCGGACCGAAGAAACCATCATAGCAACCAACGACAAGCCCTGTGATGGCGCTGACCAACAGTTTGTGCCTGCACTCCTTCGCCTTGCCAAAATCCGGTTTGACCAACGTCAGCACGGCGATGACCGGAACGAGGAACAACAGCAGGTACTGCAGGTAGACACCATCCAAGATCAAGGCGAGGCGGCTGCCAAGAAGCGAGCCGCAGATGGAACAGACGAACGCCACCACCGCCACCGACCAGTCGATGTCCTTGTTCTTCGCGTACCGGATCGTCGCGATCGTCGTGCCGCAGGTGGAGGAGAACTTGTTGTTTCCCAGCGCCATCGTCGGCGGGAGCCCGAAGGCAGCGTAGGCCGTCAGGCTGACCAGCCCACCGCCACCGGCGATGGAGTCGATCACCCCGGCAAGGAATACCAGCGGGCAGAGCGCCCACAGGATGTGAAGATCAATCATCCTTCTCCTCCTTGTGGAACGCATCATAGGCATCCCGCATGTCCTTGGTGCTGACATGGGTGTAAATCTGCGTCGTCTTGATGTCACTGTGGCCGAGCAGGGTCTGCACGCTCCTCAGGTCCGCCCCACCTTCCAGAAGATGGGTGGCGAAACTGTGGCGAAGCGTATGGATGTGGACGGTGGGCATCCCGGCCTGGTCCCGGTACTGGTCAAACCGTTTGGCCACCGCCTGACGGGTCAGCGGCCTGCCGTCTTTTCCGACGAACAGGCGCTTCTCAAACGGGCGCGTCCGCACCAGGCGGGGCCGTACCTGGGAAAGGTATGTATCCAGGTAGGAACGGGCCACATCCCCCAGGGGGATCAGGCGCATTTTGCTTCGCTTGCCCAGCACCCGGATGCTTCCGTTGTCGATGCTGCCGACCAGAAGCCCCGTCGCCTCGCTGACCCGAAGCCCGCAACTGTAGATCAACTCGAACATCGTCCGGTCCCGGTAACCCAGGTCATCGTCCGTCGGAATCACCCCAAGCAGGGTGTCCACGTCGTCCACCGTCACCGCGGTGGGAAGCGGGGGCGCCGTTTTGGGCGCCTTGATCCGGCGCGCCACATTATCCTCACGGATCCGTTCCTGGACGAGGAACGAGAAGAACGTCCGAAGGGCGGAAAGATACTTGCCCATGGTGCGTCCCCCATCGCCGGTCGCCTCGCGTCGGGTGATCAAATAACTCTGGATGTCATCCAACGATACCGTTTCCACACAAAGGTGTTGATCCTCAAGAAACGACAAAAACGAGGTGATCACCGGCAGATATACGGCAACCGTCGCCCGGGAAAGGCGACGTTGCACAAACAGGTATTCCTTGAACTGTTCGGAGAGATCGAGATCCTGTCCGTTCATGACCCGCTGTTCGGCCCTTGATCCTGAGATCCATCATGCTGTCCGTACCTGAGGACGGCAGGAATGCTGAAATCGTTCCCCGTTCCCTGAGGCGCTTTGCCGATCTGCTTCTGCAGATCCTGCCATCGGTTGATCTGGATGGTGCCTGCGGGGTTGGGCTGGGCAGCGGCGGGTTTCTCCCCTTCAGCCGGTTTCTGCGCGGAAAGCGGCGCTGTCTGGCTGGCGGTGGGGATGGTGAACCGCTTGGCCGCCGAAATGGTATCCGTCTCGGCGCCCACCACCTCTTCCTTGTGTTCGAACCCGGTGGCCACCACGGTGACCTTGATCCGGTCGCCCAGCTCCGGGTTGAACGCCTGGCCGGCGATGATCAGCGCGTTCTCGTCACAGTTCTGGGTGATCAGCTCAACGACATCCTCGTATTCCTGCAGGGTGAGGTTCTCCGATCCGGAAAGGTTGACCAATACGCTCTTCGCTCCGGCGATCGAGGCGTTCTCCAGAAGCGGGTTGCTGATGGCCTGCCGGGCCGCGTCCACGGCGCGGTTGGCCCCTTCTCCGAAGCCGATGCCCATCAGGGCGTCCCCTTTGCCTTTCATCACGGTGCGTACATCGGCGAAATCGATGTTGATTTCCCCTGGTTCGGTGATCAGCTCGCTGATGCCCTGCACGCCCATGAACAGCACTTCATCAGCCATCAAAAACGCCTGTTTGATCGGCGTGTTGTTCTCCACCACCTTCAACAGGTACTGGTTGGGGATGATGATCAGGGTGTCGACGTTCTTGCGCAGCTTTTCAATCCCTGCCTGGGCAAGCATCATCTTCTTCTTGCCTTCAAAGGCGAACGGGGTGGTCACCACGGCGACGGTAAGGGCGTTGCAGCTCTTGGCGATCTCGGCGACCACCGGGGCGGCTCCCGTACCGGTTCCGCCTCCCATGCCCGCCGTAATGAACACCATGTCGGCGTTCTCCAGCTCTTTCTTGATGTCTTCCTTGCTTTCCTGAGCGGCTTTTTCCCCGACTTCCGGCATTCCACCGGCTCCCAGGCCTCCGGTCAGTTCGCGACCCAACGGAAGGCGTACCTGGGCGTTGGAGCGCTGCAGGGCCTGCATGTCGGTGTTCATCGCCACGAACTGCACTTTCTTCAGGCCGCTCGCGATCATCCGGTTCACGGCGTTTCCGCCGCCGCCACCGACGCCCACCACCTTGATGACGGTGGCGGCTGTCTGCTCGTCCTTGACCATGTCTTCCACATCGAACATGCCAAAATCCATTGGTGTCTGTTTGTTGTTATCCATTGACCAGCCTCTCAAAAAAGCGTCCTGAAAAAGCCTTTGACTCGGGAGAAAGCGCCACCTTCCCCGCTCCGTTCCTGTTCCCTGCGTTTCTTCGGTTGCGGACCCTCGTCCTTCACCCGTTTCGCTTCACTCTTCAACAATCCCAGCACGGTGGTGTAACAGGGATTAATGTACGAACGATCCAAACCCCCGATCGCTTCGGGGAACCCGAGCCGAGCGGGAATCCCGAAAATCTCGCTGGCAAGTTCCGTCACCCCGGACAGGAGCGCGCCGCCACCGACCAGCACCACTCCGCCACCGTAGGCCCCCTGCACCCCTGTCTTGTTCAGGTTTGCCTGGAGCCTGCTGAAAATCTCCGCCATACGAGGTTCAATGATCCGTGACAATTCCCGTTTGGGCATCCTGATGGACGGCAGCCCCTGAACCTGGGGGATGACGACCATCTGGTCGGCAGGCACGGACGGGACATAACTGTGCCCGCACTCACATTTGATCTGCTCGGCCACCGTCTTCGTCTTGTTCAGGATGTACGCCAGGTCGCTGGTCACCGAATCCCCGCCGAGGTTGATGCCTCCGGTGTAGATCGGCGCCCCATGACTGTAGGCGATCATGTTGCTTGTCCCGCCACCGATGTTGATCAGAATGGCGCCCATCTCCTTCTCTTCCGGGCTGAGGACCACCTCGGCGTCGGCGACGCTCTGCAGCACCATCCGACGCACGGACAGTCCGGCGCGGGTGATGCACTTGCGCTCGTTCTGGCAGATGGAAGAACTGGCAGTGACGATCAACACCCGGCTTTCCAGACGGTGTCCCAGCATGTCCACCGGATCCTTGATGCCACTCTGTCCGTCAATGCGGAATTCCTGGACCAACGTGTGGAGGATTTCCCTGTCCTGGGGAAGCTCGAACGCACGGGCGACTTCCAGGGAGCGGAAGATATCCTCCCGCTTGATCTCTTGGTCCTTGCTGTTGATGCCCACCACCCCGTTGCTGGGCACGCCGATGATGTTCTCCCCTCCGATGCCGATGACCACGTCGGTCACTTCCGCCCCTGCCTGGAGCTCGGCTTCATTGGTTACGCTGGAAATGGTCTTCAGAGTCTGTTCGATGTTGACGATGGAACCGGCGCGGACGCCTTCGCTTGGGCGTTCGCACAGGGAATCGACCATGAGCTGTCCGTCATGATCGACCGAACCGATCACGCATCGGATTTTGCTCGAGCCGATATCCAGCCCCATCAACATTTTGTCCCCAGCCATCCTGCAACCTCCGCTATCGGCGAACCATTCCGGAACCGTACACATCGTAACGGGTCGGCTCCCGTGAAGGGATGCTGCCCACCTGTTCCCTCTTGACCACTTCCAGCGCCTGGGACAGGCGTGACGCATCAATCTTTTCACGGACGGAGACCAGCGCGTTCAGGGGCTCGAGAACGAGAACGACGTTTCCGAAACTGTTGCTACTATTATTATCGTATTTCACGGTGGTTATCAAGGATGTATCGCCGGGTATGGATCCCACCATGGCAAGGACGGAGCGGAAGGCGTCGTCCACACCGTAGTGGCGCATCATTTGGCCATAGGAATCGCTGACCTCCACCCGGACCACCCGCTCGGGGTACACATCCCGCTCATCTTCGGCAAGCGGCAGGATTCCCGTATCCGTCACCACCAGGGAATCCACCACCTGACCCTCTTTCGTGCAGAGGATCACCGCGTCGGCCTCCCGGATCCTCAAGCTCACCGCAACCACACCGGCGCCCCGACGACGCACCTGTGCTTTGAGAATCAAGGGATCGGACGACAACGCCCGCTCCATCTCTGCCCGGGTAAAGGAGAACGCGTTCTTTCCATTCCACGACTGCATCACCCGGACCGCGGAAGCGGGGATGGAGTAGCCCGCCGGGTTTTCCGTCACCCGGATCTCCCGGATGACGAAGGCGGGGATGAACTGCAGGGAAAAGCGGACAATCAAGATGAGAACGCCGAAAAGGCAGAGCACCAACAGAAGCCTGCGTACGTTCATGAACGAGGTTCCTCACCGGAAGTGGGAAATTCAACCAGCCTGCGTTCATCCTTGGAAAGGTTGCTTTTCTCCAATGGGATGCGGCCGGAACAGATCAGCATGACACGGTAGATGAGAGAGGAGGAAACCAGAACGACGAACAGGTTGGTCCCTCCCTGGCTGAAGAACGGAAGCGGGATGCCGGTAGGCGGCAGCAACCCGACGACTACGGCGATGTTGATGACCGCCTGCCAGACGATCATCGTGGTGTAGCCGAATGCCAGATAGGAAAGGAACAGGTCCTGACGTTTGGCTCGCTGGTATGTCTTGTACCCAAGAATGGCGAAGATGACGAACATCGCCATCAGGAACATCACCCAGACGAACCCGGTCTCCTCGCACATGTTGGCGAAGATGAAATCATTCTGCACTTCCGGAAGCAGGCCGAGCTTGTACGTCCCCTTGCCCAGCCCAACGCCAAAGAATCCCCCTGCCTTGATCGCCTTCAGCGCGGTTGACACTTGATAATTCATCGAGGCATCGTCCAGCCCCGGCATCAGGAAACTGGCGATCCTCCGCACCCGGTACGGCGCGGAAAGCATGATGACCGCAGTCGGGACGGCAAGCGAAGCGATGAGCAGCGCCAGATGGCCGAAGCCGATGCCACCAGCGACGAACATGGCCAGGCACAGTCCGATGAACACCACCGTCGAGCTGAAATCCCGTTGCAGGATGATCAGGGCGGAAAAGCCCAGCATGACCAGCACGGGAACCAGGAAACGATTGATTCCTTTGCGCTTTTCGTCACGGAACCAAAAGGCAAGGAACAGCACGACGGAAAACTTCACCACTTCCACCGGTTGGAGGGACAACGGACCGAAGCGCAGCCAGCGGCGCGCTCCCAGAACAGTCGACCCCAGCGGCGAGAACAACGTGAGGAGCATCAACATCAGGGACAGCAGCAACATCGGAACGGACAAGGCGGAAAACCAACGGACGGGAACGAACCGGATGGCCAGGCCAACCACAAGGCCGGCGATGGCGAACATTGCCTGACGGGCCACGTAGTAGTAATGGGGAAGCGCGTGACGGATCGCCTCATCGTAGGAGGCGCTGTACAGCATGATCAACCCGAAGCCGGTGAGCAGCAACAGAACGCACAGAAACGTGAACGCGCTGTTCGTCCCTTCCTTCTCCGATTCCACTTCCTCGGCCTGATAGGTAATGTTCCAATCGTCAAACTGCCGTCGTCGATCCATTCCTCTACCCCCTGTAGACCAGATAGGCGACCAAAGACACCAGTACGGTCAGCAACGTGTACCCCGTGACAATGGTACGCTCGGCGATTCCTTTTTTCTCGAACGCATGGTGCAGCGGCGCGATGGAGAAGACCTTCTTTCCCAGCGTCCGGATGAAGATGATCTGCACCAGCGAGGAAAAGAGTTCGATGACCAACGCGGAACTGGCGATCAACGTCACCACTTCCGTCTTGTCCATCAACGCCGTCGTGGCGAGCACCGCACCAATTGCATGGCTGCCCGCGTCCCCCATGAAGTACTTGGCCGGCTTGAGATTGAACACCAAGAACGCGGCAAGGGAACCGATGAACGCGTAGAGGAACGGATTGGCCCCGATGACGCACAGAAGGATCAACGGGAGGATGGAGACCAAGCCTGCAAGGCCGTCCAAGCCGTCGGTGATGTTCACCGCATTGACAAAGAACATCAGGTACAGGATGGCGAACAGTCCGTACCACACTCCCCAGTTGTGGCCGAACATCGTCGTATGGAGGTTGCCCGATACGGCCAGGGTGGAGACGACCAATACGGAAACAAACAGCTGGGACAGCAGTTTGGTGCGCGGGGAAAGGCCGTCACCATTCAGGGTATGGGTCTTTTCCACATCATCCCACAACCCGATCAGGCAGAACAGCCACATGCTGAGCAGCAACACCGGGTTGATGCCGGTGGCGAGGTTGGCCACCGTCGTGCCGACGCAGAAAGCGATCCCCCCGATGGTCGGGGTTCCCGCCTTCTCTCCCTGGACATCCTGGAGTTCCGGCTTGATCCGCACCACCAGTTTCCGCTCCCCCTGCAGCATGGTGCGGGAGATGACGAAGGTGACAATGAAACCGATGCCTGCGCACGCAATGATCATGTGCATCCTCCCCTCCTCATCCTGCAGCCTTGAGCAGTGGAATCAACCGCTCCATGGACGCGGCTCGGGAGCCTTTTACCAGAAAAAGATCTCCGTGGCTGGCGGAAGAGGCAACTTCGTCCTCCAGCGTGGCGAAATCCTCGGTGAACGAGAGTTCCCCTTTCCAACCGGCCCGTCTGAGCAGAAGATAGGCATCCTCCGTCTCTTTTCCGAACAGGAAGACGGAATGCATGTCCGAATGGAGGATTTTCCGGGCGATCTCCTCGTGGGCCTTCCGGCTCTCCGAGCCCAGTTCCTTCATCGGTCCCAACACCGCTTTCTTGCGGCCGTTCCAGGAAAGCGCGTTGACGCATTCCAGAATGGAACGCGTGGAATCCAGACTGGCGTTATAGCAGTCCTCGATGATCGTCACGCCACCGGAAAGCACGGTGGAACGTCCTTCCATGGGCGTGAATCCCTCCAGTCCCGCGGCGATGGCGTCATCCGCCACCCCAAGGAACCGGGCCGTTTCGACGGCGCCGGCGATATCGGAGAGGAGGTGCGCGCCTACGGCGTTGACGTGGCAGGGGTGATTTCCAATGACAAGGTCCCATCCGGAAAGCCCCCGGTCCGCGGCATGCAGCGACGAAAGGTCATACGAACGGAGCATGATGCCGCTCTCCCGTTCGATCTGACGGATGAACGGACAGCCGCGGGAGATGAATCCCGCCTGGATATCTCTGTGGAACAGACGGCCTTTCTCATGGGCGATGGCGCTCCGGGTACCGAATTTCTCCAGATGGGAGATGCCAATGTTGGTCAGAATACCCACGTCCGGCTTGAGCACGGAAAACATGTGGTCCATCTCGCCGGCATGGTCGACACCCATCTCGAACACCCCGTATTTCGTCCCATTCCCTACGGAAAGCACGGAAAGGGGCATGCCGATTTCCGAATTAAGGTTTCCCGGCGTCTTCACCGTCCGTCCCTGTTGGGACAGGATGGCGGAAAGCGCCTCTTTGGTGGTGCTTTTTCCACAAGAACCGGTGACGCCGGCATAGGTGACCCCGGAAAACCGGGACAGATGGGCGTGGGAGAACTTCCACAACGCCTTGAGGGAATCGTCCACGATGATAAGCGGCAATCCGACGGAAACAACAGTCTGGTCCACATGATGTTGGGAGACGACGGCGGCGGCCGCTCCGGCCGCCTTTGCCTGGGGGAGGTAGCGGGAACCATCGCAGACGGAACCCGCGAGCGCGACGAACAGGGAACCGGGACGCACCAAACGGGAGTCAGTCTCCACCGAAGTGATCACCGACCCTTCACCGATGGTCCGGATGGCGCCCAGCATGCGGGCGGCTTCCTTGAAATCATACGCGACGGACAGCTTCATCTCAGCCCTCCCCGCCCACCAGCAGGATGTCCGGGGCGTCGATGCGCTCAAACGTCACCCCTTCGATAATGGCCCTCCGCACCAGATCCTCCGGCATCCCCTGGATGGCCAGACGGGCGCGCAGTGACCGGTGCTGCTCCTCAAGCTGGGAGATCTGGGACTCCAGATCGGTTACGTCGGTCTGCAGGGTATGGTCCACCCCTTCCATCCAGACCACGGCGAAGACGACCGCCAAGATGAAGACCAGCATCGCGATGGCGACGGCATGACTGAACTTTGAGACGGTGGCTTCATGGCCCTTCTCTATGGGTTGCGAAATGTCATTCACATCAAAATCACGATCGATCAACGAATTCATGTCGTCCTCCTACACTTTTTCCACGACGCGCAGCTTTGCGCTCCGTGACGGTGCGTTTTCCGCATCTTCCGTTTCACTGGGCACCACCGGTTTTTTCGTCAGGATACGTACCGTTGGCGCCTCACCTTGTGCCAGTTCCCGGAACAGCCATTTCACCGGCCTGTCCTCCAGGGAATGGAAGCTGATGACCGCCAGCCTCCCTCCGGACCGAAGGGCGGCCACCGCCCCGCGGATTGCCGGCGTGATGCGGTCCAATTCCTGGTTCACCTCGATGCGGATCGCCTGGAACGAGCGTGTCGCCGGATGGATGTGTCCATACCGGTACGGCGGAGGGACGGCTTCCCAGATGATCTGGGCAAGTTCGTTGCTCGTGCGTATTCCGCCACGCTTGCGTGCCAGAACGATGGCTTTCGCGATGCGTCGGGAGTACCGTTCTTCACCGTACTTCCAAATCACATCGGCAAGCCGTTGTTCGTCATATCCGTTGACCACATCGGCGGCGGTTTTCGCCGCCGTGGTATCCAGCCGCATATCAAGCGACTCATCCTTCAGGAACGAGAAGCCCCGTTCCGATTCTTCAAAGTGATAGGAGGAGATTCCCAGGTCAAACAGCACCAGATCGAGCAGAGGCCCGTGGTAGTCGGTGAAGAACGTGTCGAACCACGTGTTCACCGGGGTGAAGCGCGCTCCGAACGGCTTGAGCCGCTCGATGGCTTTCTTTTGGATGCCGGCATCCCGGTCAAGACCGGTGACGTGCAGATCCGGATAAGTCTCCAGAAACAGTTTGGTGTGCCCGCCCTCCCCGGTGGTCGCGTCGACCATCTCGGCGTTGGACCGGGTGGGTACCAGATATGAGAGCACTTCGGCATGCATCACGGGATAGTGGACGAATTCCATCACACACCTCCCAAGGTATCGCCGAATTCCTGGGCGGCCTGGGTGAACTTCGGATCCATCGCCGTCAGGTAGGCGTCAAACGCCGTCGTGTTCCACAACTCAAGATAGGTTCCCGAGCCGAGCAGGGTGCACTCCTCCTTCAATTCCAGTTTCGCGAACTCACGGAGTGTCGGCGGGATGTTGATCCTCCCGCTGCGGTCAATTTCACAGAGCTGGGCGGGACTGATGATGTTCCGTTGGAGCAACCTTCTGTTGGCGTTGAACACCGCTCCCGGTCCGTTGATGATGGTGCGCATCAGGTTTTCAAAACCTTGGGGAAGGAACATCCAAAGACAATTCTCCAGACCGCGGGTGACGTACAGACCGTCCCCATCCATCTCCACCCGAAGCCGGGACGGGATGAGAATGCGGCCTTTTTCGTCAATGGTGACTCTGAATTCACCCGTCAGCATCTTCCCACAATCTCCTCTTGATACGCCAACAAAATGGGATTTTCTCCCACTTTCTACCAATAATCTACACTTCGCCCCACCAAGGCACAAGGACGGTCATGGGCGTTTTTCCGGTTGTCCGAGAGAAATCGCGACTTTTCCACTTAACGAAAGTTTACACAGAGGAGAAAATAGACGGAAAAAGAGAAACTCTGGCGCCAACAGAGACAAAAAAAAGAGCCCCACCTGGGGGCTCATTGAAAGAAGGGTGCGCTCAGTGGCGTTTGGGGGCGAAGATGTTGTAATCGATGTCCTTGAAGATCACATCCTTCTTCTCCGCCTTGACCAGCCATTCGGTGTTCACGGCGTTCTTGCACATGTTGCTGTACACCACGTTGAAGTTCTGCAGATGCTCTTCCAGCCGTTTCTGGGCATACGCCCCGCCGGTGCGGTGGTACATGATGAACGGCCAGTCGCTGTCCATGGCAAGCAACACTTCGCGGGCCGCCTGGTTGAGGAAGCGCCGTTTCAGGCTGATCTGGTCAGGGAAACGCTCGGCCAGTTCGCCCATCCGCTCCAGACTCTGGTGGATGTGCCGGTACACCCACGCGTTCGATCCATCAAGCCAGGTGGAACTGAACCCGCCCTGCCCCCAGGATGAGAATGCCGGCCGCGCAGTCTCCAGATCGGGATTTGACTCCAGGAACTGTGTGGGGGTGATGAACGCCACGTGGTTTTCTCCCTGGCATCCCTGGCGGAGCACTTCCTCCAGCCAATCGATGCCTTCGAACCACCAGTGACCGAACAGCTCACAGTCAAAACAGAGCGTGGAAAGCGGATCCATGCCGATCGTCCGGGCGATGCGGGAGTTCTTGTTGGTGATGTTGTACAGGAAATTCGCCGCGTGTTCCTTGACCAGCATCCTTCCTTCGGAAAGCCGGTACGGCCGTTTCTCATTGCCCGCCCCGGTGATGGCACAGTACTTGAATCCGGTGAAGATACGGTTTCCATCTTCTTCGACGTACGGACCGATATAGTCCATCGGAAGATCATAGCCGATATCCCGGTAGAACTCACGGTAGCGGGGATCGCACGGATACCCGCTGGTGTTGGACCACACCAGACTGGTCGCTTCATAGTCCCGGGGAAACGCCACCAGGCCGTTGGGGCAGCGCACCGGACGGAACGTACCGTCCTCCACCTTGTCCGGAGAGAGCAGCATGCTTTGGCTGGCCGTCTGGAACCAAGAGACCCCTTTGCTTTTCAGATACTGTTCAAGACCGGGGAAGTATCCGCACTCCGGCAGCCAGAAGCCACGTGAGATATGGCCGAACGCGTTCAGATGGGACTGGATGCCCAGTTCGATCTGCGCGTTGATCGCCTGGGGATATTCCTGATACAACGGCAGGTATGCATGGGTGGCGCAGGTGGTGATCAACTCCACCACCCCTTCCTCCTCCAACCTGCGGAAAAGGGTAAGGATGTTGTGCCCGCACGCCTCGAAATCATCCAGGTTCTGCTGGTACCGGTTCAGGTACCACCGGGCCATTTCGGCGTATTCAGGCTGCTCCGTCTCCGTCCTGCGGACTTCTTTCTCCCCCAGCTCCCTGTGCATGTTCAGATAGGAGATGAACCGTTGCTGCAGTGGTTCGTCGGCAAGCATGCAGGTCAGCGTGGGACTCATGCTGATGGTCAGTTTGACGGGATAATGCTCATGGGCCATCCGTGCCAGCATCCGCGCCAGCGGAAGATACGTCTCGCTGATCGCCTCATACAACCAGTCTTCCTCAAGAAAGCGAGGATACTCCAGATGACGGACATACGGCAGATGGGCGTTGAGGACAATGGCGACATTGGTTGGTTTCATGATTCAAGCACCCCTTTGCTCAGGATCCGCGCCACGGAACGAAGCATCGGATTATCGGCGACCTCCCCTTCATTGGAGAGCACCGACGAGAACATCACGTTGAACTTGTCCTTGTCCATCGAGATCTCGTCGTAGTGTTCCTCCCAATAGGAAGGGAACGTCTCAACTGTTTTTGACTGGGCAAGCGTAATGGTCGAGCCATCCGCCTTGCGCCAGAGGATCGAGACACCGTATACGCCCCCCAGCCGGGGCAGGTTGATGTTCCACTGGTCATCGGCAAGGCCGATGGAGATGTCGAACGAAGCTTTCTCCCCACTCTGGGGATCATGCATCGAAACTCTGAGAAGCAATTCCGGGTTCTCCATCTCGGAGGTGATCTCCGTCCTGGTCGCCGCGGAGAGGGACCAGTAGGCGTACGCCCATTGGGGGTCACGCAGAAGCAGATGGACGGAAGTCTCGTTATAGGCTTTCGGCAACTCTTCCAGTCCGGGAAGCATGCCGTTCTTCTTGTCGGGAGAACCAAAGTCGGTCAATGATGTAAGGAAACGCTTCTGGCTTACCGTATCCCGCGCGATCGGGTTTTGGTCGTCTTCATCCTCATATTTTTCCTGGAGTTGCTCGATCAGCTCATCGCGGTCCAGACTCTCCCAATCGGAAAAGCCTTCCTGTCGGGCGATGTACCGAAGTTCAGCGTCCGACAACAATTCCAGATGAATCAAAACCATGTGGCGTTCCCCTTGTGTGTTGTTACGATAACTGTAGGGAAAAAGCAAAAACTAGTCAACAATTCAGTCATCGGGGGCTGATTCCGCACAAGCGTTCCACGGTAGTTACACGCTATCACACGAATCACGGTATTTTTCAGATATTTTCACACTTTTTGATGATATGAGCAATTCTTCTTTTTGATACTGAGCATATTGAAAACTTTCTGATTCCATTCTATGATAGAATGACCAACCAAGAAGGACAACAACCTATGGAAACAGAGCAATTGGATTTTTCCTGGATCATCAGGAGCCATCAGCACAAGGACATCACCCAGGCGAAGGCGATGTTCCCCATCGAAACGGCCCGCATCGCGCGGGCGTTCCATCGCCAGATTCCCGGGTACAATCTCACCCGCCTGGTCAGCCTCCCCTCCCTCTCGCACATGCTCGGAGTGGGCGGAATCTACGTGAAGGATGAGTCACAGCGCCTGGAGCTGAACAGCTTCAAGGTGATGGGAGGCTCGTTCGCCCTGTTCCGGTTCCTGCAGAAACGGCTGGGCATCAGCGACGAGAAAATGAGTTATGCCTATCTGACCAGCCCGGAAGCCAAAGCGAAGACCGGCACGTTGACCTTCGCCGCCGCGACGGACGGCAACCATGGACGGGGCATCGCCTGGGCTGCGGGAAAACTGGGGCACAAATGCGTCATCTACGTCCACAGCGAAACGTCCCAGGCACGGATCAACGCCATCAAGAGTTATGGCGCGACGGTCAAGGTGATTCCCGGCAACTACGACAACGCCGTCCGGCAGATCGCCATTGACGCCAAGAAATATGGTTGGGAGATCATCAGCGACACTTCGTGGGACGGCTATACGGAAATCCCCACCTGGATCATGCAGGGCTACACCACCATGCTGCTGGAAGCCCAGGAACAACTGTCCGGACTTGGGTTGATCAAGCCCACCCACGTGTTTGTCCAGGCAGGCGTCGGAGCCTTGGCGGCCTCCGTCGTCGGGTTCTATCACGCCCTGTTCCCGGACAATCCGCCCAAATGCGTCGTGGTGGAACCGGAGAAGGCGGCGTGCATCTACGCATCCGCCCTTGCCAATGACGGCAAACCGCATTCGGTGACCGGGGATCTGGACACCATCTGCGCGGGCCTGGCCTGCGGGGATCCCAGTCCGCTTGCCTGGGGTATTTTGAAGGAAGACGCCGACGTGTTCATGAAGGTTCCCGATTACGTGGCGGCGCGTGGCATGCGTATCTACGCCGTTCCGCTCAAGGGGGACGAGTTCATCATCAGCGGCGAAAGCGGGGCAATCACGCTTGGGGCGTTCTACTCTCTGATGACCGAGCCGAAAGCTGAAGAACTGGTCGATTCCCTGGGGATCGGGCCTGACAGCCACATCCTGTTCCTCAACACGGAGGGAAACACCGACCCCACCCACTTCCGGCAGATCATCTGGGACGGATGCGACCCCGTGCCGAAGAAATACTGGACGCAGCGATAGCGGTCAGACGGC
>Ga0172377_10002353_pt1 | contig 19269 bp, 15 predicted proteins | sample Pumphouse3metaG_FD_119749 | JGI IMG/M metagenome (GOLD analysis project Ga0172377, IMG submission 119749) | Leachate microbial communities from a municipal landfill in Southern Ontario, Canada - Pumphouse #3 metaG | ecosystem: Engineered > Solid waste > Landfill > Unclassified | place: Canada...
GAGTTCACAATGAAGAAATGCACAATGCAAGATATAGCTGACGAGCTGAACATATCCAGAGTGAGTGTCTGGAAGGTCTTCAACAACCAAGCTGGAGTCTCAGAATCCCTTAAAAAAAGCGTCTATCAGACAGCAAGAAAGATGGGATACAGCAAGATTCCAGAGGAAAAAACTCTTGTAAAGAACAAGACAGTGGCTCTTGTGGTATCTCGCCCTGATTCTTCAATATTTTGGACAAGCATAATTCATGATCTCTCTTTGAAGCTATCTTCAATTGACCTCACACTCGCATATGTGAGCATACCAACAACATACACAGAGGGATACACACTACCTGAGAATTTCAACACAACCAATTTTGATGGAGCAATTATCTTGAATATCTACGACAGCCAACTGCTGAAGATGATAAGTGATGTGAAACTTCCTAAAGTTTATTTAGATACAACCACAGATATCTCTGTAGATGAATTGAAGGGAGACCTTCTTATAATTGAGGGCATTGATACCGTCAAGAAAATCACATCACATCTCATTGAAGACAGACAGTGCAAAAAGATTGGTTTCATTGGTGATATAAGCTATGCAAAGACAAATTATGATAGATTCTGTGGTTACAAGATGGCTCTTGAGGACCACGGCATATCCCTTGATAAGAAGTACTGTCTTACGGACAACATCGGAATTTATGACTACTCTTCAATGATAAGCAGATTTCTGGACTCTCTTCCAGCACTTCCAGATGCCTTTGTCTGTGCCAGTGATTATGTTGTTCAGTTTGTATATGAATACCTTTCAGTGCATGGTGATTTTGATAGAGAAAAGATAATCATCACAGGCTTTGATGGAACATCAGAGTACCCAAGTATAACAAACAAAATAACGACAGCTTATGTAGATACAACAAGTCTTGGAATCAGACTTGCAGAGCAAATAGAGTACAGAATGAGTAATCCAATGTCACCTCTTGAGGTGACCTATCTGTATCAGAAGGTGATGTTTAAAGATTGATCTTTGAGGCAAAGAAAAAGGTTGGGTCTCTGAATGAGATTCCAACCTTCTGTTTCTATATCTTCGCTTATTTAATTGAGCAGGTAGGTCCACCTTTTTTGGCAACCATATACTTACCATATTCTTCCATGTGTCTCTTCATCCAGATATCAACATAAGGACAGGTTGCAATGATTATGTAGTTCTGATTTTTGAAGTGATCAACTGCAAATTTTGTTATATCAGCTGCAATTCCCTGACCACGTAAAGATTCATCTACAAAGACCTTATCAAAACTCACCTTCTCATCTCTTTCAAAGGTGAAAGAAAAATCAACATACGCTACAACCTTTCCATCTCTTTCAAGGTATATTCTGTTCTCATTAATTTTATAATCGTTCATATGCCACTCCATGTAACAATGATAATAGTAAATTCTTATTTAGTAAAATCATAACCTGCATTTTCAAGACAGATTTTAGCAGAATTCATATTCTCACTTTTTATCAGAACATAATCTGTGTTGTATGTTGATATTACAAAAAGGCCAATTGCATTTTCAGCAAGAACTTTTGAGATGTCAGCAATGATACCAATCAAAGAGAATTCCAATGGACCTTGAACTCTGAAACACTTCCAACTGGTATCGCTCTCCAATTTATTTTCAGGAACATCCTCTATAGGACATACAAGAGACAACTCTTCATCTGTCTTGGCAATGAATGTGTAATCTTTCTTGAGATCAACTCCATCTAAATTTTCAACCTTACATACTGCAAACTCTTTTTTTAAAATTTCTAAGACCATAAAAAAATTCACCTAATTAATTATTTTTCTAATATCCTATAATAATTAACGATCAATATCCAGTGAGAGAGATTTAAAAAAGGAGGGACATTTGGTCCCTCCTGAATATTATAGAAAATAATTATTCTACTTATTATTGGTCTTTATTTGAATTGTTCTCATCAATAAGAGATTGAGCTTTCTTCTGAGTTGCCTTGAAGATAACAAAAGCAAATGCCAGAGTCACAGCACCAAGAACAATGATCATTGTACCGGTCTGTCCAATCATTGAAGGAACAAAGATGCATATAGCAACACTCAATACCATTGCAAATGTTGATAATTTCAGATCCTTTATGAAGTACTGATATCCAAGGGCACCAAACAGTGCTGGAAGAACATTATCAAAAGCAGGTTTCAATGTTGGATTCTGCAAAATTGGAGTCAAGGGAACAAGCAAAGCAACACCAAGAGCTATGACGAGCATTGTTACAAGAGCACTTGTTGCAATGGAAAGTGTCATGATTATCTCATCTTCTTTTGTACCAGGTTGTGTTTGAGCTATCTCACGAGAGGAGAAAGCACATGGCAACTTGAGGTTTGTAAGGTTACCAGTTAAGAATGATAGATAAACAGAGCCAACACCAAGCATTGGAGTGTATATCAAAAACTCAGCTGCTGATGATGGAATGTAGATAAGAAGCACTTTTATGACACCAGATCTGAATCCAGGCCAGTTGATATGAGAGCCTGTAACACTTGCAATTAAAAAGGGAACAGCCAGAAGAAGCACTATTCCAATGACCATCAAGATGGTTCCATAGGTATGTGTCTTTTCGATGTAATTATCATAATCAAATTCGTTTTCATCTTTCATATTACATACCTCCAAAGAATTGAGCAAAGCCAACAGAGGCTGCCATTGCGATTACCATTGATAGAGCTAGTGAGAAGGATTCAAGACCTTTATGTCCTTTCTTCTTTATCAAGTATTCAAAGATTGCCATCACTATTGCAGATACAATTGCTGTCAAAATAGGAACTTCAGCACCATACACAATGAAATCTGCTACGTAATTACCGATGAATGCAGAACACAGAGCGATGAACATTGCAACCATTGCAATGCTTGAGAAGGAAGGTCCATGTTTTTTAACTGATCCATCATTTTTCTTTCCTGCTAACTTTTTGGTGTAGGGCTTCAAGAAAAGAGCGGTGAACACACAGCTCCATATGATACCTATTGTCATGATGAGCAATATGGTGACAAGGTCGCTCATATTCAGCACTGCAGAATCAAGTGTCTTACCAAGACCTTCAGCTGCAATCTGAGCAACAGTAGCTTCATACTGAAGATTACCAATAACAGACAACCTCAACCATGCAACAGGAACCCCCAGACTACCAGCCAGTGCCAGAACTCCAAGAAGTGTTGAGATACTTGGAATTGCTGTGAAGGTTGCAGATGATGTTATCGCTCTTCTCAAGATTTTCTTATCCATTCCCATAGAAATTCCTGCACGGTAACTTCGTATGAGGAAGAATATACAAAATCCAACCACAAATGCCAAAACCAATCCCACAATGAGGTACAGTTTTCCAGCATTCGCTATTTGTAAATAATTATTCATTAAACTCTCCTTCTTAAGACAATACTATTATTTCCCCTTGTTTTCTAGATACCCCAAGTTTTTGAGACTCAAAAAAATAAAATCCGATGACAAAAATAAATAAGACCACACAATTATAAATCATGCAGTCTCAATAATTTTGAGATACCTATCAGATGTTGATGGCACAGACTGGAGTACCAGTCTCAAAAACAAAGACCAACTCATCTTCAATCATGCCATCCGAATCAATGTGATACACCTCGATGCAATCTGAATCCTGAAGTGGAACGAGAACCCATCTGCCATCTTTAGAGAAGCAGAAGTCTCTTGGACATTTTCCACCAAGCTTGATTGTCTTCATATCGACCACTCTGTCATCTTCAAAGATCTTGAACTGTCTCAGTGTGTCTGAAAAACGATTTGATGTTGTGAGAACATTGTGCTTTCCCATCTTAATTGCAGCAGGATTTGATACATTCATCTTTTCTTCTTTTTCATTATCTAGCTCCTGCTCAAAGGTCCATGACTTGCTCTTGCTATCATAGTTGTAGATCAGAAGCTTGGGTACGAGCTCACATATAACATATAATTTATTGCTCTTGATCAGCATGTGGCGGGGGCCATAACCCTTTGGTGTCACTATTCCACCAATGACTTTCAGGTCATCACAGCTTCTGTCCAAAATATGAATTAGATCGCATCCTAAATCTGAAACCATTATGGTGTTTTTAAAAAGTGCCACGAAATGAGGATGAGGAGAGCTCTGTCTTTCCTTATTTATGCTGCTTCCTTCAAGCTGAAGATTGCCTTCCTTCCCATCATCAAGATTGTGGTAGCATATATTTCCAGTTGCATAATTGCACCAAAGAAGTCTGTTTGTATTCTCATCATAACAGACATAACATGTGGAGAGTCCTCTTGATGACACTCTAGATTTGACCTCCAAGGTTTCTGAATCCAAGATAGAGATCTCACCAAATTCAGTAAATCTCTCTGAAGCTACATAAAGCTCCCCTTTTTTCTTGTTGAGATAGAAATACTCTGGATTATCTACTGTTTCAACAACTCTCTCCTGTGTTAGAATTCCTGTTTTAGAATCAAGAGAGACAACACTCAATCCTTTTCCTTTGGCATTTGGCAATGATGTCTCTTTGTTGCTGTAGCAACCTATATAAAACTTCTCCATTTTTTGACTCCTTCATTTTGATGAACGCAGAACCATACGAAGAGATTATGAACACTGCATCCAAATCTTCCATTCAAGTCTGCCAAGAACAGAGAGTACATTTCAACATCCTTTGCTCCAATCAGCACCACTTCATATGATTCACAGTACTCTTAATTATTATACCTACGTTTTGATAAACACAAGAAAGTATTTGAAAATATATAAAATTAATGCAAAATAAGATAATGAATGTAAAATTTTATAAACATTCACAGAAAAATAACAAAACCTTTGCAACACCATCTCATGTATGATATACAGAAAGACAGAGCCCAGTGAAGATTCACCACTTTAAAGAAATGATTGTGAAACAATCTTGAATCCTTAAAATTGATATATCAACAAACTCAAAAAGAATGTATTTGCATGCATTATAAGATAAATTATGTTCAACTAAAAAATTGAATAAACTTATCTTTCATTTTTAGTTTGAATAAGTTAGTATTTAACTGCAAGTTAAATTACAGAAAGGAAGAATATTTTGGCCATATTGTATAAAAAAATATATAATGAGATATATAATCAAATCGCACAAGGATATTATCATATTGGAGACAAAATTCCTTCTGAAAAAGAAATCTCAGACTCATACAGTGTGAGCAGAATCACATCCAAAAGAGTTCTTGATGAATTGGAGAAAGAAGGCATTGTAAACAGAGTCCGCGGAAAAGGTTCTTTCTTGATCAAAAATATTGAGGGAGCCAGTGTCTTCGATAGCAATCAGAAAGACAGAGGATCAATTGCCATAATCTTTCCAACATCTCATGATTTCGGGTCTTTCGCTGCAACCCTTGAAGGTTGCACGAAGGTGATTACCGAAAAAGGATACAAACCCAACCTATATTTCCGATTCAGCAATCTCGCTGAAGTTGAGGAGCTACTTGAGTCATTGTTGGAGGATAACATTCAAGGAGTCATCTACTATCCTTACTCACTTCTAGATAGCTATGAGATTCTCAACAACTATTTGTTCAATCATGTACCGATTGTTACAGTGGATAAATATTACAGTGGAATTAAAATAAAATCAGTGTGCAGCGATAATTTCAAATCCGGAAAGATTGCTACAGATTATCTAATCAAACTTGGTCACAAAAAAATTGGATTCTTATCTGATGTATCTCTTGAAGGAATATCTTCAATAAGAGATCGTTATTATGGCTACTGTGAAGCTCTCAAAGAAAACAACCTTCCTTATGATAAGAAATGCATATGCATTGATAGAGTTGATACTGAATTCATGAGACATTATGATGAGCAGCACTACATAACAGAACTCAAAAATTTATATGACAGTGGAATAACTGCATTGATTGCAATCAATGATATTGTTGCATCCTATGTATTTAGAGTTGCCAAGATTTTAGACATCCGAATTCCAGAGGATCTCTCTGTTATTGGCTTTGATGGAATTCCTTTCTCAGAATTTCAGGAAATTCCTCTCACAACTGTTCTGCAGGATTTCAACAAGATGGGAGAAGATGCAGCAAACCTTGTAATTGATGAGATAAACGGAATACATCGTACATCCATAAAGGACCTTCCAGTGTATCTTGTTGAAAGAAGCTCATGCTCAATACCATACACACAGAGAACATCAAGATAAAAACATGTTTAATATAGATCAAAATTAAAATAGTTTTGATCTATTTTTACATACTTATGTCATAAATCTAAATCCAAATTCACAATCAATAATATCTATCTCAAATCTGCCAATCCAATCAATTCAGGTGTCAGTCATTTTCAAAACAGCTAAATGAAGACTTAGAAATGAAGATTGAGGATGCTCATTTTTTAAAACAGAAGATCTCACTCAACAGATCCATATGTTAGATCTACCTCAAATCTAACAGAATTTGAGCTTCATCTTCAATTATCAGTTCAGAAAATTCACAGATTTATTTGCTGTTAAGCCAGAACTTCCTATTTTTTTCTGAAATAGATTTTTACAGCAACTCAAAGCATTATGTACATCAATTTTGAATCAATCACCATCTAAAGTTATGATAATTCAATGGACATCAAAACTCATAAAAATTGGTATTGCATGCATATAATCTTAAGATACATCAGTTAATATATTTTTTATCAAATGATATATAAATTTCGGCATATATATAATTATTTATATTTTTATTGACAGATAATATATCCTACCCTATCATTATGTATATATTAAAGTAAAAAATATACCAACTAATAATCAAGTTGATATATTTTTAAAGGAGGCTTTAAATGAAAAAATTGTTAGTTATTCTAACTTTGGCACTGATTTCTTGCAGTATGTTGTTTGCAAGTGGAGCAAGTGAATCTTCTTCAAAAAGTGATAATGGCAAACCAACTATCACCTATACATTCAGAGATGATGGTCGTGGTTCTGATCAAATTTTATGGAAATGGATTGAGGAAGGTTACAATTCTTGGGATAAAAAAGACCAAGTCAATTTGGACATGGCTCCAATCACTGCATCAGAAGGTGATTATTTTACAAAGATAGCACTTCAGCTATCAGACCCAGCTACATCACCAGATTTAGTTTGTGAAGATACTTTCCAACTTCCAAACGATGTAAGCGCTGGATATCTGACCAATCTTGATTCCTATGTTAGCTCTTATGCAGACTGGACAGATGGTAAATATTACGCTTCAATGCAGAAAGCTGTAACAGGTGCTGATGGTTCTGTTTATGGAATTCCATATTGTACTGACACAAGAGGATTGTGGTACAACAGAGCAATTCTTACAGAAGCTGGAGTTATCAAACAGGGAGAGGATTGGGCTCCAACTTCATGGGATGATATTCTTGATGCCTGTGCTAAAATCCAAGCAAATACAACTGACGTGATTCCTTTCTGGTGTAACTCAGGTGTTGCAACTGGTGAAGCAACTTCAATGCAGACCTATGAAATGTTACTTTACGGAACTGGTGAGAGACTTCTTACAGATGATGGTAAATGGATCATTGATAGTGATAGTATGAGAGCTTCTCTTAAATTCCTTCAGGACATCTACAACAATGGTTATGGTCCGTCTCTTGATTTAGTTTTAAACGGACAAGCTTCCAATACATCAGCTAGAAAATACTTCCCAGAAGATAAACTTGGAATAACCCTTGATGGTATCTGGATCACAGGTAACTGGAAATCAACTGGTCCTTCTCCTGTAGCTGATTATGCAACAAAATTTGGACTTGCAGCAATGCCAACAAGCAAAGGTCAAACTCCTGGAACAGTAACACTTGCAGGTGGCTGGGCATTCTCAATTCCTGAAAATTCAGATGCTAAAGAATTGACTTTTGAATTCATCCAACATCTTATGGATCCTGAAGCAAGTTACCTATCTTCAATCATTGAACAGGGAAACATCTGTACAAGAACTGACGTTGGTCCAATCGAAGAATACGCAAAACAGCCTTTCTTTGAACAGGCAACTGAATTCTTGAAGACTGCTGATTTCCGTCCACAGAATGACAAATATTCTACAGTTTCAACAGCCATTCAATACATGGTTGAGTCTGTTGTAACAGGTACCAGCATCGATAATGCAATTTCTCAATATGGAAAGGACGTTATCAGAACTGTTGGTAAAGAAAATGTTGTCACATTATAAATAGAGACATCTCAATATTGAATGTTGGCTCTACTTGCAGAGCCAACATAATTATCACAAAGGAGAGAACAAAGCATGTCTCAACATTCTTATAAAATAGAGCAATTAAAATATGACCTCAAAAAATCTATATTGTTGATTCCCGCAATAGCATTGATGATAGGATTTTTTATCATCCCTATATTCATGACGGTTTATTACTCTTTCACCAACTTAGCGCTCACGGGTTCCAACGCTAAAAATTTTCAATTCATAGGCCTTTTAAATTACAAGACCATGTTTACTGATCCAAGAATGTGGGCAAGTGTTTTTCATACTCTTATCTTCCTTGTGGGCAGTCTTATAGGCCAATCTTTAATTGGTTTCTTTGTAGCCTACTTCATGCAGAAAAAAGATCAGACTTTCAGATCCATTGTTGGACCATGCATTCTTGCTGGTTGGGTAATGCCAGAGATAGTTGTTGCTCTTTGCTGTTTTGCTTTTTTTGATACTTCAGGAACCATGAATGCTATTTTACAGACAATGAACATACCAGGAGTTAAGTGGTTATATGCTCATCCAATGCTGACTGTCATATTGGCAAATATTTGGCATGGTACAGCTTTTTCCATGTTGAACTATCAGTCAGCACTGGGAAATGTTTCATCTTCAATCACAGAAGCTGCAAGAGTTGATGGTGCAACTAGAGTGCAGACTCTATTTCGCGTAACTATACCATGCATAAAAGATACAATTGCAACAAACACCATGCTGAACACACTTTCAACTCTAGGTGTATTTGGTCTTATTTGGGCAATGACTGGAGGAGGTCCAGGCAATGCTACAACCACCCTACCTATATATATGTACTTCCAAGGACTCAAAAACTTCCAGTTAGGACAAGGAACAGCAATTGGAATGGTACTGCTTCTAGTTGGCGCAATATTCAGCGTTATATATACAAAAACACTAGGTAACGAGGATTAAAGGAAAGGAACATGAAAGAAAGATCAATAAAAAACACTCAATACATTATATTGGCAATCATCGCTTTGATGTTTGTTCTACCTTTAATATGGTTGATTTTGGCCTCATTAGATACCAATGCAAGTCAGGCATTGAACATGCCTACAAATTGGACATTGGGAAATTTTAAAGATGTTCTCTCCAGCAACCGAAATCTCAGGGGTTTTGGAGTTGGAATGGTCATCTCTCTCATTCAAGCAACTGTGGTTGTTTTGATAACAGGATTGGCAGCCTATCCCCTATCACGATATAAGCTCAGCTACAAAAACGTCTTCATGTACTCAATTTTGTTCATGACGGCACTTCCAATGATTGCAGTTATAGTTCCAGTTTATAAGATGTTTCTTACAATTCATATTCTAGATAGCATCACTGGCGTCATTCTATATCTATCTGCTACATCTCTACCCTACGGAATATGGCTCATGAAAAACTTCATGGATGGAGTTCCTATTGAGTTGGAAGAGGCTGCAAAGATAGAAGGTGCAAACATAATGCAGACTCTCAAAATGGTAATTGCTCCTCTGATGTTCCCAGGAATATGTGTTACTTTCATATTCACCTTCTCAGGAAGTTGGGGTAACTTCTTTGTCCCTTACATCCTTTTGAGCTCACAGAACAAGCTTCCAGCTTCTGTTCTACTTTATCAGTACTTCGGACAGCATGGAACAATATCCTACGGACCACTGGCAGCATTCTCAATAATTTATGCAGTACCATCAATTCTTCTGTACATACTATCTCAGAGATACATGTCAAAAGGATTCAACCTAGCTGGTGCATCAAAAGGTTAATCAGACAACAAACTTTTATTTTTAAATATACATAAACAAAGGAAGAAAAATGATACAGATATCAGAAAGAATAGGAAAGCTATTGGAATATTTGGAAATGTTGGTGTACACCGATAAAGTAGATATTGATAGCTACAAAATGATCAAAACTGAAACAAAGTTTGACAACTTGAAAACTCTAGATACCTCCAAGTGGAGTGACTTCAATCGTCGAGAGATATGGGGTGGTCATGAGGAATACTTTTGGTTTGAAACCGTGGTCACAATACCTGAAAACTATGAAGGAAAGTGTGTTGTGTACGAACTGCTTACAGGAAGAGAAGCTTTCTGGGATGCAACAAACCCTCAATTTTCAATATATGTAAATGGTCAGTTGATTCAAGGTCTTGATGTGAATCATAGATCTATAATCTTAAGTGAGAGAGCAGAGGCTGGAGAGAAATTTAGAATCATTTTATCAGCATTCACAGGTGTTCAGAACTTCTCACTGCATATCAACTCATGCTTGAAAGTTCTTCATCGTGATGTTGAGAAATATTTCTATGATATTTCTGTACCTTACAATGTCGCAAAATTGCTTCCTTCTGAAGATACAAATAAAATATTGATTCTCAAAGCCCTGAACAATTCCTTGAATTTGGTCGATATGAGACAGGAGAGCTCTGAAAATTTCTACACAAGCATTCTTGCTGCAGAAGAGGACATTCAGAAGAATTTCTATGAGAAGTACTGCAGAGATCAAGATCTGAAGGTCTACTGTGTGGGTCACACTCACATCGACTGTGCCTGGCTTTGGACTTTAAAAGTTACCGAAGATAAGAGTGTGAGAAGCTTCTCCACTGTACTGAATCTCATGAATGAATATCCTGAATACACATTCATGTCCAGCCAACCACAGCTCTATAAATATGTAAAAAAGAACAATCCTGAGTTATTCAAAGAGATTCAGAGAAGAGTTGCTGAGGGCCGCTGGGAAGTAGATGGTGGTATGTTTGTTGAAGCAGACTGCAATATTGCATCAGGTGAGGCTCTTATAAGACAGTTTGTTCATGGCAAGAAGTTCTTCAAAGATGAATTCAATAAAGACAATGAGATTCTATGGCTACCAGATGTTTTTGGATATTCTGCTGCACTGCCTCAGATAATCAAAAAATGTGGTCTATCCTATTTCATGACAACAAAACTCAGCTGGAATGAATTCAACAAGATGCCTTATGATACTTTTGAATGGGAAGGAATTGATGGAACCAAGGTTCTAACACATTTTGTTTCAATCAGAGATTACAATACAAAATCTAAGGAAGGAAGTGAGCAGACAGAACACTTCACAACATACAATGCTTATATCAATCCAAGCCAGATAAAAGGCGGATGGGAGAGATACAGCCAGAAAGATCTCAACAATGAGATTCTTTGCTGCTATGGTTTTGGTGATGGTGGTGGCGGACCAACAAAAGATATGCTTGAGAACAAGAGACGTCTTTCTAAAGGTATTCCAGGATGTCCTCAGACTGTTGATAGCACTGCAAAAGAATTCTTCCATGTTTTAGAGAAAAATGTTAAGAACAGCAAGTATCTTCCAAACTGGGTTGGAGAGCTATATCTTGAATATCACAGAGGAACTTACACTGGTATGGCCAGAAACAAACGCTATAACAGAAAGTCTGAGTTCTCATATCAGAATGCTGAATGTTACTCTTCGATTGCAAATGTATTGACAGGAAAGACCTATCCTTCAGAGGAAATCTATGAAGCTTGGGAGGTCATTCTGAGAAATCAGTTCCATGATATTCTTCCAGGTTCCTCAATTCATGAAGTATATGAAGATTCAAAGGTTGAGTATGAGAAGATAAAGAAAATAAATGAGGTCCTTGTTGATGACTCTCTTACATCTGTTGTTGATAATATTGAAGCAGATAAGAATTCATTGGTGGTCTTCAATCCAAATAGCTTTGAGTTCAATGGTTTGGTTGAACTTGATTGTGATGATGTGATATCAGATTCTGAAAGACTTCAGAAGATTGATGGCAATCGCTGTCTTGTGAGTGTTGATGGCATCCCATCTAAAGGTTACAGAGCTATATCCAATCTTGATTCTTTAAATCAAGTTGGTAGAGAACCTATTACAATCACAAAAGATAGAATGGAGAATGATTTCTTCAGGATTGAATTCAATGCTAAAGGACAATTCAGTTCTATTTTTGATAAAAGAGAGAGTCGTGAGATTCTTAAAAAAGGTGAGATGGGAAATGTCATCATAAGTTATGAAGACAGACCACATAACTATGATGCCTGGGATCTCAATAAATATTATGATGAGAAACAGTGGGAAGTTGATGATTTAAGCAAGTGGGAAGTTATTGAGATTGGACCTCTTAGAGGTTGCATAAAGATCTCCAGAGATTATCTTGATTCAACCATAGTTCAGTACATCTACATATACAGAGACATTGATAGAATTGATATCAAGAATGAGATTGATTGGCATGAGCATCAGATTTTCTTGAAGACCTGGTTCCCTCTTGATGTTCACACAAATGAGGCTTCTTTTGATATTCAATATGGCAATGTAAAAAGGAACACACACAACAACACATCATGGGATTATGCTCAATTTGAGGTATGCATGCATAAATGGCTTGATGTCAGTGAGTATGGTTTTGGTGTCAGCTTCCTCAATGACTGCAAGTATGGCTGCAGTGTGAAGAACAGCAATGTGAGTCTCTCCATGTTGAAATCTGGAGTTTATCCAAATCCAACAGCGGATCAGGAACATCATGAGTTCACCTATTCCATATATCCTCATAAGGATGAATGGAGAAAATCAGAGCTCATTAAAAATGCCTATGAGATCAACAATCCTGCAATGCCTGTAGTAAAGAAAAGCATACCTGGAAAGTTACCATCAAAATGGTCATTTGTTTCAACAGATAAAGAGAATGTTGTAATTGAGGTTGTAAAAGAAGCAACAGAAAGCACTGATACAATAATCAGACTGTATGAATGCTACAATCTCAGAACAGACTCCACTCTTAAATTTGGCAGACCTATCAAGTCAATCTATGAATGTGACATGATGGAGAACAACATTTCAGAGCTAAAACCTGTTGAAAGCAATGAGGTTGAGTTTGAAATATCTCCTTATGAGATCAAAACATTCAGAGTTGTTTTTTAATTGAAGAGTCGAAGAGATATAATTCATTCGTGAGTTATATCTCTTCACCATCAGAAGGAAAAATATGAATAAATCAAGAGTTGGAATTATTGGCTGTGGAAATATAAGTGATACCTATATAAGAAACATTCAAACAAAATTTGATAATCTTGATCTTGTTGCCCTATCAAACAGACACATTGAAAAGGCAAGAGAGAAAGCCCAAAAGTACAACATCAGGAGTGTGATGACAGTTGAAGAGATGCTATCATCATCAGAAATTGATACCGTCTTGATCCTTACCCCTCCAGATAGCCATGGCTCTTTGGTAAAACAGGCAATTGATAGAGATAAAAATGTCTATGTTGAGAAGCCATTCGCTCTAACAGATACAGAGGCTCAAATTCTCTATGAAAGTGCAAAATCGAAAGGACTGAAACTGGGAGTTGCACCTGATACCATCTATGGTGGTGCATATGCTACCTGCAGAAACTTTATTGAAAGCGGAAAACTTGGAGATATTGTAGGAGCTGAAGTAAGATTCACAAGTCATGGACCTGAGAGCTGGCATCCAAATCCAGATTTCTATTATAAAAAAGGCGGTGGACCACTTTTAGATGTTGGCCCCTATGATATATCTGCTTTGGTGAATTTAATTGGACCTGTTGAATCGGTGATGGGAATGAGCAAAAAGACCTTTCTCAGAAGGTCTAAAGTCTGCAGCGATAACTCCACAAGAACAATTGATGTCGATGTTGATACATACCAATGTGGAATGCTCAAGTTTGAAAATGGAGCGATAGCAACCCTGTCATTTATATTTGATATCTATGCTACAGAAGAGCACTCTCTTGCAATCTATGGAACAGAAGGAACTTTGTATCCTCCCAACCCAAATGGTTTTGGTGACACTGTCCTATTTCTTGATAAAAAAGGAAAGATGGTAAAAATTCCACTTTCAAGCAATATTTATCTTGATGAGAGTCGAGGACTTGGACTTTCCAGAATGATTGATGGATATGATAGTTCAAAACTGGCTCTGCATGTGATGAAGATAATGTCATCAATAGTTAGATCTTCTGATACGGGAGCTGCTGTTTTAATCAAATAAGAAATATATTTCAGTCAAAAAAAAAGATGCCCCATCTCTTTGAACGTTTCAAAGAGACAATGCATCTTGTAGTTTTCCAATATAATTATGCTCTATAGCTGTTCTGCTATTTCTGCATCTAACTTTTTCATTGAATAAGTAGGTTCATATCTCTTTACAAGATTTCCTTCCTTATCGAACAAGAACTTTGTGAAGTTCCATTTTATATCATCATTATCTTTATAGTTTTTGTCCTTTTTTTTGTACATTGCATGTAAAATAAGGCCAACTTTGTTCTTCAAATCGAATCCACCAAACTTAGAATTTTCTACTAAATCTTTATATAGAGGAATGGCATTCTCACCATTAACATCGATCTTTCCGAATTGTGGGAATGTGATCCCGAAACGACCAGTACAGAATTCATGTATTTCATCTTCAGAACCTGGAGCTTGAGATCCGAATTGATTACAAGGGAAATCTAAAATCTCAAAACCCTGAGCTTTGTATTTCTCATACATTTCTTCTAATGGTTTGTACTGAGGAGTAAAACCACATTCAGTAGCGGTATTTATCACCAAGACAGTCTTGCCTTTATAATCTGCTAGAGAAACTTCTTCACCTTTCATGTCTTTGACTTTGTAATTTTCTAAATTCAACTTTGTAATCCTTCTTATAGTTAATTTCTTATTGATAACTAATATCAATAAATTAAGGATAGATATATTGGTCTCAATTGTCAAGCAAAAATCATCAATTAATGCAAAAAAGTTAGTTTTTAGCAACAAATAACTTAAATCAAACGCTTTACCTAACAGACGTTAACTTATTTTATTAAAAGTAAAAAATGTTTTGAATCTTTAAAAAAAATTGGCAATTTAATATACCCAGTTTTGAGGAATACATAAATTTTGACATCTATTTTTGATATAATTACATTTTTATTATGCTACTTAATGTATAATTATTTAGTATGCTTGCATACTGTTCTGATATTTCATTATATTGTCTTGAATTACATAATAAATCCTTACCCTGAAAGAATTAATTTGACAATTTTTTTCCTATGAGTATATTATATATGTAAGAAAAAAAAACTACTTATTGATAGTTCAAATGTTTTGGAGGTATTGTATGAGACGCAGAAACTTTTATACTAGAAATAGTCAATTGTATCCCAGTGAAATGGGAGCATTCGATTTTGGAATGTATCGTAATCTTTCAAAGGAAAACGATTTTGAGTATTCAATAAAAAATGAAAAGTATGAGAACCTTATAAAGAATTCTTCACGTAAAAACAGGGCCAAAAATAGAAGGAAGTAATACTTTTCACAATTACATATACATTAAGGCTGCTGCTTAAAAACAGTGGCCTTAAATTGAATTCAAGCAGTTCTTTCATCTTATTGCAATTCATACGATTCTAATTTAAACTTTTTTCACGAGGTATTTGATGGACAGAGCTGCAATATTTGATTTCAATGGAACTCTTTTTTGGGACAGTGAGATAAACTACATCTCTTGGAACAACTGCATAGAGAGATGGTTCAACAGACCATATACAAGAGAGCTGTATGCTCAGTTAAATGGAAGAACCAATGAGGAGACTCTGGAGGTTTTATATGGCAAAAAACTCGATAGCAGATTTGTTTCAAAAAAATCCAACGAAAAGACCGCTGAATACCTGAGGGTTCTTGAATCACAGAGTCAAAGCATATCACTGGCAAGAGGAGCTGAGTCGCTCTTCAAAGCTTTGATTGATGATGGTATCAAAATAGCAATTGCAACAAGTGCACCCACTGATCTGATGGTTCACTATGAGAGATACTTCAACCTTTCAAGATTCTTCAAAGATGAATTCATAATATCAAGTGATGGAAGCATTCCCAGCAAGCCAGATCCAACTATATATCTTAAGACAATTGAAAGACTCAATGTAGATCCCTCTTCATGCATTGTATTCGAAGATACAAAGAGTGGAATACTGAGTGCTCATAAAGCGAAAGTCAACAAGGTCATTGCAATAAACAGTGATGGTTCTGATATAAAGACAACCTCAACAATGAAAGAGACCTCGATGTCCATCGATAGCTTTGAAGATCTAAAATTCAAGACACTTTTTGACGGTATGGAAGATCAATAATAAGAGTCCATTCTATATACCAAATAAAACAAAAAACTCACTTTAAAAGTGACATAATTCCACAAAAACAAGAGAATTTATGTAAGAAAATTGCATGATTTTTAACGTTCCATACAATAATTATTAAGTATAATATTATAGATTTAAAATATATAATGCTATTTTTTTGTAATATATTGTTTTACATCATTTTTAACTATATTTTTTTAGTTAAAAAGAAATAAACTCAAAACCGAATTGAACAACTACAAATTTGAAATTTTTTTTATCCAAATTTCATTTTTTTTATTTTCAATATTTTTATATCTTTTTACACATCTGAACCATTTTTAAAGCTCTTTTTTGTTAACTAGCATAACAAAATGTCTCTATATTGCAACATATTCGATTTTTCTATCAACTTTTGGTTTTTTTTTGTTTACAAAGTACTGTTTTCCGCTAATAATAACCCAATATAAAATAAATAGGAGTTTGTATGGATAACGAGCCAAACAACAAGAACGTTTACAAATTAAATGGTAAGGTACCACTTAAGACAGCAATCCCGCTAGGTCTTCAACATGTTTCTGCCATGTTCGCAAGTAACTTAACACCAATTTTGATCATCACAGGTATCTGTGGTATTTCTGCAGGTAGTGCCCTTCAGATCACAATTTTACAGAACGCAATGCTACTAGCTGGATTGATCACATTGATTCAGGTAATTGGTATGGGCCCAGTTGGTGGTAAACTACCGATTGTAATGGGAACAAGCAGTGGCTTCATTGGCGTATGTCAGGGAATAGCTGCAAGCATGGGAGGTGGACTGATTGGTTATGGCGCAATAATGGGTGCCAGTTTGATAGGTGGTTTATTTGAAGGTGTTCTTGGTCTCTTCTTAAAACCATTAAGAAAATTCTTCCCACCAATTGTTACAGGTACAGTTGTACTTGCTATTGGTCTATCATTACTTGGAATTGGTACTGCATTCTTTGCAGGTGGTTTGGGTGCAAAAGACTTTGGTTCATTGGAGAATCTAGGACTTGGTTTCATCGTTATGGTAGTTATCGTTATCTTCCGTCACAGTAAATCTCCTTTCCTACGTGCTACATCAATCATCATTGGTATCCTTGTTGGTTATATCTTAGCAATTATCATGGGATTCATTCTTCCAAAAACTTTCATGGTCACAGCAGCTGATGGTACAACACAAGAAGTAACAAAAGCTTGGGTTCTTCAGACAAGCAAGATTGCAGCAGCTGGTTGGTTCTCCATTCCAAAATTGATGCCTGTTAAAATGGTATTCAGTGCAAAAGCTATCTTCCCTATGATCATCATGTTCATTGTTACAACTATTGAAACAATCGGTGATGTTTCTGGTATCACTCAAGGTGGTATGGACAGAGAAGCAACTGATGAAGAATTATCAGGTAGTGTAATGTGTGATGGTTTGGGCTCTTCAATTGCATCAGTATTTGGTGTACTTCCTAACACTTCATTCTCACAGAATGTTGGTTTGGTTGGTATGACTCATATCGTCAACAGATCTGTTATTGCAATCGGTGGTATCGCATTGGTAATTTGTGGTCTTTTCCCTAAATTAGCAGCTATCATCTCAATCATGCCAATGAGTGTTCTTGGTGGAGCAGCAATAATGATGTTCGCATCAATCACAGTAAGTGGTATCGAACTATTAACAAAAGAAAAACTTACAAACAGAAACATCACTGTTCTTATTGTAAGCTTGGGTCTTGGTTATGGTTTGGGTTCAACTCCAGCAGCAGTAGCTCAGCTACCTTCAGCTCTACAGTTGATCTTCAGTGGCAGTGGTATCGTACCTGCAGCTCTATTTGCAATAGTATTGAATGTTGTGCTTCCTAAGGATGCAGAATAATTTAAGACTGTAGCTTGAATAAAAAAACTACCATTCAGAAATGTTTGGTAGTTTTTTTGTCAATTTTCCCACAACATTACTGGAATCTTTAAATACCTCATTGCATTCTGAAATATCATCCAATCGAGTAGGCAGACACCTCACGATGCCAACCTCTCACACCACCAACGCCGTACGGTTCCGTACACGGCGGTTCAATTTACAATCGCAAAGGATGTTACATTGGTGCTAAACCTTTTAACATCCTTTCTTTATTTAAACCATATTGATAGATTTTTGAAATATCCTTACTCATATGCTTTCCATGAACTTCTTTATAATATTTTTCCATGTCTATTAATTTTAGATTTTCTGTTAACATTTTATTTGTTAAATATCTATTCCACATAATAGCCATTTTCCAATAACTTCTTGATGAACATGGAAGTTTATTAAGCTGCCATTCTTTTACACCTAATTCTCTAAGATGATGTTTTCTACTATTGCTAGTTTTCCAAAGTTTATAAGCATATTGCCTAATTTTCCTTCGTACCCATTTTCCCAAATCACTTATGGTTTGAACCATATTTGCTCTGGCAAAATAGTTAATCCAACCTCTGAGAATTTGATTTAATTCACAAATCAATCGTTCTAAAGATATTCCACGATTTCTTTTAGAAATACTTCGTATCTTATCTTTAAGTTTTTCAATTCGTCTCTTTTCGGCTCGGCACATTCCAAGTTTGATTTTTCCATCCTCTATTTTACCACAGGATAGTATTTCAAATCCAAGTAACTTTGATTTATGAGCTCTTCTTGCAACTGTCTTTTCTTCGTTTATTTTGAGTTTGAGTTTCTTTTCAAGAAACTTTATAGCATTTCGCTTAATTCTACCTGCAGCCATATTTGATTTATACAGAAGGCAAATATTATCAGCGAACCTTACAAACTTAGCTCCACGATTTTCTATCTCTTTATCAAATGGTGTTAGATATATGTTTA
>Ga0172377_10002354_pt1 | contig 19266 bp, 14 predicted proteins | sample Pumphouse3metaG_FD_119749 | JGI IMG/M metagenome (GOLD analysis project Ga0172377, IMG submission 119749) | Leachate microbial communities from a municipal landfill in Southern Ontario, Canada - Pumphouse #3 metaG | ecosystem: Engineered > Solid waste > Landfill > Unclassified | place: Canada...
AAATCATTGGCCAGTTTTATGGTATGGCTCTGGGACCCGATCAAAAAATCGGAATGTGATATCTGTTCAAAACCGGTAGTGCCGCCCAAGCCCGTCCAGGAATCCAGGGTAGCACCCATTTCCTCGTAACGACCGCCGTAATTGAGCAATGTATTTGTTTTGTCTGTACGCAGGTTCAGGTTCAATCCCCCGCCGGCTTCCTGTTCGTAAGCTTTATGTTTCATACCGCCGTAAAAACCGTTGGCCATCCCGCTAAAACCCTTCATGAGGTTTTTCTTCATTTTTATATTGATTATCCCCCCGGTACCTTCGGCATCGTAACGGGCAGAAGGATGGGCCATAAGTTCTATCTTGTCAATGGTTGTTCCGTCTGTGGATCTCAACAGGGCTTCCAGTTCCAGTCCGCTCATATAGGAAGGACGTCCGTCAATCCAGATACTTACGGCCTGACCGTTCAGTTTCACGTTCCCGTCCATATCTATGGTCACACCGGGGGCTTTGCGTAAAACTTCCAGTGCGTTGCTTCCTTCCACAGAAACAGCCTCGGCTACATTCATCACAATTTTATCAATTTTCTGTTCAATAACAGGCACCCTGGCTGTAATAACTGCTGTTTCCAGTGTTTCCACATCTTCTTCCATTTCAATAGTCCCCGCATTCATTTCGGGAGTATTCAATTGTACCGTTATTTCCTGTTCCTTATACCCAATAAACGTGGCAACCAGGCGGTACGAACCGTGAGGTACGTTGCTCAATACGAACGATCCGTCTTCATGTGCCGTAGCAGCAGCCACTACCTGGTCGCTTTCGTTCCTGACGGCAACCGTGGCATATGAAAGCGGTGAACGGGTTTCTTTGTCAACAACCACTCCTTTTATGGTCGTTGTGTTTGGAGCTGCTATCAGGTTAGCAGTACCCATCATAAGGATTGACAATAGTGTCGCAATGATTTTCATTTGGATTCTTGTTTGTAATAATTTTCAATTTCATTCATAGATATGGACAACATATCCATTCGTTTAAAAAATACAGGAAGTTCTTCCTTTAAAAAGCGATTTTTTAGTGTTTTAATAATCTCCTGGCGTGCGCCCGGAGCCACAAAATAACCTATTCCTCTTTTATTATATATGATCTCCTTTTGTTGCAAATGATCGTAAGTCCGGGCTACCGTGTTGGGATTTACTCCCAATGTCGCCCCCATTTCCCGTACAGACGGGATCCGGTCTTCTGCATTTAATTTGTCGCTCAGTATCCTTTCGCATAACGATTCGGCTATCTGCAGGTAAATGGCTTTATGTTCCTTAAATTCCATAATGTTCAGTATTTTCTTGTTTTTATCAGCCGGTAGGTACCGATCCAACATCCCAGACTGATGACAGCCCACAAAATGTATTGTATGGTCATCATCGTTTTGTATAAGGGAATAGCTTTGAGAAGCTCCCTGGAATCTCCAATACCAAATACCCTGATTTTGCTCCCGTCTAAATTGAGCTCGATATCTGATAATTGTTCTTCAAAGAACAGACTCACTTTTTCATAACCAACTATTCTGAAAACAAACACAAAAAGCAGTCCTATCAGTATAGCCAGTCCCAGCAGGCAGAGTATGGTCTTGGCAACTTTCTGGTTTCTAAAAAGCATATTGCCTAAAACAAACCAGGATTGTATGACAAGCAAACTGATAATTTCAATACCCATGAGCTCCATGCTATGGGCGGTAAAAAGCATTTCATTAAGACGCGACGGTATGATCAGGTGAACCACGGTGTCCAGGATCAGCAATCCGGCTGTAATAATAAAAGTGGTATATACCGCTGTGATCAAAAACATGCTCAAAGTTTTTTCCAGTGTAGACACCGGAAGTAAAACATAGTTCAGACCTTTCCGGTAATGATTCACTGTGCCGTAAAGTTTTGAAGGTGCTATTATCATGATGACCGCTGTCATGAACATGATCATATTGATACGTGATAATTCACTTACCGACCCGCCAATAAATAAAGGAAATGCCAGGAACAATAAATATATACCTATGACACTTATTATTGAAGTGCCGTAATTCCGGAAATATTCCCTGAGATCTTTCGCCACGATGGCACCAAAACGCCTGATATTAAATATATTATTCATGATTATACTATTTAAAATGTTCGTTAAACCATTCTTTATGAGACAACACTGCGTTGAATAAAGCTTCCAGATTCACTTTGGTATCCAATCCTTGCGTATTGTATTTTACCATAGCATATCCCAGTGGTGTTTCCTCTGTATACAAGGCTTCGGGATCATTGTCTGATTTGGTGATAAAACAAACTTTCTCGCTAATTTCCTGAATGGTAGCATGAAGCAATACCTCTTTATTGTCAAGTATGATCACCGGGTCTATTAAATTCTCAAGATCGCGTACCTGGTGTGTTGAAATGACCATAATACGGTCATCATTGATATATCCGGATACAATACTTCTGAAAAGGGCTTTTGATGGAATGTCCAACCCGTTACTGGGCTCGTCCAGAAGAAGTATCCCGGTATTAAGGGAAAGTGCATAAGAGATATGCGCCTTTTTTTGTTGTCCGGCGGACAGGTCTTTAAACTTTTTCTCCGGTTTTACCTCAAAACGTTCCAACAAAGAATAAAACTGTTCGATTTTGAATCCCGGATAAAAAGTGCCGTAATTGTGCCCCAGCTCCCCAACCGTTCCCGGGGGACATGCCGGTTCTTCCGGCAGGTAATATATATCTGCAAGGAAAGCAGGTTGCCGTTTGTAAGGATTCCAACCGTTGACCATGCATGCAGTGTATTCACTTTTTAATAAACCTGCCATAATTTTAAGCAAGGTTGTTTTACCGACCCCGTTTTGCCCCAACAGGCCGTATACATTGCCTTTTTCAAGGGACAAAGTCAGGTGTTCAAAAACTTTGTTCCTGGAATAATTAAACGATAAATCGTTGATTTGTATCATCTTGTTAGTGTATTAGTATATTAGTACGCTGCAAATGTAGACACTTTTTTATTTATTACAAATTTTTTTGATTTTTTTTCCTATGCCGTTTTATTATCTTTGTTGAAAATCCGTAATATGCCTCTAATCAAGCTATCCGGCGTAGATATCATCAAAGACACAAATTTGATCCTGGCAGGCGTTGATCTGACCCTTGACAAAGGAGACTTCATATACCTGGTAGGGCGTGTAGGCACCGGAAAAACTTCTCTGGTTAAAACACTGATAGGAGAATTTCCTGTTTTGAAAGGAGATGCTCAGGTAGCAGGGTTTGATCTGATCAAGCTGAAAAGAAAAAGAATTCCCTACTTAAGAAGAAAGATCGGCGTGGTTTTTCAGGATTTTCAACTATTACAGGACCGTTCTGCTTACGACAACCTGGAATTTGTTCTCAGGTCGACCGGTTGGAAAAATAAAAAGGAAATTCAACAACGCATTGAAGAAGCATTGGACAGTGTGGGGATGCTTCACAAAAAACATAAAATGCCTCACCAGTTATCAGGCGGAGAGCAGCAACGGGTCGCTATAGCCCGGGCTATACTGAACAACCCTGAAATCATACTGGCCGATGAACCTACCGGGAATCTGGACAGCGATACCCAGCAGGAAATCATGCAATTGTTCATGAATATTCATGATAAACAAAAGCCGGCCATGATGGTCGTTACTCACAATTTACAGTTGTTACAACGTTATCCGGGTCGGATTTTCAAATGTGAGGCAGGAAAATGTACAGAAGTAGCCAACCGTCAGGAAATTGATTTTTCCACTTTTATGGAATCATGAAAAGCAGGCAGGAGGTTGATGGTATCACAGGGTGGTTCCGCACACACATGCCGGATCCCGTCACAGAACTGGAATACGCAGATCCTTACGGTTTGTTGGTAGCGGTTATTCTTTCGGCTCAATGTACGGACAAACGTGTTAACATGACCACACCTGCCCTGCTGGAGCGTTATCCTGCTGCATCGGATCTGGCCGCTGCCACCCCTGAAGAAGTATACCCTTATATCAAATCCATATCTTATCCCAATAACAAAGCCAGGCATCTTACTGGTATGGCCCGGGCTTTGATGACTCTTTTTGACGGGAAAGTTCCACAAGATCCCCAAGATCTGCAAAAGCTCCCCGGCGTGGGCAGGAAAACGGCTAACGTGATCGCCTCGGTCATATACAAAAAGCAAGTGATGGCAGTAGACACGCATGTTTTCAGGATATCCCGCAGACTCGGCTTATCAAAAGGAAAAACGCCACTTGCCGTAGAAAAAGATCTGAACCTTCATTTTCCCCCGGAACTCCGGGCAAAGGCACATCACTGGCTTATTCTCCACGGCCGTTACGTATGTACAGCCAGAAAACCCCAATGCGAATCATGCGGAATTTCTTCCTATTGCGATGCATTTAATAAAAAGGAAAAAGGATGAAGACCTTTCCCGGAATAGGAAAAACATGGGAAGACGCCATCAACGACTTCCTGATTTACTTACGTCTGGAACGTTCGCTATCCGAAAACACAAGGAATGCCTACCTGCACGATGTAAACATGTTCCTGGAACACCTGGCACATTCCTCCCCCGCAGACACCTCAATTCCAGACCCTTCTGATATCCGGGATAAACATATTGAATCATTTTTGTCCCGGGTTACCGACTCAGGTTCTTCTCCCAGAACTCAGGCACGCATTTTATCCGGTTTAAATGCATTTTTCCGTTTCTTAACCATGGAAAAACGTATTACGGCTAATCCATGTTCCCCTGTTGAGTCACCAAAGACCGGCAGGCACCTTCCCGTCATACTTTCCTTAAATGAAATTGAAAGAATGCTGGATGACGTAGATCTGAGCTTTCCCGAAGGACACCGCAATAAGGCGATCATTGAGGTATTGTACGGCTGCGGATTGCGCGTAAGTGAACTTACAGGGTTAAAATTATCCCAGATGTTTCCCGACCAGGGATTTATACGTGTAATAGGAAAAGGAGACAAACAACGCCTGGTCCCTATTGGGTCTCATGCACTGAAAGCACTCCGGTTATATTATCCCTGGAGAAATTCACTGAATATCAAACCGGCAGACGATGATTATGTCTTTCTGAACCGCTACGGCAGAAAAATTAGCCGTAACATGATTTTCGTAATTGTTCGTGAACTGGCTTCAAAAGCAGGAATAAAAAAAACGATTTCCCCGCACACGTTCCGTCATTCTTTTGCCACACATCTGATAGAAAATGGAGCTGACTTGCGCGTTGTACAGGAAATGCTGGGTCACAGCAGCATACTGACCACCGAGATCTATACCCATTTGGACACCGCTTTCTGGCAACATACCATATTGAGTCATCATCCGCGTCCTTAAATGCGGTATGATTCTTGAAAAACCCTATATTTGTTACTATATTTTATTGTCAAATGAATTGTTTCAGGCACATTTTGTTATTTACCTTTATACTCCTGCTGGCCCCGGGTATTTCCGGACAGGAATATGATCGTTCCTGCGATGATATTTTCAATACAGCCGTTGAATTGTACAAACAGGAGCAATACTGGAGTGCCTGCCTGCTTTTTGAAAGCCTTGAACAACGTGATCCGGAAAACCGTTCTGCATTAGTGGCCTCTTACAGGATCCTATGCGATATAGCGCTCAAAGATCCAGGGGTTGAGACGCACATTGCACGTTGGGAAGAACATTATCCTTCCGCACCCCTGAAACACCTGATTTATTATAAACTTGGGAATTTTCTTTCCGATGAAACACGCTACACAGAAGCTGCCGCTGTTTACGACAAGGTAAACGTAAAGCGGCTTCCACGATCTGAACGTGCCTCCCTGACTTTCAGAAAAGGATACGTTAACATGCAACTGGGAAATTCGGATCAGGCAGTCACCCTGTTCCTGGAAACAGCTACCTATCCTCCGGGTCAGGAATACCACTGGGCAGCCAGGTATTATCGGGGATATATCCATTATGCGAAAGGACGTTTTGATGAAGCCATTCCACTGCTGGAAACGCTTACAGAAATTCCTCAATACGGAGCCCTTTCTTCTGTTTACCTGTTACAGGCACTTTTTTACACGGGGAAATACGACCAAGTCATCCGCCAGGGAGTCCCCATATACAGGGATGCCGATCCCGCATTACGGACCACCCTTGCCAAAACATTGTCCGAATCTTATTTTGCCTTGGGAAGAACGGAAGAAGCGCGGAATTTTTTTGACGATTACCTTAAAGATGCCCATTCACTGACACTTACAGACAGTTACTATTCCGGAATAATGCATTTCAAACTGGGAGATTATGAACGGGCTGCAGAACAACTTTCCCTGGTAGGTGAAAGACCGGACAGCTTGGGGCAGAACGCTCTTTATCACCTGGGAGAAACCTATATTCAACTGCGTAACAAACTACAGGCAATGGATGCTTTCAGGCGGGCCAGCACTCTGAATTTTGATCCTGTAATTCGTGAAGATGCATTTTTCAATTACGCCAAACTGGCCTTTGATGTAAACCGGGACATCCAGGTTTTGTCGTTATACAGGAACGCATATCCGGACTCTCCCCGGCTGGACGAGATCCAGAATTATATTGCCGCCAATTACTTTCTTAACAGGGATTATGCTTCAGCCGTAGAAGCGCTCCAGGCACTCAGAAATCCAACCTACGAAAACAGGGAAGATTTGAAAAAAGCCGCTTATTTAAGAGGCATCCAGCTTTACCAGACCGGATCTTTCCGGGATGCGGAAAGGTACTTTTCGTTGGCCCAGGAACCTTATTGGGTTGCTGAATGCTTGTACCGGAGCAATATGTTTGGCAACGCCATTCAGATCTGGGAACAGTTCATACGAAAAAGTGGTTCATTCTCCAATCCAGAAAAATACCGCACCAGCCATTACAATATCGCTTACGCCTATTTTAAGCAGGGCGATTACGAAAATGCTGAAAACTGGTTTGCACGGTACCTGAGACTCGGTCCGCGTAAAAATTCATTGATGTCGGATACATACCTCCGATTGGGTGATTGTGCTTTTGCGCAATACAAACACCAACAAGCCCTGGAGGAATATCAAAAAGCCTTGGATCACAACACAGTAGTTCCCGATTATGCCCTTTACCAAATGGGGATGGCCCAGGGAATTCTGAACCGGGATTCCGATAAGATCCAAACACTTGACCGGCTGATGCTGGAATATCCTTCTTCTGCCTACTACTCTCCCGCCTTATATGAACAAGGCCGGACTTACATACAGACAAATCAATACGCCAAAGCCGAAGAACGATTCCGGATCATTCTGTCATTTGATACGCACAGGGCCTACCATGCCAAAGCACTTATTGAACTGGGGCTGATCCAGATCAATATGCAAAATTCGGAAGCCGCCCTGGATTATTACAAAGAAGTGCTGCGACGGTTCCCCGACTCCCCTGATATTACCGATGCCCTTGCCGGAATAGAGAACATATACCTTTCGCGCAACGATTCCCGAGGATTTTTTGAATACATGGAAAGCCTGGGGATCGATTCCGGAAAAACCCCGGGTGAAAAAGAATTGATGATCTTCTCTTCGGCCGAACAATTATACCTGGATCATTCGCATGCCGAGGCAGTGACTGCTCTGAACAATTTTATCAGGGATTATCCCAAAAGCGAAAAAATCGCTGCCGCACATTTTTACCTGGGCGAGTGCCTTTCTCAATTGGGAAAAATGCAAATGGCGGCCGATGCCTACCTTGTGGTTATGAAAAAACCGTCCGGTTCTTTTACCGAGTTGGCCACCCGCAACTACGCATCCATCCAGTACGATCTGGAGCAATACGCCAATGCCGTGGACGCCTACATGAGCCTGAACGATATTGCGATCCTGGAAAACAACCGCCTGGAAGCTGTCAAAGGCCTGATGTGGTCTTTCTTCAAAAACAAACAATTCAGGAATGCTATTGTGCAATCAGGGAAGGTGTTGAAAAATAACGCCTTCGGCAAAGATGTACACGACGATGCCAAGTACATAAGTGCCATGAGCCACCTGAACCTGGGAGAAAGAGAAGAAGCACTGCCCCTGCTGGAAGTTCTTTCGCGTGAAAGCCATACTGCCTACGGAGCTGAAGCTTATTACCTTTTGTGTAAAGATGCTTTTGATTCCGGGGATTTTGAAAAAGCAGAAACAATGGTATACAATTTTGCCGATACCAATACGCCCCAGGAATACTGGATCGCGCGTTCTTTCATTCTTCTGGGGGATATTTTTGCCGAGAGAGGGGAATGGGTCCAGGCAAAAGCCACCTATGAAAGCGTTCAAAACGGATACAACCCTTCGGAACCTGACGATATTGCACAATTGACAACACTCAGGATCCAAAAATGTGAGGAGGCCCTGCAACAATGAAAAGATGGTTATTCATATTGTTAATTCCGGTATCACTGACCCTGACGGCACAGGAGCAGATCAATCCCGTGATCCGCGTGGAACGTCTTTACGATGCCCAGCTGATAGAAGTGACCAAGCCGATGCTGGACACATCTGTTCCGGATTCCGTGCTGACCATGAACACCTCCTTTCAATACAGCATATTCGACAAACCGTTGTTCAATTTATACGAATTCATTCCCCTGCCTTCCGCTACCGTCAAGGCTTTCCAGACTCCTGAAAGACACTTTGGGTACATAAACCTGGGGACCGGTTACCCGTGGACACCCCGGGCTGATGTTATATTGCACACACCCATAAAGTCCGGCTGGTTTGCCGGGATTCAGGCACGTCACCGTTCACTGCTGGATAAGGACATTCGTACAACTACAGAGGGGACCTTTACCCTGGAACACAGGGGAAAGAACAATACTTTCCGTTTGCGTGCCCTGGGAGAACACCTGAACAACACGTATGCCGTCATAGATGCGCTTTCCACACAGGGACTGAACCGGCAGAATTATTACAACACAGGCGCTGAAATAGAGACCTATTCTCTCAACAATACACCCGGTTCGTGGCATTATTACTGGAAATCGGGTTACAGGCATGCCAAAAACAATATTTTGGGGCCCTTTGACAGCTTGCCGGTAATCCGGGAAAACATCCTGGATATTGATGCTTCAACCGGGCATTACCTGGCAGAAGGTTTTTCCGTAAACCTTGGAGCTCAAGTGCGTTTTGTCAGCAATCGCTGGACTGCAGAAGGAGTTTCCGCATCGCGGGCAGTAATGAATGTGTTTCCTCACATATTGTGGAGCGGTGACAAGTATAAAGTTGGTGCCGGGGTAAAGATCGGATACCTGCTCAGACCGGACGGGAATCATTTTGGAGTATTTCCCTGGTTTGATGCCCATCTGACGATGGCAGATGACTGGCTCACGCTTTACGCCAAAATGGAAGGCAACCACCGCCTGAACACATACCAGGACAGGATGCGTGAAAATCCCTGGGTGTTTGCCAATGAAATGTACGATGCAACCATCCCGTGGAATATGAAGGCCGGCCTGACCGGTACTCTGGGAGACCGTTTTCATTACAACATATACGGATCCTACCGTTACACAAAAAACCAGTTTTTCTACGGAACACAAAACAACACACAGGGATACCCGGGCTTGTACGACCTGCATTATGCCAATGAAACCAGGTATACGGCAGGAGGTTCACTTTCATTTCGTTCCGATCCCTTTGAAGCCGGCGTGACAGGAGAATGGCATCATTATGCACTGAGTTCAGGCAACCCGCCCTGGCACAAGCCGGTATGGGAAGTCTCCGGATATGCGCGGTACAATTGGCGGGAACGCATTATTATCAGTGCAACGGGTTATTGGCGCAATGCCTGTCTTGCCCCCGACTGGATTGACGGTACTGCGGACGTTACAGTACCCGGTTTTCTTGACCTTGGAATGCGTTTGGAATACGTTATGACCCGGTTTTTATCTGCCTGGGTTTTTGGGAGCAACCTGCTGAACAAAGATATCTCCTATTTTTATCTCTATCCCAATCCCGGATTGACTTTCGGGGGAGGTATAACATTCCGTTTTTAATTAGGTTTTCTGATGCTTTTTCCATAACTTTGCATGTTATTCAAAGCATGAAAAAGTGAGCAAAGAAAATCAGTATTCTGCAGAGAGCATCCAGGTCCTGGAAGGGCTGGAAGCTGTCAGAAAACGTCCTTCCATGTACATCGGGGACATCGGATCCAGGGGATTACACCACCTTGTTTATGAAGTGGTGGATAATTCCATTGACGAGGCGCTGGCCGGTTATTGTGACCAGATAAAAGTAATAATAAATCCCGACAACAGTATAACCGTTACCGACAACGGTCGTGGTATTCCAACAGGTATGCACGAAAAAGAAAAACGGTCTGCCCTGGAAGTGGTGCTGACTGTATTGCATGCCGGAGGTAAATTTTCAAAAGACTCCTATAAAGTTTCGGGAGGGTTGCACGGTGTCGGACTTTCCTGTGTAAACGCCCTTTCTTACAAACTGGTGGCTACTATACACCGGGAAGGCAAAATATTCAGACAGGAATTTTCCCGTGGCGTTCCCCAGGCTCCCATAGAAATTATTGGTGATAGTGATGTTACTGGAACTGAAATATATTTTATTCCGGACAAAGACATCTTTACTTTAAGTACCGAATACAGCTACGATATTCTTTCTGCAAGACTGCGTGAGCTGGCGTTCCTGAATAAAGGGGTTCGTCTTACCATAGAAGACTACCGGGAAAATGCAGAAGAAGATGCCTTTACAGAAGACGTGGAAGAAGAAAACGCCGTAAGGAAAGGGTTCCGGAAAGATGAGTTTTTCTCAGAAACCGGACTGCTTGATTTTGTGAAATTTCTTGACAAAACGCGTGTTCCACTTACTGAGACACCCATTTATCTGGAAACCAATAAATCCAATATCCCAATTGAAATTGCCATGCAATACAATACGGGATTTTCGGAAAACATACATTCCTACGTCAACAACATCAATACCATAGAAGGAGGCACCCACCTGACGGGATTCCGCAGGGGACTGACCTCTACCCTGAAGAATTATGCCGATAAGAGCGGCATGCTCAGCAAACTGAAATTCGATATTGATCCGGCCGATTTCCGGGAAGGGTTGACGGCCATCATCTCGGTAAAGGTCAATGAACCCCAGTTCGAAGGACAGACAAAAACCAAACTCGGCAACAGTGAAGTTATGGCTGCCGTTTCCCAATCGGTAAGCTCAGCGTTGGAGAATTACCTGGAAGAGAACCCAAAGGATGCCAGAACCATTGTGGAAAAAGTGATCATGGCAGCTACGGCACGTCACGCTGCCCGCAAGGCCAGGGAGCTGGTACAGCGCAAAACCGTGATGTCCGGTGCCGGCCTGCCCGGAAAACTGGCCGACTGCTCTAACAGGGATCCGGAAAAGAGTGAAATATTCCTGGTGGAAGGGGATTCTGCAGGCGGTACGGCCAAAAGCGGCCGCGACCGTTCTTTTCAGGCCATATTGCCTTTGCGGGGTAAGATCCTGAACGTGGAAAAAGCCCAGGAACACCGTGTTTTCGAAAACGAAGAGATACGCAATATTTATACCGCATTTGGAGTGACAAGAGGTACCGAAGAAGACAGTAAGGCATTGAATATGACCAAACTCAGGTATCATCGGGTAATCATTATGACGGACGCCGATGTGGACGGAAGCCATATTGACACCCTGTTGCTTACTTTCTTTTTCCGCCATATGCCCGATCTTATACAGAACGGTCACGTATACATCGCTTCCCCGCCTCTGTACCTCATAAAGAGAGCAAAAGAAGAAAGGTATTGCTGGACGGAAGAACAACGCCGGGCTGCCGTGGAAGAGTTGGGTAAGGGTAAAGAAAGTGCGGTAACCATTCAGCGTTACAAAGGTTTGGGGGAAATGGACGCTGCCCAGTTATGGGATACCACCATGAATCCGGAAAACCGCATACTGCGTCAGATTACCATAGACAATGCTGCCGAAGCTGACCGGATCTTCTCCATGTTGATGGGAGATGAAGTGCCACCCCGACGGGAGTTTATCGAACAACATGCCAAATATGCAAACATAGATGCTTGATCATGGACATTTTTGAAAGAATCAAGAAAGACGAAGGCGGCCCTTTAGGTCAATACCGCAGGAAAGCACACGGATACTTTATGTTCCCGAAGCTGGAAGGTCCCATTGAACCCTATATGATGTTCCAGGGCAAGAAAATGCTGGCTTGGACATTCAACAATTACCTGGGACTTGCCAACCATCCCGAGGTCAGAAAAGCCGATACGGCCGGAGCCGAGAGATGGGGGCTGGCCTATCCCATGGGCGCCCGTATGATGAGCGGACACACCTCCCTGCACGAAAAGCTGGAGCGTGAACTGGCTGATTTTGAGAAAAAAGAAGATTCCTTCCTGTTCAACTTCGGATACCAGGGAATGGTTTCCACCATTGATGCCCTTTTGAACCGACGGGACGTTGTGGTTTATGATTCACAGGCCCACGCGTGCATAATGGACGGTATGCGTCTACATATGGGACAAAGGATCGTGTATCCACACAACAATCTGGAAAAATGCGACAAAGCCCTGGAACGCGCTACGCGCCTTACAGAAAAAACCGGGGGCGGTATTTTGCTTATCACAGAAGGCGTTTACGGTATGACCGGGGCGTTAGGATTCCTGGACCAGATAGTATCTCTAAAAAAGAAATACAATTTCCGTATTTTGATAGACGATGCGCACGGATTTGGAGTGATGGGGGCAAACGGTCGCGGAACCTCGGAACACTTTAACGTGATGGATGAGGTAGACCTTTACTTTGGGGCATTTGCAAAATCCATGGCCGGGATCGGAGGTTTTGTAGCCGGCCCTGCCGATATCATAAATTATTTGAGGTACAACCTGCGTTCCCAGATATACGCCAAGAGCTTGCCTATGGCCATGGTGGAAGGATTGTTGAAACGTCTGGAGATGATCCGTACACAACCCGAATTACGGGAAAAATTATGGCTGATAACCAGGACCCTTCAGAACGGGTTGAGAAAAAACGGTTTTGATATAGGTGCGGCAGAAGCTTGTGTAACACCAGTCTTCCTGAAAGGTGAGCTGGTAGAAGCGACAAACATTCTAATAGATTTGAGGGAAAATTACCGGATATTTTGTTCCGTAGTGGTATACCCGGTAGTACCCCGGGACGTTATCATGTACCGGCTTATTCCCACAGCCATGCATTCCCTGGAACATGTTGAATATACACTGAATGCGTTCCGTGAAATCCAGGAAAAACTGAAGGCAGGCAAATATAAGGGAAACGAGATCAGGAACATGGCTATAGAATAACCATGAAAAAATCGTTACAGGGCAAAGTAGCAATAATTACGGGTGCATCATCGGGCATAGGACTGGAATGCGCCCGTGTTTTTTCACAAGCCGGAGCTTCTGTTGTGCTGGCAGCACGTTCCGGAGAAAAACTCAAAGCCCTGGAAGATGAACTGAAAGACAATCAGGTATTAACGGTAATTACAGACGTTTCCAGGGAAGGAGATTGCAAGGTGTTGATAGATAAAACCGTGGAACGTTTTGGGCGTATTGACATTCTGGTCAACAACGCCGGTCTTTCTATGCGTGCTTTATTTAAAGAGGTTGATCTATCCGTTCTGAAAACGCTCATGGACGTGAATTTTTGGGGATGTGTCTATTGTACCAAATACGCATTGCCCCGGTTGCTTGAAAGCAACGGTTCGGTTGTGGGGGTTACTTCCATTGCCGGATTCAAAGGGCTTCCGGCAAGAACCGGGTATTCCGCGTCCAAATATGCCATGAACGGATTCCTGGATACCTTGCGCACCGAACATCTCTACGACGGATTGCATGTGATGATTTTTGCTCCCGGATTTACATCTTCCAATGTACGGGTTTCAGCCCTCACTGCAGACGGCACTTCGCAGGGAAAAACGCCCAGGGCAGAAGAGAAAATGATGTCGGCCCATAGCGTAGCTGTACATATGCTCAAAGGAATCATTAAGAGAAAAGATACCGTTGTGCTGACGCCTCTGGGAAAACTTACGGTACTGATGGCCAAATTCTTTCCCCGGTTTGTATCCGGGATGGAATACCGCATGATGGCCGGAGAACCGGATTCTCCGTTAAAGCAAAACCCTCAGGAATAAAACATACTACGCACTCAAAAGGGACAAATCTTCCAAAGGTTTCATATATTTTACGGTGTGTTCTTTCTTGAACAATTTTTCTCCTCCCCCGGTTATATTGAGCATTATTATGGCCTGAGGATCAATTTTCCCGGTCCTGACATTTTTTATCAGACTGGCGGTAGCCACTCCTGCAGCCGGGTCTATATCAATTCCCTCCAATTCTTCAAACAAACGTTTTGCCCTTTCCAGTTCATCATTGGTAGCATAATCCATATACCCTCCCGTATCTGATAGGGCGTCGTACAATCCGCCCGGGATACTGTAAGGAGGCTTCCTGTTGGCAAGGACTTTGGAATGTATGATTGCCGTTTTTTTCCTGGCTTCTTCGGCGCTCATGATCTTCAGTTCCCTTCCGTTGGAGTTCCAGGCCTCGTAAAGCGGCATGAACGGTGCATTCTGTGATGGGATCAGGCGCATGACCTTCTTTCCAAAGCGGCCGTCTTCTATCAGTCGTTTGTTGGCTTCCCAGGCGGATATGGCTCCCGTACCGCTTCCTACAGCCTGGAAATAATAATCCGGGATTTCCCCTATGGAGGTTGCGGCAGAAAGAACAGTCGTTCCCATCCCGTCACGACGCGCGATGTTTTTGGCTCCTCCCTCGGCAAAAAAATGGACGTTGTCTTCACAAAACCGATTGCTCAATTCTATGGCATCGTAATAATCCGATCCGGGAGGCGAACAGATCAGTTTCACACATGGATCCAGCTGATCTTCAAACCAAAGCGTGTCCAAATTATCGTAAGGAACAAAGAGCAACAACGGAATTTTGTTTTGAGAACAAACCCGTGCAAAGGCTCTTGCCGTATTTCCGGCCGAAGCCACAATCATGGTTCGTTTTTCGTTTTCAGGAATATGAGCACAGACGGAATAGGCCTCGGTTTCTTTAAAAGAACAGGTTTTCATAAAGGCTCCCCTTTGAGGCCAGTAACCATTGAAAGTGACGTACAGGTTTTTCAATCCCAAATGACCCGCCAGGGCTTCACTCTTGTAGGTTACGGGAGCAGCAGAGCCTTTGAGTTTCCTTCTCACCGGCATCCAGTCCGCAAAGCGGTACAAGCCGTCATCTTCCCTGTCGTAATCAAGTTGTTTCTTTTTGTACAAAGCCCTTATCAATGACGGGTTTTCGCACAATGGATCGGATAACATCCATCCCGTATCTTCAAAAAGCCTTCCTGTCGCACAGTTCTTCAATATATATTCTGTACTCATACTTATTTCTTTCGCAAGATTTTTTTCATGTTTTTGTTGAGCTTGTTCAGAACTTCCACCACTGTGTTCAATTCCTCGGTAGGAATCCCGCCCAATATATTATCTGCTGCATTAATGGCAATGCGTGTTATCTCCTGCTTTTTTTCTTCACCTGTCCGGGTGACAACCACCCGGTTTTTGCGACGATCCTTAGGATTGGTTTCCCTCACCACATAGTCCTTTTTCTCCAGACCGTCAATTAGTTTTGTAATAGAATTCTTATCCTTTTGCATCTGGTCGGCGATCTCCTGTTGTGTCAGGGGACCTTCATCCCATAACAGATCTATAAGCAAATATTGCTCGGGGGTGAGATCTACGTTATTGGCTACCAGTTCTCTCAGAAAGCATTGCTTGAACAGGAAATGTGCCTGGTTCAAATAAACCCCCATTTTTTTACTTAGTAACATAATATATAGTAAACGCTGTTACAAAGATAGGAATCTCCTTCATTATGCACAAGTATCTTGAAGATTGCTTATCTTTATATATGAATTTGTGCCGGTACATACCCTTGCTACTGTTGGTTTTGATCATAAACAGTTGCAGACCTGAAAATGATGCATTGTCTGTCATCCTGTCTGCAACCGACCAGCTGATCATTCCTGAAGGAAAGATACCGGGAGATACTCTTTTGGTACACTTTTACGCTCCGGGCGGGTGGACAGCATCGTTCAGCACAGGAAACAGTTGGGTGGACGTATCCCCTAAATCGGGAACATCCGGAAATAAAACTGTGGTTATATCCATACTTGAATTGAATACATCGGGGACGGTCCGTATAGATTCTCTGCAAATATACAGCAATGAACAAACTGTTTCCGTCCCTGTTTTCCAGCCGGTTACCTATTTAGCTGTCTATCCGGGGAACGTGGTATTGCAAAACACGGTTCAAAATGAACAGTTGTTACACATTGCTTCTGCAACGGATTGGAGTATTGTCTTTAACGCAGAGACAGTTCCCTGGCTTTCTGTCCAATCGTTGTCGGGAGGTCCGGGAACTCACCGGATCCTGCTGAAAACCTTGGAAGCCAATACTTCTTATGATGATCGGAATACCATTTTAAGAACGAATGCAGGAGAGTTTTCCAAAAACATTACAGTCACTCAAAAACAAAAAGATGCCCTGTTGCTGTCAGCCGATGTTCAGAATATTCCTCCGGAAGGAGGTGATTTTTCAGTAGAGATTCAACATAATATTTATTACACGGTTACCATTCCCGCTGCCTATCCGTGGATTGTACACAACACACCTAATTCTGTGGAAACCAAAGGATTGATATCTACTGTAGAGCATTTCCGGGTACAGGAAGGAACTGAAGACGGGGCCCGGCACGGGATGGTTATTTTCAGTTACGGCACTATGTCGGATACCATTCAGGTTTACCAGGCACAAATTGACCGTTTGATCTTATCTTACGACTTTCTTAATGTTCCTGCCGCCGGCGGAGAATATCCGGTTTCCTTGCGAACCAATATACAATATGACATTACTATTCCGGGGATGCCGGATTGGTTGGAAATTATAGCCACAAAAGCCATGCGAACAGATGTAGTCAACCTGTTGGTTCATCCCCTGACCGGTGATGAAAGCCGTACAGCCATGGTGGTAGTCAGGGATCAACATTCCACTTTATCAGACACCCTTACCGTGTACCAATCTCCCCGGGAAGAACTATCTGTTGAGCCATCGGCCATAAACCTTCAGGAAGAAGCCTCTTTTACGGTCAGATTGGACACGAATGTTCCTTACATTATTGATATTCCTGAAGATGCAACATGGATAACCGAAAATGTATCTGATCCTGTCTCAAACAGGGAACTTGTATTTTCCGTTGCTCCCAATCCGTTCCTTGCTCAACGGCAAACACAAATCACAGTCCGAAGTGAGAGCGGCCAGGTAGCTGATACCCTTTCCGTTGTACAGTCTCCCTATGCCCAACATCCTTTGTTATTATGCAATACACCGGGTGTATACAGCCCGGACAACCTACCGCTTTTTGCATACATACCTTTTGTGAATCAGTGTGTTGTGCTTAATGCAGATGACGGCAACTATTTTCGCCTTCAACATATGGGACTATGCCGGGTATTTGCCTTCGGGCCCGTTCCCCAAGATGCACAACCCGGGGATCAATTTAGTGTACAAATTGTCTCACGAGGCTTTGCGGGACTTTCATCCGGAACACGTTCCGTTATACTGCTCCGTTCCCGGGAAAACACGATTTGGCTAGCAGACTTAAATGATCTTACCGGTTTTATTATTAAAAAAGAGCTGCCATGAAACGGAGATTGATCCTATTTCTGTGCCTGTTGTTTTTCTTGTGCGGAAATCCGTCCATAGTCTATGGCGTTAAAGCATACCCACACCCTGTTCGCGTTGTCCAGCCCGATGGCAGTGTATTAACCATCCGCATACACGGGGATGAGTTTCTGAACTGGAAAACTTGTAGCGGCCGGCTGGTCAGGCAGGGACCCGACCGTTTTTATTATTATGCCCGGTTCTCGGCTGATGGCCGTCAGGTTCTTTCGCAAAATCGTGTCATTGAATCTCCCATAACCCCATTGGCACAGGATCTGGTTGCAGACAGGCCACCGGCCGCAGCTTTACAGCGGGCCTCTGAGCTTCGCAGGGCCTCCGTTCAAACACCGGTCAGTGCCCCGGCACGTTCCATTTCCATGGGTGAAAAGCCGTTCCTGGTCATCCTGGTACAATTCGCCGATCTGACATTCACATCGGCCTCGGCAAACCAAGATTTTTTCAATATGCTGAATTTGCCCGGATACAGTGCGAACAGGGGGACCGGCTCTGCGTATGATTATTTTTATGAAAATTCTTCGGGAGTTTTCCATCCCCAATTTGACGTTGTCGGACCGGTGACACTTTCCCAAAATTACACGTACTACGGGGAAAATGACCAAGAGGGTGACGATCTGCGTCCCAGGGAAATGGTTGCCGAGGCGGTAAAGATTGCAGACCAGACGCTTGGAATTGATTTTTCGCAATATGACACCGATAACGACGGCTATATTGACAATGTCTTTGTGTACTACGCAGGGTGGAACGAGGCGGAAGGAGCCGGGGATGACACCATCTGGCCACACAAATGGAACATTTACAACCAGGTTACGGTAGACGGAGTAAAAACCGGTACGTATGCCTGTACTTCTGAGTTCAGAGGCACCCCTGCCGAGCAGGATTATGCGGGAATCGGGACTTTCTGTCATGAATTTGGTCATGTTCTGGGTCTTCCCGATTTCTATGATACGGACAATAGTGAGAACGGGGAGGCAGAAGAATTGGGTCCCTACTCATTGATGTCCAATGGAAATTATAATAATATGGGACGCACTCCGCCCTATTTCAGCGTGATGGAAAGAGCGCTTGTAGGATGGATCACAGAAGGTGAAGTTACCGCTTTGCAGCAGACCGGTTATTATGAACTGGATCCCGTTTTTATTAATACCGGATTCCGTTCGCCTGCCCCTTCCTATTCACAAAACTATTTCCCCAATGGGGAATATTACCTGTATGAAAACAGGCAGAAAACTGGCTGGGACACCTACCTGCCAGAAGAAGGCCTCCTGATATATCACGTGGACAGAAGTCCGGAATATCTTTCGCGTTGGGATAATAATAACGTGAACGATTATTGCGACCATGAATGTTATGACCTGATAGAAGCCAATGCGCCCAATTACAGACCTTTCCCGGGATCTGAACCGGTTACCGAATTCACCGCGTCTACCAGTCCGGCAGCTGTAGATTGGGAGGGCACGGCTACCGGGTACGACCTGAGAAACATCAGCACCGCTGTGAACAGGATCACCTTTACCACAGGCA
>Ga0172377_10002356_pt1 | contig 19245 bp, 17 predicted proteins | sample Pumphouse3metaG_FD_119749 | JGI IMG/M metagenome (GOLD analysis project Ga0172377, IMG submission 119749) | Leachate microbial communities from a municipal landfill in Southern Ontario, Canada - Pumphouse #3 metaG | ecosystem: Engineered > Solid waste > Landfill > Unclassified | place: Canada...
AACCACCACTTCAGTATCAAAGCGAGGAATTAAAACCGCCGGATTCACAATGAACTGGCGGCCATAAAAGTAAGTATGACCCACCAAGTATTGAGGAGGATAGTGATCAACTATCACTCTTTTCATAGTGTCTTCTAAGGAAACTAATAATTTAGAAGGAATACTTTCTTGTCGTTTTAATAGTATTTGACTTCGAGTTTGACCACTTAATTCTTGTAATAAAAACCATAAATTGGCTTCATCCGATGGATGTTGGCGAATGATAGTAATCCATTCATGATAGGTCACGATAAGTAACGAACCTTTCGATATTGCCAATTAGTATATACTTCATAAGGAATGAATCCTGCATAAAGAGCTAAGTCTTTGGCTGGTAAGCGAAGAGATAACAATTCAAAAACATGATCTGTGGTAATATGTTTATCCACTTTCACAAATGTATGATTCATGCAAATACGACCAACAATGTCATAAAAATGTCCATCAGACCACACATGAAATCCTTCAAATCGACGAGAATACCCATCTCCATATCCAATAGGAAGAACAGCTATATATTCTTTTTCTTTAGCGATATATTTTCCTTGATACCCGATGCTTTCTCCAACTTCTAGTATTTGAATTTTAATCGGTTTGACCACCACTCTCATTAAAGGCGTGGCATCATATAAGCCCAGTCCTATACGGGCATAATTTCCAACGTTGCAACAAAACGCAGTAGAAGTAGCCGCACAGTGTACCATCGGAAATGGATACACTTCTAAATATCTTTGAAAAATAGCGAGTTGTTCATTAACCGCTTCTACACTAATAAAGTGAGTATAAATTCCTTCAATTTTGAATTTCGGATGCACTTTAAGCATTTCAATCAAATGTTTAAATTCCGCCCAATCTTTAATACCAATTCGATTCATTTTTGTATTCACTTGAATATGAACACGAATAAGATCTGTTTTAGGATCGGCTAATAAATGAAGATAATCTTGATATGAATTGAGTGTTACCACTAAATTAGGATATTTTTTTAACAAAGGGTACTCTGATGGATCCACACTATTATGAATCAAAATGGGCGTTTGAATTCCTGCCTCTACCAAAGGAAGGGCTTCTTCGATTTCATTAACAAATAAGTAATCAATCCCAAATCGAATGAGTGCTTGACTAATAGCAACCGCTCCATGACCATAAGCATTGTTTTTTACAACGCCAATAATCTTTTTCCCAGAAGTGCGATAATAATTAAGATTTTGTTGTAAATGTTGTAAATGGATTTCAATCATAGTGTCTTCCCCTTGATGGTTGAAAAAGCCCATTATGAGGCTTTTTCTCCTGATAAAATACGTTTTTGATTTTCTTGAATAAGCGCTTCAATAATTGGTTCTAATTTTCCTTCCATGACTCGATCGAGTTGTTGAATAGTAAATCCAATTCGATGATCAGTCACTCGATTTTGTGGATAATTATAGGTCCGAATTTTTTCACTTCGATCACCATGGCCAACTTTTGAAAGTCGTTCTTGATCATCTTTTTCCATTTTATCGCTCATGATTTTGTCATATAACCGAGTTTGCAATACTTTTAAAGCATTGGCTTTATTTTCATGTTGACTCTTTCCATCTTGACATTGAACGGCAATTCCGGTCGGTAAATGAGTCACCCGAACCGCTGAATAAGTGGTATTAACACTTTGTCCTCCGTGACCAGATGAACAAAAGGTGTCAATCCGTACTTCGTTCATGTCGAGTTGTATATCTACATCTTCGGCCTCAGGCATAACAAGAACTGTCGCAGTAGACGTGTGAATACGTCCACCTGATTCCGTTTCTGGAACTCGTTGAACCCGATGTGATCCTGATTCATATTTTAAAAATGAATACACTGCATCACCTGAAACGATAAACTCGATTAAGGAAAACCCTCCAAGTCCCGTTTCATCGGCATTAGTCACTTCAATTTTCCATCCTTTTAATTCTGCATATTTTGAATACATCCGAAATAAATCAGCTGCAAATAAATTAGCTTCATCTCCTCCTGCTGCTCCACGAATTTCAACAATTACATTTTTTTCATCATTATCATCTTTAGGGAGTAGCAAAATTTTTAATTTTTCTTCAAGTGAAGATTGAAGCTCATAAAGTTCTTCCAATTCGGTTTTTGCGAGCATTGCAATATCAGCATCTTTCTCTTTTGCAAGTTCTTTTAACTCATCAATGGTCGCATTATTTTTTTTATATTTTTGATACGTTTCTACCGTCTCTTGAAAACTTCGCAATTCTCTCATTAACGCAGTATATCGTTTTAAATCCGCTACCACATCCGGGTTTTGAAGCATATCATTGAGTTGTTTGAAACGAGTTTCTATCATATCTAAGTGATCAAACAATGGGAATCCCTCCTTGTTATTTTTGGCTGAAAGTCGATTGCGCACCTTTGAAAATTAAATCAATCATACCTGTCGCACCTTGCCGGTTTTTAGCAATAATCAGTTTTGTATTGTGATTAACAAGACGCTTTTGATTCATTTCATTAACATCAGTTTCTTTACTTTGTTGATCGCGGTGAAGAAACATGACAATGTCAGCATCTTGTTCAATACTACCTGATTCACGAAGATGCGATAACAGTGGATATCCTTCTTGCTCTGCATTTCGTGATAATTGTGATAAGGCTAGAACTGGAACATCTAGTTCTCGAGCCATTAATTTGAGTCCACGTGAAATAACTCCAACTTCCTCAACCCGTCCGCCTTTAAATCCAGGCACATTGATTAGTTGTAAGTAATCAATAACGATAAAATCAAGTTTGTTTTCACGTTTTAATTTAATACATTTTGCCTTCATATCGTTTAGGCTAGTATTGCTAGTTTCATCTAAATATAAGTTCAAACGATCCACCGAGGCTTTCGCCGCCAAAAGAGTCGCCATTTCCGTAGGAGTCAAATTCCCACTACGTATTTTATTAATCGATAATCCTGAAAAACTACTAAATAACCGCATGGTTAATTGATCGATTCCCATTTCAAGAGAAAAGAAAGCAACATTGGCATCTACGTTTCGACACGCATTACTAGCAATATTTAACGCCAACGCACTTTTCCCAATACTAGGACGAGCCGCTAAAATAATTAATTCACCTTTTTGAAATCCAAACGTATATTTATTAATTTCATCAAATCCAGTATCTAAGCCAATAACAGATCCGGATTTAGATTTGTTGGCTTCAATGATATCGAGTACTTGACTAGTAAACCGATGAATTTTTTTAATATCTCCTGTTCGCCGACGATCGATAATCAGATTTAAGTCTTTTTGAGCTCGATCTCCAACAATTGAGAAAGGAAATTTTCCTTCTAAAACCTCTCGTCCAATTTTACCCGCCGTATAGTAGAGTTGTCTTAATAAACTTTTCTCTTCTAATACTTCAATATAAGAATCAATGTTAGCCGTACTAGGTAGACTTTCAATAATGTTATATAAATACTCGCTTCCGCCACTGGCATCAAGTAAATTTAGACTTTTCAATTCTTCAAGCGTTTTGACGTATTCAATATCGTCTCCCCGTTGATAGAGATTCAAAATAGCTGTCATAATGTTTTTGTTTTCTTTGGTATAAAAATCTTGCGGACCAATCCGATTAATAATTTCACCCGTCAGTTGCGGATCTATAAATAAACATCCAATAATATAATTTTCAGCTTCAAGATTAAAAGGAATTTTTTCTGGTACGTTCATATTTTACTCCATTTCAACCACGTATAAAGTAATTAAAGCCGTCACTTCTTTATGTAACTGAATCGGAATTTTATAGGTTCCTAAGCCATCAATTTCTTTATCCATGATGATTTTTCGTTTATCTAATTCGGTGTTATATTGGAGACGATATTCTTCAACAATTTGCTTAGTACTAACTGTTCCGAACAATTTTCCATTTTTGCCAACCCGAACAGAAATTGTGATTGGCGAAACATCGACTTTTTTCTTCAATTCTTTCATTTCTTGAAGATGCAATTCTTGTTGACGCTTTTCCATCAATTTTCCATATTCTAAATTTTTGATATTATCCACAGTCGCCTCAATCGCTTGATTGCTACGAATAAGGAAATTGGCATGTCCGGTAGGAACATCAATGATGTCATTGGTCTTTCCTTTTCCTTTCACCGTTTGAGTTAAAATAATTTTCATAGATTGATCTCCTTCTGCGATTGAATCTTTTAATGCGAGTTTTAAAAGATTGTTCGCGGCTTCAATAGTAACATTTTTTAATTGTGCGGCAGCGTTATTAAAATGACCTCCACCACCCAACCGTTCCATAATCATTTGAGCATTTGCCTCATCAAAGCTTCGAGCACTAATACCAATGGTATCTTCACTAAGACGTCCAATACAAAAAGCAATTTTGATGTTGTTGACACTAATAACTTCTTCAGCAATCTTCGCAATAAATGAACGCAAATAAATTTCATTATCACACAGTGCAATTCCATAGTACCCATCAACTACCTCAATATTATTGAGGATTTGATTACGTTTCATATAGTCGCCCAAATCTTCACGCAAATACCGTTGTACTTTCAACATTTGAGCCCCATAAGTTTGAAGTTTCGCAAGGACTTGAAAAGTACGATTTGATGTTCGATATAAGAAATTATTGGTATCAATCATAATACCCATAAGAAGCCAACTGGCTTCTACGTCCGATATTTCTATTTCATACGGTGTCAAATATTCAATGAGTTCTACCAACAATTCAATTGATGAAGAGGAGGAAGGTTGGATATAAGAATAATCAAATACTTTAATTGCTTGTGAATTTTGCCGATGATGATCAATAATAGCAACTTGTTTGGCTTTTTTATAGATTCGCTCATCTAATAGTAAGTATGAATATTGGCAATCAACAATGATAAGTAGAGTTTTATCGTCAATAGCATTTAAGGCCTCTTTAACGGTATAAAAAGCTTGTAAATAGTTTTGATGTTCTTTTTTGATAGATTCATAGATATTGACAATAGACACATCAATGCTAGATTCATCAAAAACAATGTGAGTTTCTTTATTCATAGCCGTCGTCATGGCCCTAGTAACCACACAAGCACCATACGCATCTGCATCCATTTCTTTATGAGCCATCACAATGACTTTCTCAGAAGCAAGAATAAGATCCCGTAATTCTTCTGCTTTTAACCGGATCGCCACCGATGTTCTTGTTTCAAAGGATTCACTTTTAGCGCCAAAATAGAAGGTTTCGGTATTTCGTAAAATCACAACTTGATTTCCACCACGATTAAGAGCAAGTTCAAGTTGAGTATCTGCTAGTTTCATCAACGTCACAGCATCGACATCTTTAATAGCAATCCCCATAGAAGCAGATAATCGCAAGTTTTCTTTAGAACAGTAATCTTTCACTTTATCTAAAATAGAAAAATTATCTTGAATTAACCGATCCACCGTTTCACTATTGAGGATAATTAGGAATCGCTCATCAGAATATCCTTTCAGAGAAATGTGATATTTTTCACTCCAATCAGATAAAATCCCTATGAGATTTGACATATGTTGACTTCGATCTTGGGCATCCAAACTCCCCATAGCAAGTTCAAAGTTATCTAAATTAATAACGCCCAATGCTAGAATACGTTTTTCATAGCGCATTGTACTTTCCACTTGGGCTGTAATATCAGTTAGATATAAAATTTGACTATCGGCGTGCAGTTCACAACGATAAATTTTCCCATAAAAAGTTTTTGTAAATACTGCGGTCTTTTCAAGTATCAAAGACGCTAAATTACGATCAATACTTTTTAAGTTACGATCTAATAATTGATTAATAAAAATTGATTTTGCAAACTGGTTGGCCCATTCAACGTCAAGGCGATCATTAAAAACAATAATTCCCAAAGGAATTTCATTAAAGGCTCGTTCCCCTGCTCCCTTAACGCGATAGGAAATTCCATTCCACAAGTGGACGTAATTTTCAAGCATTTTCAATCTTTTGGTATCTTCATGAGAGCCAATAAAGACGATTTCCAAACTCAAAGTAAACCCTAAAATAGCATAGGCAGCATCAAGCAATCCCTCACGAATCATCACCGTTGGCACAAAGTAATGTAAAACAACGACTGTTAATGCCGTTATCAAGAATAATATAATGATGTATTGATACTTTCGAATATCTTTCATAACTACTCACCTATTTCATTCATTATATCATATTTTTGTTAAGATATAAATAAGTTTATGTACATTTTGGTCTAAATAGTATGAAAAAACCATAACGTCGTTATGGTTTTTTCAATAGACTATTCTCTTACAAATGGTAATAAAGCCATATGACGAGCACGTTTAATTGCGACAGCTAATTCTCTTTGATATATTGCTTTAGTTCCTGTTACACGACGTGGTAAAATTTTCCCACGATCAGAAACATATTTTCTCAATAATTCATAGTCTGCGAAATCAATTTTTTCAACTTTATGCTCGGTAAAATAGCACACTTTTTTTCTTCTTGGACGAAAGCCAGCCATTCTTTTTACCTCCTATTAAAATGGTAAGTCATCGCCTGTTATGTCAAATGTTGAATCTGACGTATCAAACGGACTCTCTTGTTTTGGTGAGGAATTTGGCTGATAAGATCGCTGTGGTTGTTGCTGAGGACGGGGAGCATACGGAGTATCATTGTAAGTTTGCGATGTTTCTTGTTTTTTTGGTTCTAAGAAATGAATCGTCTCACACATCACTTCAGTTACATAGCGGGTAATTCCATTGGGATCATCATATTGACGAGTTTGAATTTGTCCTTCAAGACCCATTTGATGTCCTTTACGAATATACCGAGCTATTAATTCTGCTGTTTGCCGCCAAGCAACACAACTAATAAAATCAGCTTGTCGTTCACCATTTTTATTTTGATAAGTTCTGTTTACTGCCATTGTGAATTGAACATATGGAATATCTGAATTAGTACGTTTAAGTTCTGGATCTTTTGTAAGACGACCCACTAAAATTACTCGATTCATATAATCCCTCCTATTCCTTCACGATAATGTGTCTAATAATGTCTTCTCTAATATTGGAAAGACGGTCATATTCAGCAATGGCTTCCACGGTTGCATTCACTAAAAATACAACATAGTAGCCTTTACGGAAATCATTGATTTCGTATGCTAATTCTTTCATGCCCCATACATCTAACTTTGTAACAGTACTGGCATTGTCAGTAAAGATTTTAGAGATTTCTTCAATAACAACTTTGTATTGGTCCTCAGTTAAATCAGGGCGAATGATATACATACCTTTGTATAGTTTCATTCGGGCACCTCCTTTTGGTCTATTGGCTCTTTCCAAGAGCAAGGGGTGAGGAAACCTCACACTTGATGTATTATACCATAATAATGGTTAAAAGTCAAAATTATTTGCTGTAAAAAGGAGTGTTTGGAAAGTTCTTCCATTTGCCCCCTGCAATCCGATGAAGTTCTTCAGCATAGTGAAGCCACTTAATTGTGACTGGACGTTCAGGATAAAATTCAAAGTATTCATTATTACAATAAGTAGTAAAAAAATTAGTATCTGTACACATCCCAAAAGTTGGAAGAATTTCAGGATTCATATGAAAGGTAAATGGTTTATTATCCCTTGTTCCCATATAAGTCAACCCTGTTTTATCCAAACGAAGTATTCCTTCCCCGACTATTTCTGCAGTTTTTAAGTCTTTTAAGGTGTTATAAGGAGACAATGTTCCCAATTGAACTTTTTCTTCTAAACAAAAATCACCTTGCTTAATAGTACGGTAAGCATTTTCTCGCTCTAAATCAAACCATTTAACAGGAGTTTCAGGAATAACACATGTTGAATCATTCGGAATCAAATCATAATACTCGTTAAGATAAGCTCCATTACCACAATGAGTACATGTAATGGTATTGCTTTTCCCTTCCATGGCAAGTTCTGTTTGACATCGTGGACACCAATACAATAGAGTATGAAGGTTTTTAGCCATTTCCCCATGCCCATCAAAGCTAACACGAGCTGTTTTGTTCCATTCATAATCATCGTGATGAATCACTTGATCAATCTTTAATTGAATATCTTCTTCACTCATCCGTTCTAAATCTTCTGGTGTAAATAAAGATGACACTTCAACAAACACTTTTCCAGCTCGTTCATCCAAACAATATTTGGTATTCGTCAAATATCCACCCGATATGTGAGTCATCAAAACAGGAATTTTAAAATGCTTTAACAGTTTTCCCGTCCCAATAGCACTGGGCTGATTAGAACCCGATATAGAGCTCATACCTTCTGGAAATATAATAATTTTCCCTTTTTTTCTTATAATGCGATTGATTTGTTTAATGGTGTTAATATCGCTCGTAAAATTCCTTTTGGGTATTACTTGTAATAATTTAAAAATAAGAGCTAAATGTGAACGAAAAAATTCATTATATCCGGCAACATAATTAAGTCGATGAGGCAAAAAGGCCACTCCCGTATATAAATAGTCTACACGAGACGCGTGATTACTAATAATAAAATATGGGCCTTTAAAATCCTTTACACGAATATTGTATTTAAACTCAACGTGTAATCTTTTCGTAAATACGAATTTCCAAATATAACCCAATATCCAATACAATAAATGAGGTGGTCGGTGCAATTTCCTTTTTGCTAATTTTTCTTCTAATGTCAATCGTTTTTTCATAGTTTCCCCCAATTTGATAGAAAAATTTTATCACGTTTTATACAAACATACAAGCCTTATTTTAAAAAGAAACAAAGAAATTAGAAAAAAACACCCTCTTCGCATCAAAGAGGGTGTTTGCTTATTCACTAATTGGAACTTTTCCTAATACTTTAGAAATTGCCGCCATTACTTGCGGTGCTAATACCAACAACAAGAATAAGAACAAGTAATTGGTTTTATCAAGAGAAACAATGTTGAGGAATGGTTGCCCAAACAACAGCATATCTCCAAGGAAAACAACAGCAACAATAGAACAAATTAAGATGAATCCAAAGACAAGTCCCTTTAACCAGTTAAATGGTTTAGATACTTGGAACAATACAAGAATGCAAATCCAAGTGGTTTGAATCAATGCAATGGATGAATAGACTTCTTGTGTCCAATCAAAGATATTGTTAAGACGAAGGATATACATAACCGCATGGAAGAAAACAACCGTTAAAGCACCTGGAAGGGTTCTTCTCATAACGTTAGCAATAAATCGTCCTTTTACTTTTTCATTATTAGGCTGAATAGCTAGGATAGTCGCAGGAAAACCAATTGCAAAAAATTCAATGAGCCATAATTGAGCAGATTGAAAAGGAAAACCAAATCCTAACGTTGTTACCCGCGATAGTACTAAATACATAATAGTTAATAATACCGTAAAAATGGTTTTCACCAAAAACAGTGAGGAAGTTCTTTGAATATTATTAATAACCCGTCGTCCTTCAGAAACCACTTTAGGCATAGATGCAAAATTAGAATCCATTAATACCAAATGGGATACGTAACGAGTAGCTTCCGAACCAGATGCCATAGCAATTGAACAATCCGCTTCTTTTAAAGCAAGAATGTCATTGACTCCGTCTCCTGTCATGGCAACAATTCGTTTTTGAGCTTTAAGAGCTCGAACTAAAACACGTTTTTGCAGAGGAGATACTCGACCAAAGACTGTATAATCAAAGGCAATTTCTGTAACTTCTTCATCAGTTAATCCTTCTAGACTAATGAATCTTTCCGCATTTCTAACCCCTGCTCTAGCAGCAATTTCCGAAACAGTCAAGGGATTATCCCCACTAATAACCTTCACATCGACTCCATTGTTTCTAAAGTATTCAATGGTCGCATAAGCTTGTTCACGAATATGATCTTGAATAACAATTAAAGCCAAGGGTCTAACTATTTTAGGAGGTTGCTCTTGTCTAATGGACCCTGTTGCATATCCCAATACTAAGACACGACACCCCTGAGCAGCAAAGCGCTCAACCTTTGATTTTACTTTTTCATACTGATCATTTAGCACGAATTCTGGAGCTCCCAATAAAAACGTTCCGACGACTTCTTTATTCATTGGATTAGCAAAGGTCACAGCACTATATTTACGTTTTGATGAAAATGGAATCGTCACCACCGCAGATAGTACTTTGTTTTTATCAAAGTAACGCACGAGGGCATCACTGGTTGGATTGCTTTCTGGAAAAGCATTCATCATGGATCCAACGATTTCACGAATCGTGTAATCAGTGGTGTTTTTCACTTCCACACAATCAAGCACTTTCATCGTTCCATCGGTAATGGTTCCCGTTTTATCCAAACACAACGTATCAACCCGTGCAAGCATTTCAATACAATATAATTCTTGAACGAGTGTATGATTTTTCCCAAGTTTTCGAACTCCCACGGCCAATGCAATAGTCGTTAATAAATATAACCCCGATGGAATCATCCCAATAACAACCGCCGCCGCCGTTTTAATTGCTTCTACATAATTGGGCATATTGAAGATTCCACCAAGACTTTGTAATTTTTGATAAAACGTCAATGCTCCTAATGGAACAATAATAATAGCAATAATACGAATAATATAGTTTAATGTTCTCATTAACTCTGATTTTGGTTTTTGATGTTTTCGAGCTTCTGATGCTAATTTTTCAATGTAGTTTTCATATCCGACATGTTCTGCTCGAGCAAAACAAGATCCACTAACGATATAACTTCCAGAATACAAGAAATCCCCCGGCCCTTTTCCAACATAATCGGATTCTCCAGTAATCAAAGATTCATTGACTTCAACATGATTAGACATAATAATAGCATCCGTGTAAATTTGATCTCCTGAATTGAGTACTAGAATATCATCTAATACCACTTCATCCGTGGTGATCTCGGTGGTTTCTCCAGCCCGAACAACTGTTGCTTTGGGAGCAGATACCAACGATAATTTATCAATCATCTTTTTTGCTTTAATTTCTTGAACAATACTAATGATAATGTTGGGAATGATGACTGGTAAATACGTCATATTCGATAAACTAGATGCAATCGACAATAAAATCGTAATAATGACATATAAAATATTAAAGAAGGTAAATAGGTTGTCAAAGATGATCCGACCAATGGTTTTTCCACGTTGAACATGAGTTTGATTACATAATTTTTGAAGATGTCGATTTTCGACTTGTTCTAAAGAAAGACCCACATTAAAATCTAGCGTTGTATAACGTTCAACTGTTAAATCCATCGCTTTAGTTAACACTTCTGGTTGGCTTTTTTTTGACTTCCGCATTTTTTTCACCACGCAATCATATAAAATAATTCTAGCATATAAAAATCTTTTTCACAAGTATTTTTTTAATTTTATAACAAATGATTAATTTTGTCCGCACATGGATTGATAAACCTTATCTTTAAGAGGTTTTCCCCCTAATGCTTCTACCATCGCAAGAGCAAAGTCTTGAGTATATCCCATGGCTTTACCCGTAATAATTGTGGGAGTTACGACCACCCCGACATTGCGATACAAAGGCGCTTTCACCAAATTTTCAAAACTTGGAAAACAAGTGTATTCCAAATCACGAAGCAATCCATATTGAATTAACAAACTCGGACCAGCACAAATTGCACCAATAAGCTTTTGCTCTTTATAAAAGGCACGAGTTATAGTTTCAACTGACGATTGATGTCTTAAAACAACTTCAATCGCCCGTCCACCAGGAATCACTAGAAATTGATACTGTTTCACTTGAACGTCTTCTAAATAACAATCAGCCAACACATGCAAAGCATGAGTAGAAGTCACATGCAAATCTTTTGTTAAAGCGGCCGTTTTCACATCAAATCCCGCTCGACATAAAATATCCATTGTCATAATGGCTTCAGTATCTTCAAATCCATCCGCTAAAATAAGTAATCCTTTCATCGTATTAACCTCCATTTTTTACTTGATATTGTCCTATTAATAATTTTACAATATGGTCAAAAATGTCAATGCGTGCGACCAGTCCATTGGTTAATAAACCAATGGCCCCTTCGCGATGTTTGATATCATTGGTATTATAGAGACGATCAATAATAATTGCCAACTCTTCTTCTTTCTTTTCAAGTTCTACTTGAACAGCTTTGGGAAGGGGAATTCTGGTTCCTCCCGCAATATAACGGTGACCGTCCTCATCAATTAAGACGCCCCAATTAATTAAAAAGAGTTCTTTGCCCACGGGTTGAACACCCGCTTCAAGACCCATTTTTAACCCACCAGCAGGCAATTGAAGAGCACGATTGGTTGCTCCTTCAATAGTTTCTTCATCACTAAAGGGTTGGCAAGACACCCCGCTATCGACCGCTATTCCAATGACCTCATAACCAGATGCTACTTGTTGAACAGCCTCAAGCTTAATCTTATTTTGTGTTCCTACAAATAGCTTAGACATGGTCCTTCACTTCTTGAAGAGCTTGCTCATCAAAATTGACAATCAAGGCAAGAAGCATCTTTTTAACTTCTTCTACGTCTCGCACATCAATAATAGCCGCATTGGTATGAATATATCGACCAGGCAACCCCACAGTGGTTGCAATCGCTCCCGAATATTGGGCCGCCGCCGCATCAGTTCCTCCCATTGATAAAAAATATTGGTATTTTATATTATTTTGTTTGGCTAATTTTTCAAAGTATCCCCGAATGCCTTGATGCATAACACATCGTGGATCATAGAAGCGAATTAAAAATCCTTCTCCTAATTTTCCAAATGCACGAGGATGATCTTTGGGAAGAAAATCTCCGACAGGAGATACATCTACAGCAATAAACAAATCCGGTTTAACCAAATTAGATGCTGTAGTCGCTCCACGAAGTCCTACTTCTTCTTGGACGGTGGCTCCACAAATCAAGGTATTTGGATGAGCAATTTTAGATGCTTCCGCAAATACCTCTAAAGCCATTCCAACTCCAAAGCGGTTATCCCATGCCTTAGAAACAATCTTTTGGCCATCTTCCATGACATAATAATTATTTTGACTAACAATTTGTTGACCAATAGCAATTCCCCAATCAAGGGCTTCTTGTTTAGAGGAAGCTCCTATATCTAATAACAAGTCATCAAAATTTAGTTTTTTTACCTCATCATCATGTCCCCGATTAATATGAGGAGGAATAGCTCCAATCAATCCTTTAATACGTTTAGTAGAAGACACAATGACTTCCATATTTTGAGAGTAATAAACTTCGGCTTGAATCCCTCCAATAGGAAGCATTTTAATAAAGCCATCTTCATTAATACCCACAACCATTAATCCCACTTCATCCATATGCCCGGCAATCATAATGGTTGGTCCTTGTCCTCGATCAACTCCAAAAATAGACCCCAAGTTGTCTTGAATAATATCGCTGGTGTGTTTTTCTAATTCTTTTTTCACAAATGAGCGAACCATTCCTTCATTGCCCGCAATGCCAGGAAGGTTGACTAGTGTTTCATATAATTTCATTCTTTCCATTTTTTTACCCTCACATAATAAATAATATTTCCTTTTTCAGTAAATCGATCTTCATATTCCGTAGTCACAATATTGTCTTGATCTTCATGAAGATTTAACGATAACTCTTCAATTCGCCAATGATTTATAGTAAACATTTGTATTGAAAATTCAAATAAATGACGATTATCCGTTTTAAAGTAAATCGATCCGTTTGAAACTAGTATATCTTGATATTGAACTAGTTGACCCCCATCGGTGAGTCGCCGTTTGCTATGACGCTTTTTAGGCCATGGATCACTAAAATTTAAATACAAGGTATCCACTTCATCCGAATCAAACATCAAACACAAATCACTAGCATCTCCTAAGATAAACCATAAATTATTAGGCTTCACATCGACTTTATCAATGGCTTTTTTTAAGACACTGGCTTCTTTTTCTAACCCCAAAAATAATATATGGGGGTAGCGTTTGGCCATTTCAATCAAGAATTGCCCTTTACCCATTCCAATTTCTAAGTGTAATACCTCACCCATCGGATGTAATTTTCGCCAAATTCCACGATGCTCCTCGGGACTGACTATTACCAAATCAGGATGAGCAAGAATCGTTTCCATAGCGTTTTTTACATATCGTAATCGCATCTTACATCCTCGCTTTAAGAGGCATCACCGCAAGAGCACTCATTGCTTCCGCATAAATGGCTGTTGCTTTCATGAGATCAGAAATAATTAAGTATTCATTCACTTGATGAACCACCTCTTCACGACCTGGCATAAGCATTCCAAAAGCAACACAGTTTTTGAATGCACGAGCATAAGTACCTCCACCAATAGTCATAAGTGGACTGGTTCTGTCACCTGTATATTTAATATATGCCTCATGTAATGTTTTAACAAAAATACTATCTTTGGCTACATAATGAGGAACACTATCTTTAATCACTTTAACTTTAACGCTTCCCGCTTTTTCTTGAAGTCGTTTAATAAATGCTTCTTTATCCCAATGAATCGGATATCGAAGATTTAGTCCAACTCGGCCACCTTGCTGATTAATTGCAGCTAATGCAACATTGACAGTGAGATCTTTCATTTCTGGATCTGAAAAAGCAAGATTCATTGAACGAAAACGAGAATCTTTTAATGAAGAAGCAACAAAATTTACGAGCGGATTTTTAGTTTTCAACGCTAAAAATTGCATCATATGTAACAACGCATTAACACCCGCATCAGGTTCCATGGCATGTGCACTTTTCCCAAACATTTTAAGAAGAGTCTCTTTTCCTTTTACCTCAGCTTTTCCATGATAAAGATTTGCTTTAGAAAAAGAAAGAAATTGTTCTTCATGATTACCTAACAAAACCGCTGTAGCCGTTTCTGGAACGACGTTGTAACGATCTCCTGAAATAAGTGATACCAACGTTTCATCTTTATAATCACTGAACAAGTCAATTGAAAGAATACCTTTTTCTCCATAAATAATAGGAAACTCCGCATCAGGTGAAAAACCCACGCTAGGAATTTCACACTTTTCCATATATTTTGCAATTCCTCGCCAAGATGTTTCCTCATCCGTTCCGATGATAATCCGAATCCGTTTAGACACCGGAATAGCATTATCTTTTAATAATTTCAAAGCATACAAAGACGCCATAAGAGGTCCTTTATCGTCCATCGCCCCACGAGCATACAATCGATCGCCCTCAATCGTCGCACTAAAAGGAGGAACTCGCCATCCATCTCCCGCTGGCACAACATCTAAATGAGCAAGAACACCCACTATTTCTTGGCCTTCACCATATTCAATATATCCAGCGACTTGATCAATTTTTTTGGTTTTAAACCCCATCGCCTTCCCTAATCGAAGAATATAGTCCAGTGCATCCCTTAATCCTTGTCCAAAAGGAGCTTCCAGATTATCGGGTTGTTCAATAAGAGTGGTATCAATACGACATAGTTGTTGCAAGTCGTGTAATAATGCATTTTGATAAGGTTCGACTATTTTTAAAAAATCCATGATTGTTTCCTCCTATTTATTAATTTATTATACCATATTTGTCATTTTTTTCCAATAGATACTCAACTTAATAAAGATGTAAAAAACTTCGTTTATTCATTATAAATGAGTAAACGAAGTTTTCTAGTTATCTAAGAAGAAGATACCTTTTAACAAGAGCTTCAACGGTAAACCCCATCTCTGCAGTCAAAATATTACCTTTGGCGCTTTTCCCAAAAGTAGATAATCCCACAACATCACCATCTAATCCCACATATCGCCATAGATGAGCTCCATCACTCATTTCAATAGCCAACCGTTTTTTAATATGCAACGGAAGAATTTTTTCTTGATAGGCGGTTGATTGTTTTGAAAAAAGAGTACTACTTGGTAGACTGACCACACGAACTGTGTGCCCCATTGATAAAAGAACATCACTAGCGGCAACCGCTAAGGCCACTTCTGATCCACTAGCAATAAGTATTCCTTCAATATCTTCCTCATCATGGGTGAGGATATAAGCTCCCTTATTCAAATCAATGTCTTCAATTGGAATAAAGGTTGTCAACTCTTGACGAGTCAAAACGATAACAACAGGAGCGTGTGAGGCTAGAGCAAATGCATAACTAGCACGGACTTCATTGGCATCCGCAGGACGGATTACATCTAACCCCGGAATGCTACGTAGCATCGTTAGTTGTTCAATGGGTTGATGGGTTGGGCCATCTTCTCCGACAGCAATCGAATCATGAGTAAAGATATATAAAACGGGCAACTTCATCAACGCGGATAAGCGAATTGCTGGTTTCATATAATCACTAAAAACAAAGAATCCACTCACAAAGGGAACAAGTCCTCCATGCAAAGCAATACCGTTGGCAATCGCTGCCATGGCATGTTCACGAACTCCAAATTTAATATTTCGTCCAAGCCGATTGTCTGGACTAAAAATTCCATCTGCTCCAGCAATGTGAGTCGATGCTGATAAATCAGCCGACCCGCCAATGAGATTGGTATATCGCTTTGATAAAGCTTGTAACACCTTCCCACTTGATACACGAGTAGCCATTTTGCTTCCCATATCAAAGGGTGGAATCACCAAATCAACGGTTGGAATTTGTCCTAAAAATTCAACAAATTCTGAAGTAATCTGACTTGCCCATTGGTTATATTGTTGATCAGATATCTTTTTTTGAAGTAGATAAGCGTCTTTTGCTTCTTTAGAAGCATTAAACCGAACAGAACCCAATGACGACCTCATCTCAAGAACCTCTTCGTGTTTCAATGGAGATCCATGTACTGAAGATGTACCTTGATTAGAAGCTCCTAACCCAATTATTGTTTTAATTTCAATAAAAGTGGGACGATTATGATTTTTAGCCCGATTAATGGCTTCACTAATCGCATCCACATTGGTTCCATCTTCCACCTTCTCGTAAGCCCAATGGATTGCAAGAGCTTTTTGTTCAATGTCATCACTATAAGCATTAGCAATTGGACCATCAAGTTGGATGTCATTTGAATCATATAAGATAATGAGTTTATTAAGCTGTAGATGACCAGCAAGGCTCATTGCTTCATTAGCAACTCCTTCTTGCAAATCACCATCTCCACATAAACAATAAGTATAGTGGTTGATTTGACATGGAAACTTAGCATGAAGATGGGCCTCTGCCATCGCAAGACCCACACTTTGCGCAATTCCTTGACCCAATGGGCCACTGGACGCATCTACACCATCTGTTACGTCTACTTCAGGATGACCTGGAGTCACACTTCCTAATTGACGAAATGATTTTAAATCATCTATAGATATTTTATATCCAGCCAAATGCAAGTTAGCATATAAAAGAGCAGATCCATGTCCTGCAGATAATACAAACCGATCGCGATTTATCCAATGTGATCGCATAGGAGTCGCAACGAGATGACGAGTATACAATGTATAAACAATACTAGCAGCTCCTAAAGCAATCCCTGGATGACCCGATTGAGCCTCATCAATGGCTTCTACCGCCAATACTTTCAAAGTCTCTAGTGCGATATCATTCATGAGAATGGACCTCTTCAAATAGCGCATATACATAATCAATGCGATCGTTAAAGGAAGCTTTAACAACATCACCAACGATAAGAACACCCGTGGCTCCTAATTCTTGTAATTTGCTTGCTTTCATTAACCCAACATCTTTGAGAGTTACATGAAGACGACTCATTTCTTTTGTGCATAATATAATATTGTCTTTTCCACCAAAAGCATCCATGAATTCTGCGACTTGTTCAGGATCTTTATTAGGGGCCCTATTGGGGCCATAGTATTTGGTTTGTTTTATTATACGAATAACAAGGGCAACAATAATTAAGCCGAAAATCAATACCAGAGGTACAATGAGTAACCATAACATTAAATTTGTAAAAGCTTGTGTTAATAACATCGTGATCAGTCCTTTCATTCTTCTATTATAGCACAAATAACTTAATAATTCATTAGCATTCATTCAAAAATTCATGATTTTAAAAACAAGAGATGGAATAACGATTTATTTTATGATATACTATTACAAGAGGTGACGACTATGCTAACAAGAAGTTTTACAGAATGGATTAAATACATTCTTTTAGGACTCATTCAAGGAGTAACCGAGCCCTTACCCATATCTTCTAGTGGTCATGTTATTATATTTCGTAACATTTTTGGATTATCAATCCCTGACGAAATCAATTTTAATATTTGGGTCAACTTTGGATCCTTTCTTGCCATTGTTTTCTTTTATCGATTGTTTTTAAAAGATATCATCACGGGGTTTTGCCTCTATCTATTCAAACATGATTTAACGCGAAAAAAGGATTTCCAATATGCAATGTTTGTTGTAGTTGCAACCATTCCCGCTGCCATTATGGGCTTTTTCTTAAAACCAACCATTGATGCACACCTATCGACACTCCTAACGGTTGCTATTTGTGAAATTATCACAGGTCTTCTCTTACTCTTTATTAGTTATTTTTCCAAACGAGCTGATAAAGACGACGTCACTTTACTTGATAGTGTGTTTATGGGTCTTGCTCAAGTCATTGGGCTTCTTCCAGGCATTAGTCGTTCAGGAGCCACTACATCAATTGCCGTTGCCAATAAGGTAGACCTTACCAAAGCACTTCGCTTTTCATTCATGATGTATTTACCCATTAGTCTGGCTTCTATGATTCTTGGAATGATTGATATGAATATGACAACGACGTATTGGACTGGTTATATTGGGGCCTTTTTTATGAGTATTTTAGGAACATATTTTGCTCTTAAATTATTTTTCCACTTAGTAAAAAAAGATAATTTAAAATATTTTGGCGTTTATTGTTTAACAATAGGAATTTTGGTTCTTATTTACCTAGGAGGCCACTAATGATTAAACTAGTCAAAACAAAAGAGGAATTAATCGCTTGCTATCGCATACGAAAAATGGTCTTTATTGAAGAACAATCGGTTAGTTATGAAGAAGAATTTGATTTACTTGACGATGAGTATCTAGTCTACTTATCTTATGATGGGACGACTTCCGTTGCCACGGCAAGAGCAAAGCGACTTGATCACGAAGTCAAGGCAGGACGAGTTTGCACCCTTCTCTCTTATCGAGGTCAAGGGCATGCAAAAGCGTTAATGGAAGAAATTATTCGATACGGGCGACAAGAGAAAGTCGATCGAATCATATTAGATGCACAACTAACAGCGATTCCTTTTTATGAAAAAATAGGATTTACTTGTATTGGAGATATTTTTTTAGACGC
>Ga0172377_10002357_pt1 | contig 19243 bp, 14 predicted proteins | sample Pumphouse3metaG_FD_119749 | JGI IMG/M metagenome (GOLD analysis project Ga0172377, IMG submission 119749) | Leachate microbial communities from a municipal landfill in Southern Ontario, Canada - Pumphouse #3 metaG | ecosystem: Engineered > Solid waste > Landfill > Unclassified | place: Canada...
CGCGCGCAAAATAAAAAATTGAGAAGAAAACTTTTTTGCGGAACAGCGAGCGAAGCGAGCGGCGGCGGGGCGGAGCGTCAGTTTCGCTCAAAGAAATTTCGAGCAAAGTTTAAGATATCCCACAGCTAAATTTTGCAATGAATAAATATAAAAAAGAGATTGAAATTTGTGTTAGAGGGCTAATTAGAAATAAAGGAAATATTTTAGTTTGCTGGAATAAAAAGAAGAAATATTATTTCTTTCCCGGAGGACACGTTGAATTTGGAGAAACGCTTGAAAATGCCCTAAAAAGAGAGTTGAAAGAAGAACTGGATATAACTGTTTTAAAATTGCGCTTTATAGGAGCTGTAGAAAACATCTTTGAAGAAGATAAAGAAAAGCATTATGAAATTAATTTTATTTTTGACGTTCTGACAAAAACACAGAAAAACAAAAGTAAAGAAAATCATATTGATTTTTTCTTTCTAAATAAAGAAGAATTTTCAAAAAGAAAAGTTTTACCTTTTTCTATGAAAAAAAGCGTTATAAAATGGATGGAAGATAAAAAACCTTTTTTTATAAACAAAAAATAGAAAGCCGTTTTAAAAATTAAAATACCCCCTGTAATAAGCAAAGGGTGTTTTAATTTCTAGTTTATTCTAGTTCTCTTTTTTCTCTGTTATAGCATCAATTATATCCTTTGCTTCTTTAATTCCGCTTTCCAAAGACCCTTTTACCGTATCTAAGGCGTCTTCCCCTATATCTTTTGCTGCTTCAAAAGCGGCAAGGACGGCTGTTTTTGTCGCTTCTGTCGTATCTCCTCCGACTTTTTCTACCGCCTCAATGGCTCCTTTCACGGCTTCTACTGCCATTTCTCCGACGTTTACTCCAAGTTCCTTGGCGCTATTTACCGCCTGGGCAACAGATCCGCGGACAGCCGTTTTCTGATCAATATTTGAACCAATCAGCCCTTGGACAGTTCCGTCTACAACGCCTTTGACAGCAGAAATAACAGAAGCGCCGATTTCTCCAACTCCGGTAAGGGCGCCATTTATAACGGAAGCGGGAACATCAAGTCCTTCTTTTACAAATTCAGTTGATTCTTTAAGGGTTGAAATCGTAATGTTTTTGACAACATTTACGATACTGCTGCCAATATCCGATGCTCCTTTTAATCCGGCAAAAACTCCTCCTTTAACTCCGTCAACTATTTTTGAAATAAATGAAAATATCATATTAAAAATTTAGTTATTTATAATTTTTGAGACCTTTCCTTTATTTTATCATATGATGTTTAAAGGGCAAGCTTGATAAAGAAAGAAATTTGTCCTATTATTCATTTGCATCTTTTAAAAGATAAATTGGAATTTATGTTGGAAAAAGTGAAAATAAAGGAGAAAAAGATTGATGATTACAGAAAAATCATTCTTCCTTCTCTTTTAAAAGAAATAAAATCTCTTTCAAAAGAACTAAAAGGACTGAAGGTTAATTTAGTCAATTCTACCTCAAAAGGAGGAGGAGTGGCCGAAATATTAAACAGTCTTATTCCTCTTTTAAGGGATGTTAAGATAGACGCTTCTTGGTATGTAATTTCCGGTGACAAGCAATTTTTTAATCTTACCAAAGAAATCCATAACGCTCTTCAGGGAAAAGATTTTCTTTTGACTTTAGATCTTAGAAAAAAATATAGAGCCAATATGGAAAGAATATCAAAAGAAATGAAGGGAATGTCGCCGGATGTCTGGGTGATGCATGACCCTCAGACGGTTGGGATTATTGATTATTTTCCTAATCTTCATCCTTGCATTTCTCACATTCATATTGATACTTCTTTTCCCAATAAAGACGTTTGGAATTTTATAATGCCTTTTCTTTTAAAATACGACAAGATTATTTTCAGCGAAAAAGAATTCAGGCAAACGGATATTCCAATTGAAAAAACATCAATTATTCCTCCTGCCATAGACCCGCTTACCGAGAAAAATAAGGTTCTTTCAAAAAAAGAAAGTAAAAATATATTGAAGGATTTTGGCATAGATATTAAAAGGCCCTTAATTAGCCAAATATCAAGATTTGATCCTTGGAAAAATCCTTCAGGAGTAGTTGATGCTTATAAAATAGCAAAGAAAAAGATTCCGGGCTTGCAGCTTGCTTTAGTCGGACTTCTTCTTGCTTCAGACGACCCTGAAGCGGCAAAGGTTTATCATAAAGTAGAAAAAGAAACAAAGGGAGATCCTGATATATTTCTTTTCTTTAATCCGGATAAGCTTTCCAATTTGACGGTAGACAGGTTTGTAAACGCTTTTCAAACGGCCTCTGATATTATTCTTCAGAATTCAACAAAAGAGGGATTCGGACTTACGGTTTCAGAGGCGATGTGGAAAGAAAAAGCCGTTATCGGCGGCAATGTCGGCGGAATTAAGATTCAGATTAAAGACGGAGAAAACGGATTTTTAGTTTCAAGTTCTAAAGAAGCGGCGGAAAAAATTATATTCCTTTTTGAAAATCCAAAGATAAGAAAAAATATGGGGAAAAAAGCAAAAAAGACAGTTCTTGAAAAATTTCTAATGCCTCGACTTTTAAGGGACTATATGCTTCTTTTAAAAGATATTGCTTATGAAAACAAAAGAAAAAATAGATAAAATTGATTTTAAAAAAATGGGAGGGCTTGTTCCTGTTATTGCTCAGGACTACAGGACCGGGGATATTTTAATGCTTGGTTTTACAAACAAGGAATGCTTGAAAAAAACCTTAAAAGAAGGTAAAGTGGTATATTGGAGCAGGACGAGAAAAAAACCTTGGATGAAGGGAGAAACGTCCGGAAATTACCAGAAAGTTAAGGAAATTTGGCTTGATTGCGATAATGACAGTGTTTTGATAAAAGTGGAACAAACCGGAAATGTCTGTCATACCGGCAACAAAACCTGCTTTTTTAAAGAATTATATAAAAAATGAATAAAAATAAAAATATGAAGCAAATAAAACTAGGTTTTCCCGGCAGGGAATGGAGAAACCAAACAGTGGAGCTTTTTAAAAGAGCAGGATATAGGCCTAATCTTGAAGAGACATTGTTTAGAGTAAATATTAATGATCCTCAATTTAAGTGTTTTTTGGCGAGAACTGAAGAAATAGCCGAATATGTCGAAAAAGGAATACTGGATGCAGGGATAACTCAAAGCATTCGTTTGTCAGAACAAGGCATTAAAAATATTATTAAGGTATCTGAATTTGATTACGGAAATAACGTTTGGTGGAAAACAAAAGTTGTCTTGGCTGTTCCTTTTGATTCAAAAGTAAAGTCAATTAAGGATTTAAAAGGAAAAAAGATTTTAACCAGAGTTCTTAATACTACTAAGGAATATTTTAAAAAAAACAAAATAGAGGCAAAGATTGAGTGGGTTAATAGGCCGACTGAAACCAAAGTTCCTATTTTCGGAGATGCGGTGGTAGAATTCACAAATACGGGTAATGCCCTCAGAGCCAACAACTTAAGGATAATTGATGTTTTAACAGAGACAGTTCCGACTTTAATTGCCAATCAAAATGCATGGCAGGATAAGAAAAAAAGGGAAAAAATAGAAGATCTTGGACTTCTTTTATCCGGAGCCAGAATCGCCCAAGATTATGCCGGACTTATGCTTCATGCATCAAATGATATGATGGAGGAAGTTCTTGGTGTTCTTCCTTCTTTAAAAAAGCCGACAGTAACCCACTTAAGAGGCGAGAATTGGTTTGATGTCTTTACGGTTGCGGAAAAAGAAAAAATCAGGGAAATAATTCCAAAACTTAAAAAGATAGGATGCACGGATATAATAGAGTTTCCCCTTAAAAAATTGATTGTATGACAACAAGAAAGATAAAAATAGGGATTCCTAAGGGATCTCTTCAGGAACATACTTTGAAGATATTTAAGCTTGCCGGCTTTAATGTGGAAGTTTTTCCTCGCAGCTATGTTCTTGGGATAGATGATCTTGAAATAGAAGCTTTTTTAATAAGGCCCCAGGAAATTCCAAAATATGTGGAAAGGGGAAATCTTGATGTCGGAATTTCAGGAGAGGATTGGATAATTGAAAGCAATGCAAAGGTGGAAGAGGTTTGCGATCTTGAATATGCAAAGAGGGACATAAAGAAAGTGAAATGGGTTCTTGCGGTTTCTAATAATTCAAATATTAAAAAGCCGGAAGATCTTGAGGGAAAGCTTGTTTCTTCTGAGGTTGTTAATATTGCCAAAAAATACTTCAGGGATAAAAAAGTTAAAGTAAAGGTTGAATTTTCATGGGGCGCCACGGAAGTAAAGCCTCCGCTTTTTGCAGACGGGGTTATTGATCTTGTCGAAACGGGAGAATCAATAAGAGCTCATAATTTGAAAGTTTTGGACGTTATTTTTGAAAGCTCGACAAAGCTTGTTGCCAATAAAAAATCTTTGAAAGATAAATGGAAGAAGGAAAAAATAAGCGACCTTTCTTTTGTTTTAAAAGGAGCGGTCAAAGGAGAAGAAACGACTCTTGTTTCTTTCCATGTTTTAAAAGACAAGCTTGAGGGGATTTTAAAGATTCTTCCAAGTAGAGGAAATCCTTCGATTACTAAGATAACAGGAACTTCTTGGTATGATGTTACTTTTATTATGCTTGAAAGGGACGTAAAAGAATTTATACCGAAAATAAAGAGGAAGGGGGGAGAAGGGATAGTTGAATTCCCTCTTAATAAAGCGGTAAGATAATTAAAGCTCCTTTTATTAAGGAGCTTTTAGTTTATCCTTTCTGTATTTTATACGGATTAATATGAATACAAAAACTTTAAAAGAAATAAGGAAAGCAAACATTGCGATAAAAAAAACAATAAGGAAAATGGAAGAGAAAATGGAAAAAACGCTGATTTCAAATGTTAATGGCGCTTTTCATAAGATATTAAAGTATCAGATAAAGACAGAAGGAAAACGACTAAGGCCGAAACTTGCCATTGTTTCTTTGAAGATGCTTAAAGGAAAAGAAAAGGATATTATTTACCCCGCTGCCGGACTTGAAATACTTCATAATTGTTCTCTTATTATTGACGACATAATAGATGACAGTCGCCTTAGAAGAGGAGAGCCATCAGCTTGGGTAAGATTTGGGAAATCAATAGCCCAATGCGTGGCAATGGATTATTCGGCTGCCATTTTTGAAACAGCGCTAAAATCAAAAAACCCGGAAAGGATTTCGAATATTTTTGCAAAAACCTTGAAAATTGTTATGAATGGAGAAATAATGGATATATTATTTGAGCAAACCGGGAGAGAAGATGAGCCGTATATCAAAGAAAATAGATATTCAACAATAAAAGAAGAGGACTATTTAAGGATGACAGAACAAAAAACAGCTATTTTTATCGGGGCTTCCTGTCAGGTTGGAGGGATTTGTGCAAATGGAAATAAAAAACAGATAGAAAAATTAAGAAAGTACGGGCTTAATCTTGGAATGGCTTTTCAAATAAGCGATGATTTGCTTGATATTTTTGGCAAAGAAGAAAGATTTGGAAAAAAGATAGGAAAAGACATACAAGAAGGAAAGGGAGGAAATTGCGTTATTTATTTCGCTCTTCAGGAGTTTACGATGGAAGAGAAAAAGAAATTCTGGAATATTTTAAGGAAAGACAAAATTGGAGGAGAAGATGTTAAAAAGGCGATAAGAATGATTAAGAAAACAAAGGCAAGAGAAAGGGCTATTGAATACGGAGAAAGCTTTGTTATTAAGGCAAAGAAGAATCTTTCTTTTCTTCCTCAGAATAAGTGGAATGATTTTCTTTCTGACTTGGCGGATGATATTATAGGAAGAAATAAATGATATAAAATTATGATTATTCAACCAATTAAAACTCGTATTTTTCAAGAAGGTGAAAATTTGTTTGCTTTTATTACTAATTATTTTAAAGATATTCCAGAAAAATCTATAATTGTTGTTACTTCAAAAATCGTTGCTCTTGCGGAAAAAAGGACAGCCGTTGTTAAAAATACTCAAACAAAAGAAAAACTAATTTATAAAGAAAGCGAAATTGCTATACTTACAAAATATGTTTGGCTTACCGTCAAAGATGGCGTGGCAATGGCTTCTGCCGGAATAGACGAATCAAATGCTAATGGCAAACTTATCTTGCTCCCTAGAGACAGTTTTAAGGTTGCTTATAATCTCCGTAAAAAATTACGGAAAAAGTATCAACTGCGTCATCTAGGCGTTTTAATTGTTGATAGTCGAACAATTCCGCTTCGTGCAGGTATAGTTGGTGTTTCTCTTGGATATGCCGGTTTTTGTGGCATAAGAGATTATCGTGGAAATTCTGATATTTTTGGTAGAAAATTTAAGTTTTCTCGCACTAATATTGCAGATGGCCTTGCTTCTGCGGCTGTTTTAGTTATGGGTGAAGGGAATGAACAGCAGCCGATTGTGATCATAAAAAAAGCACCGGCAAAGTTTTGCGATAAAATATATAAAAATGAATTACATATTGATATCAAGGAAGACATATATTGCCCTCTTTTTTCAAAATCACTGAAACTGAAATAAGAAAAATTGTTAAAATTAAATCAAGCAGCAAAGTCAAAAAATATTGTGAATGATCTTTCTTTCAATTTTGTAAACAAAATAATGGAAAAGAGAGGCGTAAAAAATATTATAAAAGAATTGAAAAGTTTTTTCTTATTGTCGTCTTTACCTATTTCGGTTATTATGTATTAAAGGATGTTTAGAAAGACAGTAGAAAGATTTATAAAACCACTTTTAGTTTTTCGGTAAAAAATATTGTAGTTCAATATGAGAATTAAAGAGTTAGAAAACAAGATTAGTAAAATATAATATGAAAAAAAATATAGATATTTATTTAAAAACATTAGAAAGTAATATGTCAGACATTAAGACGATTTTGAATGATTTGAATATATTTGACGTACCGATCTCTGTATATGAAAATATTTTAATAAAAAGTTCTTCTATCATTCCTTATAAATGGAAAACGGGGAGAAAGTATTCAAGAACGTTATTTGCACAAAGAATACTTAAAGAAAAATATCCTATTTACTATACCGATATTTCTTTATCGATTGATTCAATGGTTAATATATTAGATGACTTACTTGATGAATCTTTAAGCAAAAAAGAAAAAGAGGGATATGTTATAGAGTTTTTAAGAATTTTTTCTTTTTTCAATAAAAAAGCTGGTCCCGAAATACAAGCATTAATTTCTTTTTATATAAATAAATTAATTACTTTAGCTGTGGTTGAAAATTTCTATCAAAAAAAAATAGAAAAGAAAAAAAATATTGACGAAATAACAAAAATATCCGTAGCCCTTCTAATGTGTCGGGGAATGGACTTTGATGTTTTTTTACATGTCGGGCTTTTAAATAGTAGGGCTGATAAAATTTCAAAAGATAAGATTCAGGAAATAGGCAGAATTTTTAGATCCATAAATATTCTTAAAAAAGATATTGGTGATATAGACCATGATATAAAAAACGGACAGAAAACAATGGTTACCGCAGTTTTTTTGAGTAAGAAAAATAAATTTGATGCTTATATTATTAATCTAGTTGATTTACTTATAAAGATTCAAGAAAATAAAATAAAATCTTTTTTATTAAAGAATAGAAATAAATTTTTCTCGAATATTATCGAAAATATTAGAAAAATGACTCAAAAGGAAAAAAGAGATATTTTAATTCTTCTTGAAAATTTACGAAAATGACAATAACCTCTTTATCTACTTTCCAAATACTTTTTAGATTAATTGTTTTTTTAATTAATATTATTGGTATATATCTTATTATTTCAGTAGGAAAGCAAAAAACCGACAGAAGGATTTCTTATTCCTTTATATCAATGGTAATTCTGATGTTTACTTGGGTAAATTTTGCTTCTTTATCTAGAAATATACCTATTGATAAAGGAATAATTTTTATCAGGATAGCGTGGTCAATTACTCCTCTTTTCTTTTTTGTAGTATTTTATTTTATTTTAGAGTTTTTAAAAGAAGAAAAAAAGAAATATAATTTTATTAAATCTGTATTTTTTCTTTTTAGTATTGTAAGTATACCGCTTGTTTTTTTTACTTCTTTAGTTATAGAAGATATTTATTTTGTTAATACTACACTAAATATTGTCTATGGGCCTGCTTCGTGGGGATTTTTTTTCTTAGTCCTTTTATTTACATTTACTAATATTTATGTCTTATTTAAAAGATATTTTAAAATTGAATCTATTACTGAAAGAAAAAAAGTAGAATATGTTTTAGTTGGTTTTTTATTTTTCTTTATTGCTAACGGTATTTTCAATTTAATTCTTCCTTTTTTCTTCAAGATATTTCACCTTTATTATCTTGGAGATTACTCTACTATAATTCTTCTTTCTTTTTTTGCTTACGCTATAGTTAAAAAAGAACTTTTTGGGATAAAGGTTGTTTTAAGCCAGATTCTTGTTGTCATCCTCGCTCTTTTAATTCTTATCCAGGCAATTTTTACTCCCTCTTTAGAGTGGAAAATCATAAATGGGGCAATGTTTGTCTTTTTTATATTTTTTGGAATTTATCTCATTAAAGCAATAAAAAAAGAAGAAGAGAGAACAAAAAAAGCAGAAGAAGTCGCAAAAGAAGAAAAAAGGTTAAGAGAAAAATCAGAAGAATTAATTAAGGACTTTGAACGCCTTTCTGACGCTAAAAACCAATTTATAATGGCAACTCAGCACCATTTAAGAACTCCTTTAACTTCTATGAGAGGATATCTGGATTTAATCGGAGGAGGATCTTTTGGAAAAGTTCCTAAAAAGTTAAAGGCAGTCCTAGAAAGATTTGAGGTCTCGACTGTTCGCCTCGTAAGAATGGTTAATGAATTTCTTGATATTTCCCAATTTCAGCTTGGTAAAGAAGTTGTCTTCTTAAGGCCAAAAGGAAAGATTGAGCCAATTCTTAAGGAAATGAAGGAAGAATTAAAATTCCAAGCCGATGATAAAGGAATACGACTGAAGATAGAAAGACCAAAGACCCCTCTTCCTTTAATAAAGGCGGATATAGAGAAGCTTAAAGCGGCTTTCTTTAATATTGCTGACAATGCCATAAAATACACTCAAAAAGGAAGAGTTGAAATTACAACGGAAGTTTTAGATTCAAAATTGAGAGTATATGTAAAAGATACAGGGATAGGACTTTCTAAAGAAGAACAGGAAACCCTCTTTACCAAACTTTTTGAAAGAGGAACGGAAGCAAAGAAGGCCTTTTCAACAGGAAGAGGTATAGGCCTTTATCTTTCATATCAGATAGTAAAAGCCCATAATGGCAAGCTCTGGGCAGAGTCGGAAGGAAAAGGAAAAGGATCCACTTTTATATTTGAACTTCCAATAGATAAAGAAGGGTAAGATAAATTTTCAATATTTTTTATGAAGGCATTATTGACAATACCTTTATTTTGTGTTTAAATAGAAACGGCACCTAAAAACCAAGATATTGCAAAAGGAGACAAAGATGAAAAGAGTACGCTTTATAATAATAGCGATTCTTATCTTTTCTTTTGCTGGGCAAGGATTTGCCGAGAATATAAGAAGGAATCAAAAAGTAAAGCGTTATTTAGAACGGAGTCAAAAAAGATCATTTATTTATTATCCCGACAGTCAAGAGGCAAAGTTGATATTTAATAGCGATCTTCGTTATTTTTTAAATAACGGTCCTTATACGTCAATCACGATTTTTTCGTGGTCCTCACAGTTTAAACGCTGGGACCCTATTTTTAACGAATCCTTTAACCCAAAAGAAAGACATTATTCTTTCAAAAAAAGTTCTCCTTATGTAATTGTTGTTACAAATTATAATGGCGGCGATATTATCTTCTTACAGATAAAATAAACTGCCTTATTTATAAAAGAGGCCCCCCTGGTCTCTCTTTTTTTGAAAACTATTGACAAAATTCTTTGAGCGTGTATAATTCCTAGCGTGCGAATAACCTCTGTAAACTTTTAAGAGACAATTTTTGTGTATCTCTTTCTTTTTCTTTATTTTCAAAAGTAGCAATCTATAATTACCCAAAAAGCGAAAACGGGTAATTTTTGTTTTTATATCTTTAACATCTTTTTATGCAGAAAATAAAAAACTTTTCCAAAGCAAAAGTGTCGCTTCCCCTGCCTTATCTGCTTGAATTTCAAAGAGAGAATTGGCAGTGGCTTCTTAAAGAAGGGATTAAAGAAATTTTCGAAGAAATTTCTCCGATTCGCGACTATACAAAAAAAGAGATGGAGCTTTGGTTTACCGATTATAAAATAAAGGCGCCAAAGTATGAAACTGATATTGAAGCCAAAAAGAACAGAGATTCTTTTGAGGCCTCTTTGCGCGTCAAAGTAAAACTTGTAAATTTAAAAACGAAAGAGGTTGACGAACAAGAGGTATTCTTAGCTGATTTGCCCCTTATGACAGAAAGGGGCACTTTTGTTGTAAATGGAGTGGAAAGGGTGGCGATATCTCAGCTTATCAGGCCTCCGGGCGTCTTTTTTACCAGAAGCAATGGAGGGTTTGGAGCAAAGGTAATTCCCAATAGAGGAGCATGGCTTGAATTTGAAACGGAAACATCGGGAGCTATTATCGTTAAAATAGACAGAAAGAGAAAGGTTGCTTCTACTGCTCTTCTTAGAGCTTTTGGCGCATGGAATGAAAATAACATAAGGGAGAATTTTCAAGATGTTGATAATGGAGATGTTTCATATATTGAAGAAACTCTTAAAAAAGATTCTTCAAAAAACCAGCAAGAGGCATTGATTGAGATATATAAAAGATTAAGACCCGGAGATCTTGTTACTCCGGAAACGGCAAAGGAACTTGCCGACAATACTTTTTTTAATTTTGAAAGATACGATATGTCCAAGGTGGGCAGGTGGAGAATAAGAAAAAGATTGCCGGAAACAAAAGACAAAAAAAGAGCGGACGAAAATATAACAAAAGAAGACAGAGTTCTTTCTCTTAATGACATAGTTGTAACATTAAGAGAGATAATTCGGCTTAACAATGATCCGGACGGAAAGCCGGATGAAATCGATCATCTTGGAAATAGAAGAGTCAGAACTTTAGCAGAGCTTCTTCAAGGGAGAATAAGAGTAGGCCTTATGAGAATGGAAAGGGTAATAAAAGACAAAATGTCCACAATGGAAGCCGGAGAAATTTCTTCTTCCCAGCTTATTAATCCCCGTCCCATTATGGCCGTAATTAAAGAATTTTTTACATCTTCCCAGCTTTGCCAGTTTATGGATAATGAAAATCCTCTTGCTGAACTGGAACATAAGAGACGCCTTTCTGCTACCGGTCCGGGAGGTCTTACAAGACAAAGGGCGGGATTTGAGGTCAGAGACGTCCAACCTTCTCATTATGGAAGAATTTGTCCAATTCAAACGCCTGAAGGTCCGAATATCGGACTTGTAAATCATCTTGCCGGATATGCTAAAATTAATCCTTTCGGATTTATAGAAACGCCTTATTACAAAGTAAATAAGGGAAAAATACTTTCAAAAATAGAATATTTTAACGCATTTGAAGAAGAAAAATATAATATTGCCCATGGAGGAGTGGAAGTTGACGATAGCAACAATATTATTCCTCAAAAAGTGGAAGCTCGCATAAAAGGAGAGCCCGGACTGATTGATAAGTCGCAAATCGATTACATTGACGTTTCTCCTCAACAATTTATTTCAATAGGGACTTCTCTTATTCCTTTTCTGCAAAATGACGATGCAAACAGAGCCCTTATGGGATCAAATATGCAGCGCCAATCCGTTCCTTTAATAAAGCCGGATGTTCCTTTGGTTATGACCGGATCCGAAGAAAGGGTAGCCAAAGATTCCGGACAGGCAGTTGTAGCAGATGACGATGGTACAATAGTTGAAGTGGATGCCAATGCTATAAAATTAAAAACAAAAAAAGGAGCCGTAAAAGAATATGTTTTAAGAACATTTGTCGGTACAAACCAATATACTTGTTTTCATCAAAGGCCTCTTGTGCAAAAAAACCAGACGGTTAAAAAAGGAGAGGTTATTGCCGATGGCGGTTCAATATCAGACGGATTTCTCTCTTTGGGGAAAAACGCTCTTGTTGCTTTTTTGTCTTGGCAAGGACAGACATATGAAGACGCCATAGTTATTTCAGAAGAGCTTGTAAAAGACGATTATTATACCTCCATACACATTGAAACTTTTTCTTGCGATGTTAGAGAAACAAAGCTTGGTCTGGAAGTGACAACTTGCGATATTCCAAATGTTTCGGAAGAAAAATTAAAAGATTTGGATGAAGAAGGAATTATTCGCCTTGGAGCAAAAGTCGGACCAAATGATATTCTAGTCGGCAAAATTTCTCCAAAAGGAGAAGCCGGTCTTACTGCGGAAGAAAGATTGCTCAGGGCTATTTTTGGAGAAAAAGCCAGAGACGTAAAAGACACATCTCTTCTGATGGAGCATGGCAAAAGAGGCAGAGTAGTTGGAGTGAAAGTTTTTACAAGAGAAAGCGGACACAGACTTGAGCCGGGAGTGATAAAAAGAATAGAAGTGGAAGTTGCTGAAATGAGAAAAATCCAGGCCGGAGACAAGCTTGCCGGAAGACATGGTAATAAGGGAGTTATTGCAAAAGTTGTTCCTGTTGAAGAAATGCCCTTTTTGGAAGACGGCACTCCTGTGCAAATTCTTTTGAATCCTTTAGGAGTTACTTCAAGAATGAATCTGGGGCAGATATTGGAAACTCACCTTGGGCTTGCCGCAAAAAAACTTGGATATCATGCCGTTACTCCTTCAATGTCCGGAGCCCAGGAAGAAGATATCAAAGCGGAGCTTAAAAAGGCCGGATATGATGAAAGCGGAAAAGTTACTCTTTATGATGGAAAAACGGGCTTGCCGTTTCCCGAAAAAATATCAGTTGGGTATATGTATGTAATGAAACTTATCCATATGGTTACCGATAAGATTCATATGAGATCGATAGGCCCTTATTCTTTAATTACTCAGCAGCCTCTTGGGGGAAAAGCCCAGTTTGGAGGCCAGCGTTTCGGAGAGATGGAAGTGTGGGCTCTTCAAGGTTATGGCGCTGCTTATACTCTTCAGGAAATGCTTACTATTAAATCAGACGATGTTCAGGGAAGAGCGGCAACTTATGAAGCAATATTAAAGGGAATTCCGATAAAAAGTCCCCATTTGCCGGCTTCCTTCAATCTTCTTGTAAATGAATTGAAATCGCTTTCCCTTGGAATAGAAATAAAAGGAAATATCAATCCTAAAGAATAGTTCTCGCATTTTATTTTACAATAATCATTAAAAAATTATGAATGTTATTGACCTTGAATCAATCAGAATCAAAATTGCTTCTCCCGATGATATACTTACTTGGGGAAAAGGAGAGGTTTTAAAACCGGAAACAGTAAATTACAGGACGCAAAAAGCGGAGAAGGACGGTCTTTTTTGCGAAAAGATTTTTGGTCCGGAGAAAGATTATGAATGCTACTGCGGAAAGTACAAAAGGATAAGATACAAGGGAATTATATGCGACAGATGCGGAGTGGAAGTTACAAAATCTTCCGTAAGAAGAGAAAGAATGGGATATATCAAGCTTGCCTCCCCTGTTTCTCATATTTGGTTTTTGAGAGGAATACCTTCAAGAATAGGGATGATTTTGGATATTTCAATGCAGCAGCTTGAAAAAGTCATTTATTTTGCTGCATATATTATCACAAACGTAAACGAAGATTTGCAGAAAAATATTCTTTCCGAGATTGACAAGGAATACAAGATGAAAAGCAAGAATGTTGAAGCGGGGAAAAAGAAAGAAGATATTCTTTTGGAATTAAAGGAAGCAAAAGCAAAAGCAAAAGAAGAAATTTTAGGCATTAAAAAGCTAAGAGTAATATCTGAGATAGAATATTACGATCTTTCTTTAAAGTACGGAGAGATTTTTGAAGCCGGAACAGGAGCGGAGACATTAAGAAAAATAATGGAAAAAATTGATTTGAAAGAAGAGGTGGAAAAGATGAAAAAGAAAAAAGTGTCTCCGGCAAACAAGAAAAAGGCCCTTATGAGATTGAAAACTTTTCAAGGAATGATTAAGGCGGGAATAAGGCCGGAATGGATGTTTTTAACTGTTATTCCTGTTCTTCCTCCTGATTTAAGGCCAATGGTTCAGCTTGATGGCGGAAGATACGCCTCTTCAGACCTTAATGACCTTTATCGCAGAGTCATAAATAGAAATAACCGCTTAAAGCACCTTATTAGTATTTTTGCTCCGGAAGTGATTATAAGAAATGAAAAGAGAATGCTTCAGGAAGCAGTTGATGCGCTTATTGATAATGGCATGAGAAAAGGAATACTAACTACGGCAACGACAGGCGGAAGGCGGCTGTTAAAGTCCTTGGCAGATATGCTCAAAGGAAAACAAGGAAGATTCAGGCAAAATCTTTTAGGAAAAAGAGTTGACTATTCAGGAAGGTCGGTGATTGTAGTTGGGCCGGAATTGCGCCTTCATCAATGCGGTTTGCCAAAGAAAATGGCCTTGGAACTTTTCAAACCGTTTGTGATAAAAGAAATACTTCAGAAAGAACTTGCTTTCAATGTAAGAGGGGCTTCGCGCTTAATTGAACAGGAAATTGATGAAGTTTGGGAAATATTAGAGCAAGTTGTTGAAGGAAGGGTTGTTCTTTTAAACAGAGCTCCTACTCTTCACCGTCTTGGAATACAGGCCTTCCAGCCGGTGCTTATTGAAGGAGAGGCCTTAAAAATACATCCTTTGGTTTGCAGAGCTTTTAATGCCGACTTTGACGGAGACCAGATGGCGGTCCATGTTCCTCTTAGCGAGGAAGCTCAAAAAGAAGCGAGAGAAATAATGCTTTCTGCAAATAATCTTTTAAAGCCGGCTACCGGAACGCCGGTTGTCACTCCGAGCCAGGATATAGTTCTCGGATGCTATTGGCTTACAAAGATAAAACCAAATGAAAAGGGAGAAGGAAAAGCATTTTCCGGAGTTGAAGAACTGATTATGTCGGAAGAATTTAAGGGAGTAAATATTAGAGCCAAAGTCAAGGTTCTTTTAAATGGAGAAGTAAAAGAAACATCGCTTGGCAGAATTTTATTCAATGAAACTCTCCCTTTGGAATTTCCTTATGTTGAAGACACGATAAGTTCTAAAAAGCTTGATAAAATTGTAGGAGAAATTATTGAAAATTATGGAGAAAAAGTGGCTGAAGAAACTTTGGATAAGATAAAAAACCTTGGATTTAAATATGCCACTCTTTCGGGAATTACATGGGGAATGGATGATTTGACTGTTCCCAAGGAAAAAGAAGGAATATTGGAAAAAGCAGAAAAAGAAATAGAAATTGTTGACAGCCATTTTAAAAAGGGCCTTCTTTCGAGAGAAGAAAAAAAGGGAAAAGCCATAGAAGTTTGGACAAAAGCAAAATCGGAAATTGAGAAACTTGTTCCAAAAACCCTTGATGAATTCGGTTCAATATTTGCGATTATTGATGCCGGAGCAAGAGGTTCTTGGAGCCAGCCAACTCAGATGGCCGGAATGAAAGGTCTTGTGATAAATCCGGCGAGCGAAATTATAGAACTTCCGATAAGAAGCTCTTATAAAGAAGGTTTTGACGTTTTGGAATACTTTATATCAACCCATGGAGCCAGAAAAGGAACTGCCGATACCGCTCTTAGAACTTCAACTGCAGGTTATCTTACAAGGCGCCTTGTTGATGTTGCCCAGGATATTATAGTGAATAAGGAGGATTGCAAAGACGAAACGGGCATAGAAGTTTTTAAAAAGGATTCAGACGAAATAGGCCAGAGCTTTGTTTTCAAAATAGTTGGCAGGGTTGTTCTTGAAGATGTTAAATCGGGCAATAAAGTTCTTGTTAAAAAAGGAGAGATAATTGATTGGAAAAAAGCAAGAATTATTTTGGAAAAAGAAGATATTTTATCTTTTAAAGTCCGTTCTCCGATGACTTGCAAAACGATAAGAGGCATTTGTAAAAAGTGTTATGGTTGGGATTTGGGGAAGAATAAGCTGGTTGAAATGGGTTCTGCTGTTGGAACCGTGGCGGCTCAGGCGATAGGAGAGCCGGGAACCCAGCTTACAATGAGAACTTTCCATACAGGAGGAGTTGCAGGAGGACTTGATATAACCCTCGGTCTTCCCAGAGTTGATGAAATTTTTGAAGCCAGAAGCCCGAAAGGAAAGGCGGATATTTCAGAAGTAGACGGTAAGGTAACGGAAATTTCAGACAAAGGAGTAATTAAAGTAGAAGGAGAAGGCCAAACGATTGAGTATAAAACTCCTTTTAAAGTTTCTCTTTTAATTAGAAAAGGGGATCTTGTTACAAAGGGTCAAAAGCTTTATGAAGGGAATGTTGACTTAAAGGAACTATTTAAAATGAAAGGCAAGGAAGAAACCCAGAATCATATATTAAGAGAGATACAGAATATTTATTCTTCTCAAGGGGCGCTCATACATGACAAACATATTGAGGTAATGATAAAGCAAATGTTTTCCAGAGTGAAAATAAAGGATCCGGGAGATAGCTTGTTTGTCATAGGAGACGTTGTTGAAAAATCAAGAGTTCTTGAGGAAAACGAACGTCTCAAAAAAGAAAAGAAAAACATTATTAAAACATCTTCCGTTTTGCTTGGAATTTCAAGAGTTTCTTTAAGCACTGATTCTTTCCTTTCTGCCGCTTCTTTCCAGGAAACATCAAGAGTTTTAATTAAGGCGTCTCTTGAAGGAAAAGAAGACAAGTTGAGAGGCCTAAAAGAAAATGTTATAATAGGGAGGATGATTCCGGTTGGAACCGGATTCAAAAAGGCAAGGACGGATTAGGTTTTTTAAATTTGTCTTTACAATTTAAATAGCATTTAAAACTTTTGTTTGATTTGAACAAAAATGGGCAAGAAAAAAAGAAAAAACAATCATAATCCTGATTTAAAAGAAGAAATCCTTCCCGAAAAAGTAAAAGGGTGGATTATGGGAGTTCTTATGATTGTTGCTTCTCTTTTAATCACTCTTGGATTTTTCGAAAAAGCGGGAATAGCCGGAACGACGATGGTAAGATTAGGAAGAAATCTGATAGGAGAAACTATTTTTGTAACCCCGGTGATATTTTTTTTAGCCGGGTTTGTTTTTTTTGTTTCAAAATATCCTCTTAAGATAAAAAGACAGCTTTTTTATCCAATTATAATTGCTTCTCTTTTTTTAATTTTAGGCATTACCGGTCTTCTTGGCTGCCTTGACCAGGAAACAAAGCAAGGAGGGTATGTAGGATATATATTAAGCTGGCCTTTCTTAAGATATTTTGGTTTTTGGGCTTCGGTTGTTATTTTCCTTAGCTTTGTGGTTATAGGCGGAATAATTTTCGGCCATTTTATAAAGCCGTTTTCTAAAAAGAAAGAAGAAGAAACAATAGAAGAAAAGCCCTCTATTTTCAGAAGAATGTTTGAACCGAAATTTGACATAAAGGAAGTTCCCGATGCTGTTCAAACAACGGTAGCGCCTAAGATAGAAGAAAAAACAATTTCTTCAAAGAAAGATTCAGTTCAAGGAAAGGTTTTTCCTTATAACCCTCCCCCTATTGACCTTCTTGATATCGGGAAGGAAGTTCCAACAAGCGGGGATATCAAGACAAATATTACCGTAATAAAAAGAACTCTTCAAAATTTTGGCATTGATGTTATGATGTCCGAAGTAAATACAGGTCCTACTGTTACTCAGTATACCTTAAAGCCGGCTGAAGGAATAAAACTGTCGAAGATAACAGGTCTTTCAAATGATCTTGCTCTTTCTTTAGCCAGTCATCCGATAAGAATAGAAGCACCAATTCCAGGAAGATCGCTGGTTGGGATAGAGGTTCCAAATAAGATAAGGGCTAATGTCCGCTTAAGAGACCTGATTGAAAATTCAAAATTCAAGGAATTGCCAATGAATCTCACTATTGCCCTTGGAAAAGATGTTTCAGGAGTTCCTATATATGTTGATCTTACTAGAATGCCCCATCTTCTTGTCGCCGGTTCAACTGGAACAGGAAAGACCATCTTTCTTAATTCCTTGATAGCCAATCTTCTTTATCAGGAAAGTACCGCAAGTAAGAGCGCAGGACCGGATAATTTACGCTTTATTATGGTTGACCCGAAGAGAGTTGAGTTTTCAGTTTATTCAAATTTGCCCCATCTTCTTTGCCCTATTATTTACAATGCGAGCCAGACAATCAATGCTCTAAAATGGCTGACAAAAGAAATGGAAAGAAGATTTGAAGTTTTATCAGAGGCCGGTTCAAGAAATATTGTGGGTTATAACGAAAAGTCCTTAAAAAAAGGAAAACCGACTCTTCCTTTTATCGTCCTTATAATCGATGAGCTTGCCGATCTTATGGCGGCAAAAGGAAAAGAAATTGAAGCTCTTGTTGCCCGGCTTGCTCAAATGGCGCGCGCGGTTGGAATTCATATTGTTCTTGCGACCCAAAGGCCTTCTGTTGAAGTTATCACCGGCCTTATAAAAGCAAATATTACCTCAAGGATAACCTTTCAGGTTGCTTCCCAGGTTGATTCAAGAACGGTGATAGACACTGCTGGAGCTGAAAAATTAATTGGATTCGGAGACATGCTTTATGTTTCTGCGGAATTCGGAAAGCCAAAAAGAATTCAAGGCCCTTATGTTTCGGAAAAAGAAGTTAAAAAAGTCGTTGACTATATTATTTCAAAAGAAAAAGACACAAGCAGAATGGACGAGGGCTTAATTGAGGAAATTGAAAAGACAAATCAAAACAATGAAGATGGAGAATCATACTATAAAGAAGGGGACGATTCTCTTTATGAGGAAGCAAAAAAAATAGTTATTGAATCAAAAAAGGCCTCTGCTTCTTTGCTTCAAAGGCGCCTTAAAATCGGCTATGCCAGGGCGGCTCGGCTGATAGATATGCTTGAAGAAAGAGGCGTTGTCGGTCCTGCAGACGGAGCAAAAGCAAGAGAGGTTTATACAGGACACGAAGAATCGGATAATTGGGAGAAGATATAATTGTTTGAGATTTGAAATGGACAAAGTATAACTTTTCCACACCCTTCCCTCTTGCGGGGGGGGCGTATATGATAAAATAGATAAAATCTCTTTCAAAACCATCTAAACCATGTTTTCCAAAAAACTAAAATCCTTCACTCTCATAGAACTGCTTATTGTAATCGCCCTTATTACCACATTATCCTCCATTGTAATTGTTATCGTTTCAAGAACAAGAACGGCAACAGACGATATGAAA
>Ga0172377_10002359_pt1 | contig 19236 bp, 16 predicted proteins | sample Pumphouse3metaG_FD_119749 | JGI IMG/M metagenome (GOLD analysis project Ga0172377, IMG submission 119749) | Leachate microbial communities from a municipal landfill in Southern Ontario, Canada - Pumphouse #3 metaG | ecosystem: Engineered > Solid waste > Landfill > Unclassified | place: Canada...
ATCACTGACTTCCACCTGGGTCACCACGGTAGCCACATTGGGCTTGAGCCCGATTTTTGCAAACTCATTGTGCAAGGCCATCTGCAACTGATAGCCGATTGCTCCCTGGGTATCCGCGACACAGCTGTCCAATGGGACCGTGTGAAGTATGGAACGGGAGAATTCAGCCCGAAGCAGGATGAATCCCACCTGCGGTCCATTGCCGTGTGCAATCACTACGCGATGACCAGCTTTTACGAGCTTGGCGATATGTGCCGCGGTTTTGCGTGCTGCCTCATACTGGGCTGTAACCGAAACGTTCTTTGGGTCCTCGATCAACGAGTTTCCCCCAATTGCTATGACAATCAACTTGCTATCCATGATAGGAGCTCCTTCTGTACACCAGATGCTAGGTTCTGTACCTCCATCATAGCATGACTGCAACAAATTGCAACACATTATCTTCTGCCTTTGCGGTTTTTCTGCCAGCCATTTGACCCATGGAAGTTCTTTGGGTTACACTCTGCGCCAGAGAGGACACCATGGATTCACAGACATCAGGAATGAACAGGAAGGAGCTCTTTCTTTTTGCGCTCTACATCACCGGAATGATTGTCGTCAACACCGTAGGCAGCAAGATCATCAGCCTGTTCGGCGTACGCGTATCGGTAGGCATTTTCTTCATGCCGGTACTCTTTCTGGTCACCGATATCGTCGGCGAAGTGAAGGGGCATGAGCATGCCACCCTCTTTGTCAGATACTCTATCATCATGCTGGTCATCCTGTTTGCCGTCACCGGACTGTTCATCAAGATCGCGCCACATCCCAGCTGGCAGTTGCAGGAGCAGTACCAGCAGATTTTCGGAATGAGCATGCGCATGAGCCTCGCTTCGCTGGTCAGCTTTGCGGTCAGCCAAACCGTGGATGTGAACATCTTCCTGCTCTTCAAGAAACTCAGCAATGGCAGGATGCTGTGGCTGCGCAACAACCTGAGCACCATGACCAGCCAGTTCATTGATACGGTCATCTTCATGTTCATCGCCTTCTACCACATGACACCAACCTTCACTGCAGCCTATGTCTTCTCCCTGATCATCCCCTACTGGCTTTTCAAGGTACTCTTCGCCCTCATCGATACCCCTTTCTGTTATCTTGGGGTACAATGGCTGAAGAAGGAACGCTAGTCACTTTCCTTTGGGAAAAAGTTTGATTACCTTTGGTTCGGACGAGCTCTACACTTGTCCGAACGAATTTGTCATATGGAGGCGCTATGTCTGAACAGGAACTGATGCCGATCGAGCAACTGCTTCCCAATAATCTGTTTATTCTCCCAGTCACCGGGAACCCTGTGTTCCCCGGACTGTTTACTCCCCTGATGATCACCGACAACCAGGATGTCGAGATCGTGAACCAAGCCATCAAGCATGGCGGGTTTCTCGGTCTCCTTCTGGTCAAGGATGAGACAGAGAATGAGGAATACTCCGCCCAGAACCTTTACAGCGTGGGAACGGTTGCCAAGATAGTCAAGAAGATCAAGCTCCCTGATGGGGGGATAAGCATCTTCATCTCCACCCTCAAGCGGTTTGAAACCAAGCAGTACTACCCCTCCGGCCCCTATCTGGTGGCTGAGGTGCAGTACCTTGAGGACATCGAGGATGAGCAGGAGGAACTCAGGGCCTGGACCCGTCTGCTGCTCAGCGAAATGAAAATGCTGACCAAGAACAACCAGCTCTTCAGTGAGGAGATGCGGCTGAACATGGTCAACATCGACCACCCGGGAAAACTTGCGGATTTCATTGCAAGCATCCTCAATGTGGATCGCAAGCAACAGCAGGCAATCCTGGAAACGCTGGTGGTCCGCCGCCGGATCGAAAAGGTCTTGGTCTTCATCAAGAACGAGCAGAACATCGCCCAGGTCCAGGCAAAGATCCAGGCCAGGGTGAACCAGAAGATCGAGAAGAACCAACGCGACTACTTCCTGCGGGAGGAACTCAAATCCATCCAGCAGGAGCTGGGTATGACGACCAACCCCAAGGTTGAGCTGATCAACCGGCTCAAGGCCAAATTCAAGAATCTACCGCTCACTGCCGAAGCGCAGGAGACGGTCGACCGCGAAATGAGCCGCCTTGAGGCCATGGATCCGTCCAGCCCCGAGTACTCCATCAGCCGCACCTACCTTGAGATCATCAGCGATCTTCCCTGGAAGGAGCCCAAGGCCGAGAACTTCAGCATTGACAGTGCACGCAAGATTCTCGAGCGTGACCACTATGGCATGAAGGATGTGAAGGACCGTATCCTGGAGTTCCTTGCCGTACGCAAGAAGAAGCAGGACACCAAAGGCTCGATCATCTGTCTGGTCGGCCCTCCGGGTGTCGGCAAGACCAGCGTGGGCATCTCCATCGCCAGGGCGCTGAAGAAGCAGTACTTCCGCTTCTCCGTCGGCGGCATGAATGATGAGAGCGAGATCAAGGGCCACAGAAGGACCTACATCGGGGCAATGCCCGGCAAGATCATCCAGGGGCTGAGAATCACCAAGGTGAAGAACCCGGTCTTTTTGATCGATGAGATCGACAAGATGGGGGTCTCCTACCAAGGCGACCCCGCCAGTGCCCTGCTTGAGGTGCTTGACCCCGAGCAGAACTCCACCTTCCGTGACACGTACCTGGACATCCCCTTCGATGTGAGCGAGGTGCTCTTCATCTGTACGGCAAATACGCTGGATACCATCCCGCGCCCCTTGCTTGACCGTATGGAAATCATCCAGCTCTCCGGCTACACCAGCGAAGAGAAGCTTGCCATCGGCAAAAAGTACCTCGTACCCAAGTCGATGGAGAAGCATGGCCTTGCCAAGAACGAAATCAAATACTCTGCAGCCATCCTTCGCAAGATCGCCGATGAGTACGCCAGGGAAGCCGGGGTGAGAAACTTCGAGAAGTCGCTGCACAAGATCAACCGCAAGGTTGCCTTGCTCCTGATGGAGAACCCACAGACGGACGTGCCTGTGGTCATCGATGAGAAGAAGCTGAGCGAGTATCTCGGGGAGCCCATCTTTGCCGAGGATGAGATCGTGAAGGCCGACAGGCCGGGAACCGCCATCGGGCTTGCCTGGACCAGCATGGGTGGCGATACCCTGATCATCGAGGCACAGAATACCCCCGGCAAGGGCGAGGTCAAACTGACCGGACAGCTGGGTGAGGTCATGCAGGAATCGGTGAGCATCGCCTATACCTGGATCAAGGCCCATGCGCTGGAGCGCAAGATCGAACCTTCCTGGTTTGAACAGAACGCCGTACACCTCCACGTCCCTGAAGGGGCGACCCCGAAGGACGGCCCGTCTGCCGGCATCACCATGACCGTTGCCCTCTATTCGCTGATAACCGGCCAGGTTATGGCTCAGAATATGGCGATGACCGGAGAGCTTACGCTCAAGGGAAAGGTCATGCCGATCGGCGGTCTGAAGGAGAAAGTCCTTGCTGCAAGGAGGAACAAGATCGAAACGATCCTGATCCCTCAGTACAACAAGCGCGATCTCGACAAGCTGGATGACAAGGTCAAGGAAGGCATCACGTTCCATTTGGTCGGGACCATCGAGCAGGTGCTCTCCTATGCATTCCCCGAGGACGCTGACAGGCCCCAGATGGAGAAACTTGCTCCCCTTTCGCCGAATGGCAAAGAGGAGATTGCCGCCATCAGCGCTGCAGTTGCCCAGGCGGTCAGGGAGGCTCTTCGTGAGCATTGAGCTGCTCAGTCCGGCAGGAAATCTTGAGAAGCTGCGTCTGGCATTTGCGTATGGTGCTGACGCAGCCTATCTCGGGCTTTCCGACTTCTCCCTCCGATCGAATGCAGGGAATTTTACCGAGGCGGACCTGGATCAGGTCCGTCTTCTCAAGATGCAGAGCGGCAAACGCCTCTACTGCACGCTGAACATGCTCTTTGACGAGCAGAAGCTCGCTTCACTCTCCCAAGAGCTGGAAACCATCAGGACCTGGCCGTTTGATGCCTACATCATCAGCGACATCGGACTTGTTCCCATCCTTCAGGATGCCTTGGGACCGGAGGTGGAACTGCACCTCTCCACCCAAGCCAGTTGCACCAACTCATCCAGTGCCCGCATGTACCAAAGGATGGGTTTTTCCCGGGTGATTTTGGGAAGGGAGACCCCCTTGGACGACATCCGTCGCATCAAGGATGCCAACCCCGACCTCGAGCTCGAGGTCTTTGTCCACGGAGCCATGTGCATGGCCTACAGCGGGCGCTGCCTGCTCTCCAGCCATCTGGCGGGAAGGAGCGCAAACCAGGGTGACTGCAGTCATACTTGCCGTTGGAACTATCGCCTTGCGGCCACCGATGAGCTGAGTCGCGTTTTGGCCAGTGGTGAACTTGCCCTTGAGGAAGAACAGCGCAAAGGGGTCTACTACCCCATTGCTGAGGAAGATGGCTACACCACCATCCTCAGTTCGAAAGACCTGTGCATGATAGACCACCTCAAGGAGTTGGTTGATGCAGGCATCGATTCGCTGAAGATTGAGGGTAGGATGAAAAGCTCCTACTATGTTGCGGTTGTGAGCCGTGCCTACCGAAAGGCCCTCGACGCCCTCAGCGATGAGCACCTCGACTGGAAAGCGTACCGCAGCGACCTCTTCAACATCAGCCACCGTGAGTACTCCACCGGTTTTTTCTTCGGGCACGGGCCGGTGGACCCAACCATGGGAAGCAGCATCGACAAGAGCACAGAGCTCGGCTACCTGAGGCAGTATCTCTTTTGCGGCTACATCGGAGAAGAGGTGGAGAGCGGCATCTACGCCCTGGACCTGAAGAACCAGATCCGAAGCGGCATGACGCTGCAGTTCATCGAACCCGATACCCCGTTCATCCAGGATGACAGCTTTACCCTCCTTGATGCACAGATGCAGGTCATCGCTCAGGCGGACCACGGCAAGATCCAATACCTGAAGACCGACAAACATCTGAAAAAGGGCAGTATCATCCGTCGTGAAACTATGGTTAAATAGGCTATGCGAAAAACGGTAGTGCTGCTCGGACTGCTCCTCCTTTTCACGCCCGCTCTGTGGGCGAAGGATTTTGCAGACGACTTTGCCTTCCTTTCCCCCCTTCCCTCCTATCAGGCATTTTTGGATGCAGCGAAGCATGACGGGGATGCAAGGAAAGCAAAAGCGATGCAGGAGCGCTTCACTTCCCTCGACCTTTCGGATGAGCAGGCATCGGTCCTGTTCATCCGCAGCTCTGTCATCCTTGCACGCCTGTATGCCGAACAGAAGGATGCAAACAAGGAACAAGCCCTGTCTCTTCTGGCGGAAGCTGAGAGAGAACTCTCCAACCTGGATGAGGATGGGTTTTATCACGTGATGCTCTCCGGTGAAATCGATGGTATCCACTACCTGGTCAATCCCCGCAATCTCTCCAAGGGAATCCGCAGCAACGCAGCCATCAAAGAGGCATACAAAGCCTTTCCCGATCAGATAGCAGCAGTCCTTGCCAAGGCAAACAGTCTCGTGTATGCCCCCGCATTTGCAGGAGGCGATGTGGACAAGGCTCTCTCGTTGTACCTGCTTCTCCTGGAGGAAGCGGGGTCACAGCTATCCACATGGGACAGGGCAAGCATATACAGCGGAATAGGAGTGGTGGCCATGAAACGCAAGGAGTGGGAGACAGCCAAGCAGTACTTTCTTGCAGCAAAGGCGCTGTACTCCTTCGACCCGGCAATCGATGGGTACCTCTCTGAAGTGGAGGAGAAGCTATGATGCTCATCCTCTCCTCTATCATCGCCTTCATTGGGATCTACTCACTGGTGCTCACCACATCGAATCTGCTCTACTTTCGTTCCCTCTCCAAACACTGGGAAAAGCACACCAGCAAAGAGCTTGTCACCATAGCAGTACCTGCACGCAATGAGGAAGCAACCATTGAGGCATGCCTTCGCTCACTCATGGCCCAAAGCTATGCACATCTGGAGATCCTTGTGCTCGATGACAACTCAGAGGACAATACTGCCGCCATCGTACGCAAGCTGGAAACCGAGGACAGTCGTCTCCATCTGATCACCGGCCGTGCCTTGCAGGAAGGATGGAGAGGCAAACTCTGGGCTATGGAGCAACTGTTTCGGCAGAGCAACGGCACCTACCTCTTTTTCACCGATGCAGACACGGTGCACAAGCAGGACTCCATTGCCTATGGCATGTCCCTGCTCAGCCAGAGGAACGCTGCCTTGCTCAGCGGATATCCGAAACAACAGACCAAGAGCCTGGGCATCGGACTGCTGGTGAGTGCCATGCTGTTCAACCCCACCCTCTTCGTTCCCTTCGCCTTGCAGGAGCGCCTGCAGTTGCCGCTCTTCTCCATGGCCATCGGCCAGTACATACTGCTCAAAAAAGAGGCACTGGATGCAATCGGAGGATTTTCGTCCCTGCGTACGGAAATCTGTGATGATGTAACACTTGCCCGAGCTTTTGCCCGCAAAGGGTTCAAGCAGATGTTCGCTCCCATGACGGATGTGGTCGAGTGCGAGATGTTTCCAACCTTCAAAGGAGCCTTCAGCGGTTTGGAGCGTTCCATCAACGGTGTCGTGAAGCGGGGGCTCATCGGCTTTCTGATGATTCTGCTCATCGTCATCGTACTGTTGGCTCTTGCAGTTGCTCCACTGCTGACCTTGGGCCTTGCCATCCTCTCATTTTCAAACACTGCATACCTGCTTCCGGCACTCTGGTTGTTCTTGGGATCCCTCACGCTTTGGGCTTCCTGGGCTTGGGCCGCAAAGCGTTTTGCATTCAGCACTCCTGTGGCTATGCTTGGTCATGTTACCATCTTCTTGGTAGTGCTGATGTACCTGCATGGGGCATACTTACGCTCCACAGGCCGCGGTTTTATCTGGAAAGGACGGGTTTTACCGTAAAAATCCCTATTTTAACGCGTTATTTGCAGGTTTTTCCCTTGCGCATGAGTAAAAGCGTGGTAAAATAGGCTAACCTAGATACATGGAGGATTCAATGACTATTCACGAGCAGATTGTCATGCAGTATGAAACCTATCTTGCTGAGAACCAGAAGTTCACTGAGAAAGGTGTAAAAGTATCAGCAGCCAGAGCCCGCAAGGCACTCGCTGAAATTGCCAAACTTTGTAAGGAACGCAGAAAAGAGATTCAGGACGAGAAAGGCGAATAACCTTCCCCCCCTCATTTCTGGCGTCCTGCAAGGGACGCCCTTTTCTTGCACTCTACCCCACCTCACCATCACAGCAACCAAGCTACTGCTTGCTGAGGGGATGGTAGTTGCCCTCATTATAGATACAGCGCCCGGTTTCCCGGGCGCTGTGTTGTGTAATGGGCACTTTTCCTACAGGAACGTCTTGAGCAGCGAGAGGTGTTTCTCCCCCTTCTCGATCTTCTCCTCGAACTCCGCTTTCTTGCCCTGTTCCTTCTCGATCGCCTCAGCCTTGGCATTGGCAAGGAACTTCTCGTTGGAAAGCTTGGCAAGCACACCTTCCAGGCTCTTTCTGCTCTTCTCGATGTCAGCAGCAAGCTTATCAACTTCCTTCTGGACATCGATGGCCTCACGGACGAAGACAAACATCTCGTACCCGGTACCGGCAACAGGGAATGCAGTGCTCACATCGATGGAACCCGCTGCATCAACCTCAAGCGAGGAAGCCCCCACAAACGAAGCCATAAGCTCCTTCTGCTGGGTAAAGAAAGCGGTCGCAAAGAATGAATCATCAACCTTGATGACCACACGGATCTTCTTCTCGGCACCGATGCCCAAGTCCGAACGCACAGCGCGCAGGCTGGTTACCGCTTCCTGCATCCGTGCAACCAAGGCAGCGTCTTCTGTCGCCTGATTCTTCTCGCTGAAGGTCGGGTACGTGCTTTCGATCAGAAGGTCATGCACATTGGGAAGCTTCTGGTAGATCTCTTCGCTGATGAAGGAGACAAAGGGGTGCATCAGGCGCATCGATTGGGCAAGCAGATCGAGCAGCAGGGTAACCTGGCGCGACTTCTCCCCCTCTTTCTCGCTATACAGTCCCCGTTTGGCACTTTCCACATACCAGTCACAGAAATCATTCCAGAAGAAGTCGTAGATTGCCTGTGCTCCATCGTTGAACTTGTAGTTCTCCATGGCCACCTGCATTTTCAGGGCAGCCTCATTGAGCTGATGATACATCCACTTGTCCATGGTGGTGCGTTCAAGTGTTTCCACATCCCCAAGTTCCACCCCCTCAAGGTTCATCAGCAAGAAACGTGCTGCGTTCCAGACCTTGTTGGCAAAACGGGAACCCAGCTTGAAGCTGTCCATATCGATGAGAATGTCCTGGCCCTGGGTAGCCATGTAGCAGAGGGTGAACTTCATCGCATCGGCTCCATAGCTCTGCACAACCTCCAAGGGGTCGATGCCGTTGCCCAGGCTCTTGCTCATCTTCCTGCCCTGCTTGTCCCTGACCAAGCCGGTGATGTAGATGTCCCTGAACGGAACCTCTCCCATGAACTCCAGGCTCGCCATAATCATGCGCGATACCCAGAAGAAGATGATGTCATAGCCGGTGACCAGGGTGCTGGTGGGGAAAAAGCGTGCAAGATCTGCAGTTTTCTCGGGCCAGCCGAGAGTGCTGAAGGGCCAGAGCCAGGAACTGAACCAGGTGTCCAGCACATCCGTCTCCTGCACGAGGTTGGTGCCCTTGCACGAAGGACAGGTGGTGGGATCTTGTCGCTCAACGATGATCTGATGGCAATCCTGACACTCCCAGACGGGAATACGGTGCCCCCACCAGAGCTGGCGGCTGATGCACCAGTCATGGATGTTCTCCAACCAGTGGGTGTAGGTGTTCTCCCAACGCTTGGGATAGAACACAACCTCTCCTTTCTTCCATGCATCAAGGGCTTTGTCCGCCATGCCTTGCATACGGACAAACCATTGGTTGGAGAGATAGGGTTCAATGACGGTATGACAGCGGTAGCAGTGACCGACATCATGGTTGTGCACCGTCTCCTTGATGAGGTAGCCACCTTCCTTCAGGTCGGCAACCACCAAGGGTCTCGCCTCTATTGCCCCGATGTTGCGGTACTTCTCGGGGCAGTTCTCATTGAGGGTCCCATCGGGATTCAGCACATTGAGCTTTTCCAGGTTGTGGCGCATGCCGCACTGCCAGTCATTGGGGTCATGGGCGGGAGTGATTTTCACCATGCCCGTACCGAAGCTCTTGTCGACAAAGCTGTCTGCAATGATGGGGATCTTGCGGTCGGTGAGCGGAAGGTCAAGCAGCTTTCCCACCAGGTGGGTATAGCGCTCATCCTCAGGATTGACGGCAACCGCCACGTCTCCGAACATGGTCTCGGGACGGGTGGTAGCAACGGTGATGAACCCGCTGCCATCGCTGTAGGGATAGCGCACCTCATAGAGGAAGCCGCCCAACTCCTGGTACTCAACCTCATCATCGGCCAAGGCCGTGCCACACTTCGGACAGTAGTTTACCAGATACTCACCCTTGTAGATGAGCCCGCGTTCGTACAAGGTCACGAAGCTTTCGCGCACAGCCTGGCTCAGGCCCTCGTCCATGGTGAAGCGCTCGTGCTCCCAGTCGCAGGAACAGCCGATCTTCTGCAGCTGCTGCTTGATGATGGAGTGATGCTTCTCTTTCACCTGCCAGGTCCGCTCCAGGAAGCGATCGCGGCCAAGGTCCTGGCGACGAAGCCCTTCCTTGGCAATCTGCCGTTCCACCACATTCTGGGTGGCAATGCCGGCGTGGTCGGTACCCGGAACCCAAAGGGTTGGGCGACCGGTCATGCGGTAGTAGCGGGTAAGGACATCCTGAAGCGAGTTGTTCAGGGCATGTCCCATGTGAAGGATGCCGGTGACATTCGGAGGAGGCATTACGACGGTAAACGGAGTATCCTTGCCATCCTTCGGTCGAAACAGACCTTTGTCCAACCATGCTTGGTAGATGCGATCCTCAAACTCCTTGGGATCATAGGCCTTTGTCAATTCGACAGCCTTCATATCATTGCCTCCTAACGGGAAAAAGAGTCTACCCATAGTAGCAAAATAGGAAAGGCTCTACAAGTCAATGTAGAGCCTTCACACATGAGAGCGAGAGGAAAAACCTTATTCGAGAGGAGTCACCGCCTTCACTTCCAGCTTCACGGCATACCCCATTGCGTCGAGATGCTGGACAATCTGCTCAAGGCTGAACATATCAAGGGAAGGTTTCTGGACTTCGGTCACCTGCCGAATGTGAGCACTATCGATGGGGGAAGCAACCCCAGGAAGGATTTCCTGTCCCTGCTGGGGGTTGGTTCCAAAAAGAACAAACGCACCGATGAAAACAACCACAAAAGCTGCAGCACTGGTGATCAGTGCGGGAACAAGCTTGACCTGGATCTTTTTGCGAAAAATGTGCATCTTCTTGTTCGTCGAAGGAAAGCGTGTCTTCTCGAAGTACGCGAACACCCGCTCCTGGCGCGCCTTGATTTCGCTGTCACTGAGCGCTGCATCCACCACCTTCTGATGGAGAGCCCGCAACTGTTCCAGTCTCTGGCGGCACGCATTGCAGTACCCCAGGTGTTCTTGGACTTGCGTCCTCCAGGGTTCTTGCAGCTCACCATCCAGATAGGTATTCAACAGTTCATCATCAACACACATGCGCTACTCCTGGCTGAGAATCGACTCGAGCATTTTTCGTGCCCGATAGACTCGTACCTTAACGTTACTCTCGGAAATATGCAGCACCTGGGCAATCTGTTTGTAATCCATGTCCGTGTACTCTTTCATCACGATGACCAAACGGAACTTCTCGGGAAGCTGGTCAATCGCCTCCTGAACGAGTTTGCGGGTCTCTTTCTCCATCAGTACCTGCGATCCATCGGAAGTGTTGGAGTGGTTGGCAGGCATCTTTTTCAGTTTCTCCACCATGCCCTGCTCCCGGGCCTTCCGCTTCACTTGGTTGATGGCCAGATTTTTCGACACCCGAATCAGCCAGTACTTGGCATCATCCAGGGTGGCAAACTCCATCCCCTTGTCAAAAAACCGGATGAAAGCCTCCTGACAAATCTCCTCGGCAAGATCCTGATTATTGGTGACGTGGTACACCACGCGCATCAGTATCGGGAATACTTCCTCGTATACTTGCTTGAACGCTCGCTCATCGTTGCTCTGTATTTCCATAACGTTAACAACTCACCAGTAACCAAGTTACATCTTTTTTTCCAAAGAGCTTCCCGAGGGTGTGTCTTTGACCAGGTACCCCATTGCATCCAATTCCGAACGCAAAGAGTCTGCCAGTGCCCAATTCTTCTCCTTTTTAGCCTGCACTCGCTTCAGAAGCAAGTCCTCGGCCTCAGGAGGGAAAGTCTCTTTCTCAGGGACCGTAATCTCGGACAACCTCAGGCCGAACGCCTGATCGAACAGAAGAACAAGCGAATACTTTTCGTCATAGCCGAGCGTATCATCCTTGAGCACGCCCCACAAGTCTGCAAGGGCCCGAGGTGTGTTGAGGTCATTCTGGATGTGTTCCATGAAGGCCTGTTGATGGGCAAGAGCCTTCGGGGAGGCAAGCGGGACCTGTCTCGCCCCTTCCTTGAGAAGATTCTGGACACGATCATGGACATTGCTGCGTGCTGTACGGGCGGTGGCAAGCGAGTCGAAGTTGAACTTCAGCTGACTGCGATAGTGGCCCCCCAGGCAGAAATACCGGTAATCCATAGGATCGAAGCCTTTGCTCTGGAGCAGACTGAGGGTAAGAAACTCTCCCTTGCTCTTGCTCATCTTGCCCGTCTCATCAAGCAGGAACTCCCCATGCAGCCAATACTTGACCCAGGGTTTTCCGGTAGCTGCCTCACTCTGGGCAATCTCGTTGGTGTGGTGAACGGGAATGGCATCGATACCACCGCAGTGGATGTCGAACGATTCGCCAAGGTAGTGCATGCTCATCGCCGAGCACTCAATATGCCAGCCCGGGAACCCTCTGCCCCACGGGGAAGGCCACATCATGGCCTGTTCGCCATGCTTGCTGTTGGTGAACCAGAGCACAAAATCCTTGCTGTTGCGCTTGTTGTCGTCAGCCTCGACATCATCACGCACGGCAGTGCGCAGTGACTCAAGATCCAGACGGGCAAGCTTGCCGTAGTCGGGGATGGAATCGATGCTGAAGTATACATTCCCTCCGCTGATGTAGGTATGCCCACCCTCTTCCAACCGCTTGATCAGGTCGATCATCTGCTGGATGTGGTCGGTTGCCTTGCAAACCGTCGTTGGGCGGATCATGTTCAGCGCATCGTAATCATGGAAAAAAGCATCGGTATAGTAGGAGGCAATCTCCCAGACAGTACGATTGGTCTTATGGGCCATACGCTCGAGCTTGTCTTCCCCGTCGTCGCCATCGCCGGTAAGGTGGCCGACATCGGTGATGTTCATGACATGGTTGACGGTAAAGCCGCTGAGCTGAAGCACCCGCTTCAACAAATCCTCAAACAAGAAGGTTCTGAGATTGCCGATATGTGCATAGTTGTAGACCGTTGGGCCACAGGAGTAGAGACCGACCTGCTGGTCATCCAGCGGTACAAACTCCTCGACACAACGTTTCATGGTGTTATAGAGAAGGACAGGCATTGAGAGCTCCTTTAGGTTGCCCACCCCAGAAAAAGGGGGTAAGATGTCTCCATGCCTACCAATGTACGCAATAGCGGTGAAAAAATCAACCTTGACCAACTGATCCTGAGGCAGGTTCCGCTTGCCCAGTATTCAAGCATCCATACCGGTGGAGTTGCCGATTTGACCGCCTATCCCTCCGATTTCGAGGAACTGCGTGAACTATTGTCCTTTGCCCACGAACATGATCTTCCCATCACCGTCCTCGGTGGGGGCACCAACAGTCTGATCAGCGACGACGGCATCGAAGGGCTCACCATCATCACCAGTCACCTCAAGCGGCGTCATGTCCAGGGCGAGATGTTCTGCGTCCGTTGCGGCCTCTTGCTGGACCGGGCCATCGACCTTGCCATCGAGGATGGCCTTACCGGCCTTGAACTGCTTGGTGGATTGCCCGGAACCGTTGGGGGGGCCATTTACGGCAACAGCAGCGCTCACGGAACCAGCATCTCCGACCTGCTCTACTATGTGGACTACATGACCTTTGACGGCAAACTCCATCGCAGGCAAGTTCACCTGGATGAGTTCTCCTACCGCAACTCCCCGTTCTCCGAGAGGCGTGACATCATCCTCTATGAAGCTGGATTCCGGCTTTTCCCTTCAACCCAAACCAGTGAGGCGCGGAAAAAGAAGGATGAAGTCAAGCACAGACGCAAGACAAACGGCCAATATGACAACCCAAGCATCGGAAGCATCTTCGTCAATCCCGAAGGCCTGAAAGCCGGTGCCCTGATCGAACAATGCAACCTGAAGGGATACTCCATCGGAGGAGCCCAGATATCGCACCGCCACGCGAATATGATCATCAACTCAAACGGAAGGGCAACCAGCACTGATGTCAAAGAGTTGATCGAACACATCAGGAGCGCCGTACAGCAACAGTTCAAGATCACCTTGGTTGAGGAAATCCAGTATCTCGGCCGGTGGTGAAGCGGTAGAGAATGCGCACCTGGTTCGGATCTGAGCGCACCTGGAATTCCACAGCTCCCTGCTTCAGCTCCAAATGATACGAGAAGCCTTCAGGGGACCACTGTACAGAGGAGACTCCGCTTTGCAGGCGCAGGCTCACACCCTCACCCATCCGATACCCCAACTCCAGGGAGACTCCTGAGCGTGCCAGGCTGACCAGCACCTGTCGCTCCGCCCGGTCGCTGCCCTGCAGGTTCTGCTGCCAACCGAGCAACCACTCGCAACCCCACAGATCAAACCCAAGACGGGAAGCGTAGGCATGCTCAAGCTCTTGCGTCTCACCCCCGAATAACGGAGGGTATCCCAAGGCGGTGGAAGCAACGCTCATGATGCGAACAGCATGCAGATTGCTTTCCACCCCAAGCGAACTGATCCGTTCCCACCGATTGGTCCTATACGCGGTGTGATAGGAAAACGGACCGAACCGAACCGAGACGGAAGAGCTGAGATGCAGCCCCATCGAAGGAGAGAAAGAGGGCTCCAGGACAAGTGATGCCAAGCTGTGCCGTTCATGCAGTGAAACGATGAACGTGTTTCCCAGCATCATGCGCTGGTAGGGAACATACAGAGTTGTCAGAGCCTCGCTGCCCATATTCAGCGCTGCCAAGGAAAACCGGGGCCATTCCAACACCAGTCCTCGCTGTGAAGGTCCAGCCTCAACAAAACTCAGACTGGTTGCACCGTAGGAGAGGCAAACCGTATTCCAGAGACGGCTTTCCAGCGAAGGGAAGCTCTCCGAAAGTTGCCGTGCTGTGCTGGTGAGGCTCCAAAGTCCTGAGCGGTAGCGCAGGTGTTTCACCTCAAGGCTGAAAGCAGCCTTTCGGGCATCAAAGCCCAAGGAGAGACTCTGCTCTCCCTGCTGCATCGATACTTGGTATGTTTGGCTGGTTGGGGTTGTCTGCAGTGTCCAGTATGCTTTGGCAGGCAAGGAGCACACACAGGCCAAAAGCAGAAGCGGAAACACTACCTTCATGATGGGAAAAGAACTATCCCATCCTGTTTTGCTTCATGTTGATTATTCCCGCCAATAGTGCTTTAATGACTTGGAACCATCCAACTACACATTCATATCATATCAAATGAGAAATATTAGGAGACATGCATGGTAATTTTGACCTTGAACTGTGGCAGTTCGTCTGCCAAGTACCAAGTCTATGACTGGAAGAACAAGGATATTCTCGCTGTCGGTGTTGTTGAGCGCATTGGCCTTGAATATTCCACCATCGAGCACAAAGCAAACGGAAAAGAGGAGTACCACGCAGAGTTCTCCTCACCCACGCACAAGGAAGCCATCGAGCTCATCATCAGGATGTTGCTGGATGAAGAGTACGGCGTGATCACCGACCTGAAGGAAATCGGGGCTGTCGGTCACCGGGTGCTCCATGGCGGCGAAGTCTTCAAGAAATCCGAGTTGGTAACCGATGAGGTCATCGAGCAGCTGAAGAAGGTCATTCCCCTCGGCCCGCTGCACATGCCGGCCAACATCATGGGCATCGAAGCAGCCCGCAAGGCTATGCCCGATGTACCGCAGGCCATCATTCTCGATACCGCCTGGCACCAGACCATGCCCGAAGAAGCATTCATGTATGCAGTACCCTATGAGTGGTACACCAAGTACAACGTACGCAGATACGGCTTCCACGGAACCAGTCACCTCTACTGTGCAAAGCGCGCTGCGGTGTTGCTCGGCAAAGAGAACAAGGATACCAACGTCATCATCTGCCACATCGGCAACGGAGCTTCCGTCTGTGCCGTGAAAAACGGCGTATGCGTCGACACCTCCATGGGACTCACCCCGCTTGAGGGCTTGGTCATGGGATCAAGATCAGGCGACATCGACCCTGCCATCATTCCCTACATGATGGAAAATACCGGCATGAGCGCCAAAGAGATGGACACCGCCCTGAACAAGAAGAGCGGCTTGATCGGTCTGTGCGGCAAGAGCGACCGCCGCGACGTACTCAAGGCAAGCCAAGAGGGTGACAAGAAGGCCCAGCTCGCCATTGATATGGAGTGCAGGAGAATTGCAAAGTACATCGGAGGCTATGCCACCTTGCTTGAGGGAAAGGTTGACGCCATCGTCTTCACCGCAGGTGTCGGCGAAATGGCCCGTCACGTCCGCAAGGGTGCTTGCCAGGGACTCGAAGTGATCGGCGCCCATCTGGACCTCCACAAGAACGAAGTCTGTTTCAGCCGCAACGGTGAGTTTGAGATCAACACCGACGATTCAAAGGTCAAGATCCTGGTCATCCCCACCGATGAGGAACTGGTGATGACCGAGGATGCCTTCGCCCTAATGAACGGCACCTACGATGTCCATACCAACTTCCACTACACCTTTGAGGAAAAGGACTATGTCAACAAGGGTCGTGAGCGGGATCTGAAGAAGAATCTTGCAAAGAATCCTGAGCTTGCCACCATTCTTGCCAGCAAGAACTAACGCAGTGCCCATTCACAGACAGGACGCCTCCGGGCGTCCTGTTTGCGTTATCGGCACAAATCTATGAGGAATGTGTGAAAATGCGGCTCCCCTCTTGCCTTGCGGGGAACTTGTGGACTACGGTTTTCTCATGAGTACCATACTAGTGGTTGAAGATGACGTGGATATCCGAGAATTGGAACGCTATGCACTTGCCAGCAACGGATACAAGGTCCTTGAGGCCGAGAACGGCAAGGAAGCTGTATCGATGCTGGAACAGGAAGACATCGATCTGGTCATCCTTGACATCATGATGCCGGTCATGGATGGGCTGTCCGCCATCAAGGCCATTCGCTATACCCTGCAAAGCAGTGTCCCCATCATCGTGGTCTCGGCCAAAGGGGACGAGAGTGACATCATCACCGCCCTTGAACTGGGCTGTGACGACTACCTTACCAAACCCTTCAGCATGAATGTCCTGAACAGTAAGATCCGGGCCGTCCTTCGCCGTCTCAGCGAGACGAATGCCAGCAGCACCGTACATCATGCCGGGCTGCTGATGGACAAGGAGAAACACCAGTGCCTGCTTGACGGCAACGAGGTGGAACTCACCGCCACCGAGTTTTCACTGCTCTATCTGCTCGCTTCAACCCCCGAGCAGGTGTTCACCCGCAACCAGATGATCACCAAGGTGAAAGGCAGCGACTATCCGGTAACCGACCGCAGCATCGATGTGCAGGTTGCCACCATCCGCCGCAAGCTTGGGGAGTACGGGCAGCGCATCAAGACGGTCTGGGGCATCGGCTACACCTACAAGGAGAGCTGAGATCATCTCAGCTTCTCCAGCTCCCGATAGAGCTGGGAAAAGAACGACTGATCATCCTCCACACCGAGTGTTTCTTCCTGTTTGTTTTCTCCTGAAAGGGTGTCATCCCTGCTTTTCATTTCCAGGCGCAAGGCTTGCTGGACCAGGTGCTCGTCCTCTTGCCCTGCAACCAGCTCCATGAGCGCGTTCCGGCTTGCATCACCGACGCGAAGGAGTTCCTCCATCTGTGCCCCTTGCATTGCCAGAAGCGCTTCCTGTTCCTTGTCATTGAGAGGTTTCGGCAACTGCAGTGAGGAGATGAGCACAAGGGAGGCAAACCGTGCCATCTTCTTTCCCCGGGCAATGCCGGCTTTCTCCCACACTGCATAGTGCTCATCCTCCCCCCGGAGGATGATCTTCTCCTCCGAATGGTGAGCGAGGAGGAAAAGGCCCAGGGGTGTGCTTGGGGCAATGACTTTCACTACCTCATCCACCAGTCTCAGACACTTTGCCTGCCCCTTTTTTGTATCACTGCGACCCTGGTGGTAGTGGGGATTACGTCCGTTCTCATCCACCAGGCAGACGACATACTGGTTTCCACTCTGATCGATCCCGGCATAGGTGTAGTTGGTTGGTTGCATACCCCTACCTTACACGAAATACCGTGCATGACCAGTTGCAGAAGAAATCCTCTCCTGTTGCACCACAGGTTTTCTGGTGGTATGGTATCGGCATGCAAGCGTTGCTAAGCCAGCTCACCTCTTTATTCAGATCACATGAGACATGCATCTGCATTACCGGAAGCGGAGGGAAAACCACCGCCCTGATTGCATTGGCCGACGTGTACGCACGCGAAGGCAAGAAGGTGTTGGTCTCCACCACCACAAAGCTTCAGCTTCCCGGTGAGCGCGCCTATGGGTGTGACCACTATTTTTTTACGGATGAAGAGGTCCTCTCCCATACTCCCCAACAAGGCGAGAGGGTGTTCTTTGCCCTGAAAGGGGAATACAAGGCACTTGCTCCTGACCCTCAGACCCTTGGGCAGTTGCTTTGCCGGTATGACGCAGTGTTGCTGGAAGCCGATGGGGCCCGCAGGTGCAATCTGAAACTGCATACCGAACGAGACCCCGTCATCCCCTCTTTCGCAACCGCCACGCTCGCCGTTGCATCCCTGGCGGCTTGGGGAAAACCCCTTGATGAGGAGTGTTTCGGCTGTGAGGCACAGAAAAACCAACTTGTTGCCTACGAAACCTATGCGTACTTGCTTGCTCACAGCCAGGGCATCTGCAAAGGGATGCAAGGCACTGCCGTCGTACTGCTCAACCAGGCAGACACCCTATCGGACAATCAGAGAAAAACTTTGCAGAAACTGCAATGCACACATACACTTCTCATTGGATCACTTGAGAAAGACACCCTGTACCCTAAGGATTGAATCGTGGAATATACCGTCATCGAAGCCGCTTCCCGTCTGAGTCGGGAACAAGAACCGTTCATCTATACGGTCATCCTGAAGACCGAAGGATCTGCCAGCCGCAACAATGGCAGTATGGTCGTCGAGACCGATGGGACCTTCCACGGTACCATCGGTGGAGGGGAACTGGAAGCCTACGCGCTCAGTCAGGCACTCGGCATGCTTGCAAGCGGGCAGAAACAGCGTCATCTCTCCTTCTCCATAGACCAGGGAGGAGTACAAGCGGCAGGGACAGTCTACCTCTACCTGCTTTCCTGCACCCTTGAGGAGGAACGGACCGCCTTCATCCGATTGCGCCAGTGGGAGGAGGCCGAACTCGACCATGTGCTTGGTCTGCAGTTGCAGCCGCACAGTGCAATCCTTGGGCTGTGTGAGGGAGGCGCTACCATTGGGGACGTGCATCCACGCTTCCTCGAAACGGCAAAAAAGGTTTTGGAAGAGAAGAAGCCCGTGTTCCTGGACACCCCGGCCTGGACCTGCCATCTGAGCCTTCCGGTCAATCATCACTCCCTGCTCCTGGTCGGGGGTGGCCATGTGAATCAGGCAATTGCGCAGCTTGCCCATTTTGCAGGACTTCCTGTGCAGGTGGTGGAGACCCGTGAGGCCTTTGCCACGAAGGAACTCTTCCCCCATGCCCGGACCATCGTGGTGCAACCCACACTCAAGGAGGCGTTCAGCCAGGTCAGTACCAACTGCCATACCGCCTGCATCATTGCCAGCCACGCGTTCGACCAGGAAGCCGCCCATGACCTGCTTGCCCGCACTATTGCCTATCTGGGTGTCCTTGGTTCGCGGCACAAGGCGAAAATACTCCATGAGAAGCTCAACCTCCCCCCAGAAACCCGGGAGACGCTGTTCTGCCCCATCGGGCTGGATCTTGGCAGCGAGACGCCCCAGGAGATAGCCATCTCGGTACTCAGTGAGGTGATGAAGGTCTTCA
>Ga0172377_10002362_pt1 | contig 19225 bp, 16 predicted proteins | sample Pumphouse3metaG_FD_119749 | JGI IMG/M metagenome (GOLD analysis project Ga0172377, IMG submission 119749) | Leachate microbial communities from a municipal landfill in Southern Ontario, Canada - Pumphouse #3 metaG | ecosystem: Engineered > Solid waste > Landfill > Unclassified | place: Canada...
GGCGCCGACTACCAGGGGCTGCAAAGCGAAGAGGCCCTGACCGGAATCGTTGTTGATAGCGTTTCCTACCGAGATATGCAAACGGGGAAATTCATCCGGGAAAAGGCCATTAATGCAAAGGTTGGGCAGAGCATTGACCTGGTTTACACCGATAATGAAGGAAAGGACAAGCATTTGGGCGGCCTTCAAATCGCCATGCTGACAGACCAGCTTCCGAGGGGCGTTTTATCCACAGGATTGGGCGGGCTAAATATTATAGTATCCGGGCAAACCATGGACCGGCTGCTTGAGAATAATAGCGACCTAAATGCCGGGGTGAACCTTTACCTAAGCAGCGCGGACCCGTTAAAGACGCAGCACCGGATTGAGGATATAGTCGAGGGTTATATCAATATATTCAATGTGTACCAGATGAGACGGCAGGAAGAGCAGATGCTCCTCATAATGTCGGTGTTTACCTACGGCTTCATAGTGCTTATTACCGCCATATCCATTGCCAATATATTCAACACAATATCAACTGGCATTTCGCTGCGAAAGCGGGAGTTTGCAATGCTAAAATCCGTCGGGATGACGCCTAAGGGTTTTAACAGGATGATAAACTATGAAAGCATTTTTTACGGAATAAAATCACTGTTTTACGGGCTTCCCATAAGCGTAGGGGTAATGTATTTAATCCACAAATCCCTTATGAGAACCTTCAGGTACGACTTCGAGTTTCCCTGGGCGGGCATCGTCTATGTAATCGTTGCCGTTTTCGTCATGGTGGGCTCGGCGATGCTGTATTCCAGTGCAAGGGTAAAACGGGAAAACATAATAGATGCTCTTAAGCAGGAGAATATATAAAGGAAAGGACGGCTCTTAAGATAAGCGAAGAGCCATCCTTTAAGTATAGGGCGACATTGGTCCTTAATCCTTCATATTTAGAGGTTTGCGATTGTGTTTACATAATACGATAAGCAGTAAATATAAGAAAAATTTGTAACTCTTTTTCACCATCTCACGCCGAGTTCGAAGCAGCCTTTGAGAGGTACAATTCCTAACCTGAACCCTTATATGTCCTTCCCAATCTCCTTCAGCATACTTACATAAAGAAGCAGCTCTTCCCGGGACTTAACGTTAAGCTTCATGTATATGTGCTTAGTATGCGTTTTTATAGTATTGATGCTCAGGTACAGTATACTGGCGGCCTCCTTGGAGGTATGGCCCTTTGCATACAGGTCAAAGACAAAACGTTCGGAGGGGGACAGCGTTTTTATGTTTTCCAGAAACTCATCCAGAAGGGATATGGAGAGTTCACCATTTATTGCCTTCTGGTAGAGCTTTTTGTTGCGGGTTTTCAGGTATTTTATCAAATCATCTATTTCCGGCACTTTGGTCTTAGGTGCCGCTTCCAGGTCGGCAGACTTTATTATGTCAAACCCTTCTGCAATAGGCTTCAGGAACCTTCGGCTCAAAACAAAGGCAGTAGCAATCCCTATAAGTGCCAAAAGCATCACTGAGGAGAATAGAATCAGGTTTAACACTGCAATAGAGCCTAGGATATCTTCCTGGGGGACCATAACAGCTGCAACCCAGTTTTGTTCAGTAAACACAGAATCCCCGGGGTATAGGTTTGCCGGTGCATGCATTCCCAGAAAAAGCCTTTTACTGTTGTAGTTGTACGAATAGAAAGGGCTGTCACTTTTGGTTATTACAAGGGTGTTTTTTCCCCTGGAGACGGCTTTTGCCGAATAACCGCCTGCGAACATAGACCGGTTAAAGGTCATAGTAGACCCCTTAACCGGTGAAAGCACACAGAAAAGGCGGCTGTAAAAACTTCTATTCGGTAAATGGGACAGTTTAAATAGCATTTCGCTTATCTCCAGTCCGCAGACCCCGAATACATTTCCTTTAGAATCTATAAGAGGCACCGAGCACAGCATTACCTCCTCATTGGTACCCTGCAGTGTAAAGGCGGGGTACCAATAATAAAGACGGGACAGCGGCAGGTCGGGTCTTAAGTGTGCTGCGGTCATTGGGGCATGGTAATAGGGAGCGTTGCTAATATCAAATTCCATCTGCCACTGGGCATGGAGGTCTAAATGATTTCGACGCCCTATACTGGGAAAACCACGGAAAACTATTATGGTGGGGGTATGGGAGCTAATTATATTTGGCTCCATGTTTTTCATGTACAGTCCGGCACGGGAGTTTTGTGCATTGGCAAGGGCAGGATTGACGGTCGCATCCAGTATCAGGAAAACACCGCTGCTCTTGGACAACTGAAGTGAGAGCAGCGTCCTTTCATACTGGCTTGCAATAAGGTGTTCCAGTGCATCCGGGCGGTCTTGCAAACCTGTTATAGATATGTCAAGCATATTTAATTCCTCTTCAATATTTCTGGAAAGGGTTTTGGACAATTCCACCGCCTGCTGCGAAAACTGTCCGTATTGCTCTTCTATCGCCTGGGAGGCGTGTAGCAGTTCGTTTTGGAATACTGCCTCACTTTTCTTGAAACCAGCGGTGAAGTTTCCGGTAAACAGCATAACTGCAACAGCCCCCAGTACAATTGTAAGTACCAGGATAAGCAGAAGCAAAAAAAGCCTTGGACCCATGGGTATACCCAATGAACCGGAATTCTTAAGGTTTTGTTTTAGGGACCTTATTCTGTTTTGCGTGGATATTATGCTTTTCAATTCAAATAGCATCTCCGTTTAACCGCTTTCATTGTGTAAAGGATTGGGCGAGTTCCTGGTATACGCCCTCCACGGTCCTTTGGTAAGCTACATCGGGGCTGTTGGTTTTCAAAAGGTCAAGGTAGGTCTGTCTGGACTTGGCGGCGGTTTCCATTAACCGGCTCTCGTAAAGCTGCTGTAGCTCGTCAACCCCATCAAACAGCGGTGCAACGCAAAACTCGTATTCCTGTTGCATGGTTCTGGATGCCTTAAGTAGTTTCTTTATGTTTTCATCCGGGACACTATCAATTTCCCTTGACATAGTATCACCGAAGGCCTCCTTGGTTACCGGCAGGTATCCGGTGGAGGATACAAAGCGAAGGTTATTCAGGGGGCTTGTGAACCATTTAAGAAAAACCCCGGCGGCGTGTTCCTTTTCTTTGGTGGACCTGATTACACACATGCCCCCGCCTCGCTGGATAGCCACCTTTTTTTCGTCCCGGAAAACAGGATAGGGCAGTATTGCCAGTTCTGCCGGCTCCCTGGTATTATCGGCATAGGTAACGATGGGGGAGAAGAATGATACCCCTGCTGTTGACCCGGTGGAGCATACTATGTCGCCGGTCTTGGCAAGGTCGGTGGCGTACCCGTCAAATATTGCTGCGTGGCCGCAAACGGCGGGTTTGAAGTAGCATTCCCAGACTCTTTGATGCCGGGGGGATGCAAAGTCGACGGCATCGCCCTTTATCAGAACGGAATCCATCTGTTTACATCCTATAAGGGAAAAATTGAACAACGAATCTGCCATATAGAACATTTTCCCGTCCATTGGAATATCGGGGGTCTGTTTGTCCGTCCAGTCGTAGTATAGTGTGGCGGTTTCAAAAATTCCTTCGAAAGTCTGCAGGTCTTCAATGCGGGCCCCGGTTTCGGAGGCGAATCTGTCAAATATGGTTTTGTTTACAAACAGCGTTTCGGTGGACTTGGCGGTTGGGAATACATAAAGACCGTCCTCCATTATCCGGCCTTCTTCTAGGAACTCCGGTATATAGGCGGAAAGGTCATCGCCGGTAAACTGCTCGTTAAGGTCTAAAAGCAAACCCTTCCGGGCCAGTATGAGAGCAGTTTTGGGGTAGGCGGTGGTGATATCCGGAAGGGCCGGTGCCCCCGGGTCGTTGTTCGCAGCCATTACCAGCTTGTCATGAAGGGTTGCGCTCCCCGAGATGGATGTAACGCTTATTATTATACCCTCCTTTTGCCCTACGGTATCGTTGAACTCGTCAATCATCTCATCCATTGTATCCTTGAGTTGTCCTCCGTAATTGTGCCACAGAGTAAGGACTACCGGATTTTTGGAATCGGCTGTTAAAATACCGCCGCAGGCGCACAACGATAAACTAAGCGTAATAACACATACTACAGAGGCGAAAAGATTGTTCCTCACAGGGACATCCCACCTTTAAATTTGCATCTCTGCTACTTTTCATATATAAAAAGGTTCTTAGATTCCGAAAGTCTGTAAAATTATTATAGCATATAATTCATGCATTTCATATTATTAACAGTATTGAAAAAAGGTCTAAAATCACCCCTGGGGTGATTACACCGAGGATAAAAATGAATACTATTAGGATATGAAAGCATTTGAAAATAATAATAAAGAAAAGAGGTATTGTTATGATGAAAAAGGTCTCTGTAGTTTTACTATGTGCTGTAATACTGCTTACTATGACTGCCTGTAACGTAAAACAAAAAATTAATGAAAAAATAGCTGAAAAGGTGACCGAGGGCGTTCTGGAAAAGGTTGCAGGGGACGGCACCAAAATTGATATAAGCGAAGGCGGGATATCCTTTGAAGGTGAAGGCGGTGAAAAAATCACCTTTGGAACCGATGAATGGCCGAAAGGCGGTGCAGCAGACCTTATACCTGAGTTTAAAAAGGGCTCCATTATATCGGTAGTTAATGCGGAAAAAGGATGTATGATACTATTGGAAGATGTTGAAAGGAAAGACGCCGAAGATTACATTAAAAAAATAAAAAACCAGGGGTTCACTAAGGATCCGATAGATTCGTCAGGTAGTGATGGATTATTAAACTATATAGCGGGTTTGGACGAAAAAACACTTATTGCTGTGATGTACGAAGAAGAAGGCAAGGGGCTAAGCATAAACGTCGAGATAAACGAATAGAAATAGAAAAAAAGACATTTGAACAGGACAAGGAAAACCCCCAGTCCCCGTTGGCCGACCTGTGTGCCAGGGTAATGGAATCCGAGGCTAAAATAGAAGAACTGAAGCGGATGGTTGAAGATGCGATGGGTTCATAGGGCTTTGAAGGGGTAATACTCGGGCAGAACATCTATAAGCCGGTTGGGGTGAGCAGTCGTTCCGACCGGCTTATTTGTTGTGTATACAGTGCATTTACCCCTGCAAGGAACAGTACAAGCCCTATGAAGGTATACAAAAGCCCCTTTAGTATCCTTGTGAAGCTTTTTATGGACAGTTTAAGGGATGTAAACTGCAATACCAAAAAAAGTATCAATAAAGGGGTCTCGACGGGACCTTTTGTAAGGGATTGGGGCACAAAGGTGCCAAGGCGTTCTACTGATTATTATTTGAACACTGGCCTGGCAAAATGTTTAGAATATGAATGGATAAAACTCCAAGCCCTATTATAAATTGCCGCCGGAGGGCTGATAAAGCTGTACAGCCTTTGCTTGCAGTGGAAAAGGGTTATTTTTGTTTGAGGAGGGAAAAAGAGTGTTTATGGCATGCAATTTGCGTAATTTGGTTTAAAGGTCTGTAACAAGGGGTTACCGTACAGGCAGGTACCATGGGGATTCGTTATACCGGATAATTATTATTTGGAGTTTTCAGAGGGAGGGAAGACGAAGGTGGACATTATGGTTTGCATAAAGCAGGTGCCGGATACCACCGAAGTAAGGATTGACCCGGAAAAGGGTACTTTGATACGGGAAGGGGTGCCAAGTATAGTCAACCCCTTCGATGAATATGCGGTGGAGGCAGCACTGAGGATTAAGGAGGAATTGGGCGGGAAGGTCACCGTAATAACCATGGGCCCAACCCAGGCGGTTGAAGCCCTGAGAAAATGTGTGGCTATGGGTGCCGATGAGGCGGTGCTTGTTAGCGATAAGGCCTTTGCCGGGTCTGACACCTGGGCTACATCGTACACAATCGCCGGTGCCATTAAAGCCCTGGGCGGATTTGACCTGATACTCTGCGGCAAACAGGCCATAGACGGCGATACCGCCCAGGTGGGACCGGGCATAGCCGAGCATTTGGGTATTTCCCAGGTCACCTATGTCCAGAGGGTATTAAGTGTCAGGGAGGATGCAGCCGAGGTTGAAAGGAGCTTCGAGTCGGGGTATGAAGTGATTGAAACACCACTACCCGCAGTTATGACAATAGATAAGTCCGCAAACGAGCCAAGGCTTCCTTCCATGATGGGTACCATGAAGGCTTTAAAGAAGGAGATACCAACGCTCTCTGCCGGAGACATCGATGCCAGGGAGGACCTGCTGGGAATGGAGGGGTCCCCCACCCGAGTGAAGAGTACCTTTACGCCCCAGCCCAGGAAGGGCGGTAGGATGCTGCGGGGCGAGATGGAAGATATGTTAAAAGAGCTTGTACAAATACTTAGGGAAGAAAAAATCGTATAGGGGGGTTGGGGATATGGCAATTAGCATTAACAAAAACGATTGTGTAGGCTGTGGACTTTGCCTGGAATCCTGTCCCTATCCCGGCGCGGTTGTGATGGTGGATTATAAGGCGGTAATAACCGATAAATGCGTTGAATGCGGTGCCTGCGTCGATTCATGTGGTGCGGGGGCGATAGATTTTAAGGAGACCAAAAAGCAAACCGGGGTGGACCTTGAGCAGTACAAGGGCGTGTGGGTCTTTATCGAGCACCGGAAGGACAGGATTGCAAACGTAGCATTGGAGCTTTTGGGTGAGGGAAGAAAACTGGCGGACCGATTGGGGCAGGAGCTGGCGGGCGTCCTTATAGGGGACGGTGCGGCCGCCCTGGCGAAGGAGTGTATTGCCTATGGGGCCGACAAGGTGTATCACGTAGACGGTCCGGTTTACCGGCATTATTCAACCGGGCCTTTTGCAGCAGCCTTTTCACAGCTTATTAAGGAATACAAGCCCAATATTGTTCTTTTCGGTGCCACCCATGACGGCAGGGACTTTGCTGCAAGGATAGCTGTGCGGCTTTACACCGGCCTTACCGCCGACTGCACCGAGCTTTTGATAGACCCGGAGACCGGGCTTTTGTGCCAGACCCGGCCGGCCTTCGGCGGCAATGTAATGGCTACCATCCTGACGCCCAATCACAGGCCGCAGATGGCTACCGTAAGGCCCAACGTTATGAAAAGGCCAGAGCCGGACTATTCAAGGACCGGCGAGGTTGTAAAGTTTGATGCAGAGGTAACTGAAAAGGACTTGTTCTACCATATTAAAGAAGTGGTGGAGCATACCGCTAAGACGGTGAACCTGGAAGAGGCGGATATTATTGTCTCAGGGGGTAGGGGTATAGGCGGTCCCGAGCATTATCACATAATAGAGGAGCTGGCAGGAGTGCTGGGCGGTGCTGCCGGTGCGTCCCGGGCGGTGGTGGATGCAGGATGGGTGCCCCATTACCGCCAGGTGGGCCAGACCGGGAAGACGGTGGCTCCCAAACTGTATATCGCCTGCGGTATCTCGGGTGCGATACAGCACCTGGCGGGGATGCAGACCTCCGACTTTATAGTGGCAATAAACAAGGACCCGGAGGCACCCATATTCAAGGTGGCAAACATAGGAATATGCGCAGACCTGCATAAGGCGGTGCCCTACCTTATCCAATGTTTTAAAGAACTGCTAAAATAAATCGGAGATACTCCGCATTAAAAAGTTTTAACGGAAGCATTTATTTGAGAAGTGGGATGTAAGAAGTGGGATGTGGAATTTCAGAAATATTTCGGGTAATATCCAATCTCACCTCCAACCTAACACGTCTCACATCACAGTATAAAGGAGGTGCCCAGAGAATAGGGAAAACAATGAAAAAACCTGTAATTGTAAGTGCTGTAAGAACAGCAGGCGGAAAATTTGGAGGAAAGCTGGCAGGCCTGGAGGCACCGGACCTAGGTGCCCTGGTAGTTGAAGAGGCGGTAAAAAGGGCCGGCATACCGGCGGAGGCTGTGGACGAACTCGTATTCGGCTGCGGCTGGCAGGCGGGACTGGGTCCCAATGTGGCCAGAATATCCGCCGTAAGGGGCGGGTTGCCTCACAGCACACCGGCCTATACGGTAAACTTAAGATGCGGCTCCAGCCTGAAGGCGGCGATAATAGGAGTCTTAACAATAAAGGCGGGAGAAGCGGATGTTTTAGTGGTGGGCGGTACTGAATCCTCGTCCAATGTTCCCTATGTGCTGAAGGAAGCCCGCTGGGGACAGAGGATGGGGGACAAAATGGTCTATGATGTTTTGCATAAGGACGGTTTCATGTGTCCTCTGGCGGATATGCTGATGGGAAATACTGCAGAACTCCTGGCGGGCAAATACGGCATTTCCAGGGAGGAGCAGGACGCCTTTGCGTTGGAGAGCCATCTTAAGGCCTTAAAGGCAATGGAGGAAGGCAGATTCAGAGAAGAGGTTCTGCCGGTACAGGTGAAGGCGGGTAAAACTGCCGAAGTTTTCGACTATGAGGAAATACCGAGGAGCAATATATCCATTGAAAGAATAGCAAAGCTGCCACCGGTATTCAAAAAGGAGGGCACCGTAACTGCAGGCAACAGCTGTGCATTGTGCGATGCCGCTTCGGCTATTGTCATGATGTCCGAGGAAAAGGCAAAGGATATGGGTGTAAAACCCATGGCGGCAATATGCGGGTATGCAACTGCGGGGGTGGACCCCAAATACATGGGCATAGGCCCGGTTGAGGCAGTGCCCATTGCCCTTAAAAAGGCCGGAATGACCCTTGCCGATATAGACCTTATAGAGCTTAACGAGGCCTTCGCGGCGCAGTACCTGGCGGTGGAGCGGGAGATGAAATGGGACCGTAAGAAGGTGAACGTCCACGGAGGTGCCATTGCCCTCGGTCACCCCGTTGGTGCTACCGGTACAAAGATACTCACAACACTCCTTTATGCGCTTAAAACCTACGACAAACAGATTGGCCTGGTAAGCCTGTGCGTCGGCGGCGGCCAGGGCGTAGCCATTATAGTCGAAAGACTATAGAAACCATGGGGACGGTTCTTGTGGTTACTTATGGTTATATATCACAGGTCATAGGTCACAGACCACAGGTCATAATTTGTGGCTGGGAGTTAGTATTTGTAGGCAGTGGTGTACGGGGCGGGGTCCCGGACCACAGGCCATAGTTCGTAGTTGGTAGGCCGTAGGTCACCGGCCAACGGCCGCTGATTAAGAAGGAGGATGGATAATGGATATTAAAAAAGTAATAGTACTGGGTGCCGGGACCATGGGAAGCGGTATAGCACAGGTAGTGGCCCAGAAGGGCATTCAGGCGGTACTGGTGGACGTAAAGAAGGATATACTGCAGGGTGCCCTTAACAAGGTTGAAAAAGGGATGCTGCGAAGGGTTGAAAAGGGTAAGATGACCAAAGAGCAGGTGCAGGATATCATGTCCAGGATTACCGTTACCACCGATATGGAGGCCGTATCGGGCTGTGACTTTGTAATCGAAGCGGTGTTGGAGGATGTTGAACTCAAGAAAGAGGTATTTTCCAGGATTGACAGCCTGTCAGGCAAGGGCATTATTCTTGCAACCAACACTACCGCCTGCTCCATTTCCGAGATCGCTTCGGCGGTTAAAAATCCCGAAAGAGTTATTGGGATGCACTTTTTTAATCCTCCGATGGTAATGAGGCTGGTAGAGATTATGCCGGCACTGCAGACCGCTCCCGAAACCGTCGACAGGACCCGATCCTTTGCGGAAGTTTTGGGCAAGGAACCGGTGATAACAGTAAAGGAGGGCATAGCCGGTATTGCTTCCAGAGTGCTTGCAGCCCTCTTAAACGAAGCGGTATGGGTGCTGGAAGAGGGCATAGGCACCGCGGAGGATATAGACAAGGCGATGAAGCTGGGTGCAAACCAACCCATGGGGCCCTTAGAGCTTATAGACCTTATAGGCCTTGACATACATCTTGCAAAGACAGAAACTCTGTATAGCAAGCTTGGGGATGCAAGGTACCGGCCCTGCTACCTTCTCAAAAAAATGGTGGCGGCGGGATACCTGGGCCGAAAGGTCGGAAAGGGATTTTACGACTACAGCCAGAACCCGCCGGTTCCAACCAGATTGTAATTCAACATTACTTTATGGAGGTGCAAACCTATGAATTTTGATTATACGCCTGAACAGGAAGCGGTAAAGGGAATGATGGAGGAGTTTACCTCCAAGGAAATAACCCCCTATGCCGCCCAATGGGATAGGGAAGAGGCATTCCCCTGGGATGCGGTTAAAAAAATGGGCCAGCTTGGAATATTCGGCACCGCACTGCCGGAGGAATACGGCGGCAGCGGCCTTGACAATATTAGTCATGCCATTGTGGCGGAGGAACTGGGTAAAGGTTGCTCGTCCATAAGAGGGATCTACTCGGTGCAGGTTTCGCTGGTTGCCAAAACCATAGCCGCCTACGGTACTGAGGAGCAAAAGAAAAGATACCTGCCGGGTATGGCTATGGGAAGTATACTTGGCTGTTTCGGGTTAACCGAGCCTAATTCAGGCAGCGATGCGGCGTCAATGTCCACTACCGCCGTGGAAGACGGGGACTACTACCTTTTAAACGGAGGCAAGATGTGGATTACAAACGCCGGGGTAGCCGATGTGGCACTTATATTCGCCAAAACAGACAAGAACGCCGGGGCAAGGGGCATAACGGCCTTCCTGGTAGACAAGGACACTCCCGGTTTTTCCACCCGGGATATCCACGAAAAAATGGGTCTTCGTGCTTCCAACACCGGCGAGATAATACTTGACAATGCAAGGATTCCAAAGTCAAGCGTTCTGGGCAAGATAGGCAAGGGGTTCGGCATTGCAATGGCAACCCTGGATAACGGGCGTTATACTGTTGCCGCCGGCTGTGTGGGAAGTGCCCAGGCAGCCCTGGACTATGCCAAGAAATACGCCAAGGAAAGGATCCAATTCGGTAAGCCCATAGCGGCGCATCAGCTGGTGCAGCAGCTTATTTCCGATATGGCGGTGGACATAGAATGCGGCAGGTTGCTGGTCTATAAGGCAGGGCATGTGAAGAACAAGGGTGTAAGGTCCACAAGGGAAGTAAGCATGGCCAAGTATTATTGCAGCGAGATGGTAAACAGGGTGGCCTACAAAGCCATCCAGGTATTTGGCGGTTATGGCTTCTCCGGGGAATACCCGGTGGAGAGAATATACCGCGACGCCCGCATAAATACGCTGTATGAGGGTACTTCCCAGATACAGCAGCTAATAATAGGCAATCTTGAGCTGGGTGTGCAGGCGTTTGTATAAACAGACAGGAGGTGTGTTTGGTGTTTGAACTGCTTATATATAAAAAGGAGGCTCCCCTGTCATTTATCACCATAAACCGGCCCCAGGCAATGAATGCTCTTTCAAATGCACTGGTGGAGGAGTTTGATATGGCCTTTGAACTGGTAGAGGGCGATGACGAGATACGGTCACTAATAATAACCGGTGCCGGTGAAAAGGCCTTTATGGCGGGGGCGGACATAGGCGAACTGAAGGAGCGAGACTTTTTGCTGGCACGGCAACAGACAAAGAGGCGTCAGCAGGTGTTTAACAGGATCGCAGAGATGAATATACCCGTAATAGCTGCAGTAAATGGTTTTGCACTGGGAGCGGGGCTGGAGCTGGCAGCTGCCTGCACGTTAAGGGTGGCCTGCGAAGAGGCCCGGTTTGGCTCCCCGGAAGTTAACCTTGGGATAATACCGGGGGACGGTGCAACTCAGCGGCTGCCAAGGCTTATTGGTTTTGGAAGAGCAATGGAGATGGTGCTTACCGGGGACTTTGTGGATGCCCAGAGGGCCTATGATATGGGCCTTGTAAACAAAGTGGTGCCCCGGGAGGACCTTATGGAAGTCGCAAGAAAGCTTGCGGCAAAGATTGCCTCCAAAGCTCCTCTGGCGATACAGTGTGCTAAAGAAGCGGTGAACCGTTCGCTGGAGGTTGGGATTTACGAGGGCCTGGCCCACGAATCCTATCTCCATGCCTATACTTGTGCCACCGAGGACAAAAAGGAAGGGGTAGCCGCCTTCCTGGAGAAAAGGAAACCAACCTTCCAGGGCAAATAGGGGTAAGGGTGATTCCATAGGGCTAAAGGGTCACTGCGGTTAACCTGCAGCGGCTCTTCAGTTTTTTGTAAAACTCATAGTTTTCTTCCTGTGCTTATTGTTGGCCCTGCATAAATAATGAGGTACTCATGTCAGGAAATGGGGTTGTTGTTAGGGCGTTTTTTTACTGCTAAGGTTTGCTATTTTTATTGACTGTAGCGACGGTATGTGGTATATTACAATTGATAATGATATTCAATATCGATTATAATAGTTGTAAGCTGCAGGGGGTGGCAGAGGTCATGACGCTGGATATGGCAGAACCGGGACAAGAGTATGTATTAAGAGGTATATATGGCGGCTGCAAACTTAGAAGAATGCTTCTGGAAAGGGGACTGACCGAAGGAGTAAAAATAAAGGTGATAAAGAGCCAGCCAAAGGGTCCTATAATAGTTGAGTTTCGTTCCTCTCGGATAATGCTGGATGGCATGTGCGCCCGCAAGATAGTGGTCGGCACCGGCCAAGAGGGCGGTTTCGTATCCGTTGAAAGCTGCGGGGGCAAAGGAAAGTGTAACCGTCGCAGGGCTAAAGGGGGATGGCGGAACCGCGGACAGGATGAAGAGGGGGTGTGAGAATGCCCAGATTAACAGTGGCTCTGGCTGGCAACCCGAATTCCGGCAAGACAACGCTTTTCAACGTTTTAACCGGAACCAGGCAGTACGTGGGAAACTGGCCGGGGGTTACAGTGGAAAAGAAGGAAGGAAAGATTAGATACAAGGGGTTTGATATAAAGATTGTGGATTTGCCCGGCACATACAGCTTAAACACATACTCAATGGAAGAGGTTATTGCAAAGAACTTCATTTCCGGGGAAGACCCCGATGTAGTTATTAATATTGTGGACGGGACAAACCTGGAGAGGCATCTTTATCTTACGGTACAATTGCTGGAACTGGGAGTACCGGTTGTACTGGCACTTAATATGATAGACGAGGTGGAAAAGAAGGGATTCCGGATCGATTATGAAAAGCTAAGCGGGATGCTGGGGATTGACGTGGTGCCGATAACCGCTGCCAAAGGAGTCGGTATAACCGATTTGCTGGAAAGGGTTACGGCAAAAAACAGCGTCGGCGGAAAACCTGCGGAAAAGAGTAGAGACGGAGGAATGCCCGGGGCAGAACAAACCGCCTTTTTTGAATATTATCGGACCATCCAACAAGAGGCCAGGGACCTGCATACCGAAGAGGCCTCCGAAGACCTTATACAGGCAAGGTATGACTTTATAGACGGACTTTTGAGCCAGTGCCTGATAAAGTCAAAGAAGGAAGGCAGAACTCTATCCGATAGGATTGACACGGTGGTTACCAATAAAGTGCTGGGGATACCGATATTTCTGGGTTTTTTGTATCTTATGTTCCAGTTTACCTTTGCCTGGGTGGGTCAGCCGCTGGCGGACCTGCTTGACGTATTTTTCGGGGATGTGGTGACACCCCTGACCGAAGAGTTACTCCAGGCTCTGGGGGCGGCGGAATGGCTGAAGTCTCTTGTGATCGACGGGGTAATAGGCGGCGTTGGCGGTGTGGTTACATTTGTACCCCTAATATTTGCACTCTTTTTATTTATAGCGGTTCTGGAGGACAGCGGTTATATGGCAAGGGTTGCGTTCATAACGGACAGGGCCATGAGAAGTATAGGCCTGTCCGGTAAGGCATTTATTCCCATGATAATCGGCTTTGGCTGTACGGTACCTGCCATTATGGCAACAAGGACTCTGGAGGACGATAGGGACAGGAAGCTTACCATGCTTATTGTCCCATTTATGTCGTGCGGGGCAAGGCTGCCGGTGTATGCGCTGTTTGCCGCAGTCTTCTTCCCGGGTAACGAGACCAATGTTGTTTTTTCACTGTATATATTGGGTATAGTGATAGCTGTAATTATGGGGCTGATATTCAAAAATACGCTGTTCAGAAGTGAAACCGTTCCTTTTGTTATGGAGCTGCCCCCCTACCGGATACCGGTGCCAAGGAGCCTTGTGCTTCGCGTATGGGACAGGGGTAAGGAATACCTGCAAAAAGCGGGCACTATAATTTTTGCCATGGCGGTGGTGGTTTGGTTCTTATCAAGCTTCAACCTGGGAGGGCCCGCCGATATGGCGGACAGCCTGCTGGCCGGGATAGGAAAGGGTCTGGCACCATTGTTTGCTGCCAACGGATTTGGCAGCTGGGAGGCCTCGGTGGCCCTTCTTACAGGCCTTGCCGCCAAAGAGGTGGTGGTGGCAACCCTTGGAGTGGTATACGGGCTGGGTGAACTGGCCGGCGAGGCTTCGGCGCAGGTTGGATCGGTATTGCCACAGCACTTTTCGGCACTGTCGGCCTATGCTTTCATGGTATTTGTTCTGCTGTACACGCCCTGTCTTGCAGTTGTTGCGGTCATGAAGAAGGAATTTGCCTCCTGGAAGTGGACGGCCTTTGCGGTATTCTACCAACTGTCGGTGGCATGGGCGGTGTCTGCCTTAATCTTTCAGGGAGGAAGGCTGCTGGGCCTATAAAACCAGGAAACTAAGGGGTTCTGGTAACAAATTTTTGTCATCCTGAGCGATAGCGAAGGATCTTTGAGCTATTGAAGATATTAGGTTCTTCACTACGTTCAGAATGACAAGCAAAAAAGCATAGTTTTTTGCAATTTCGAACGGTTCTTCTGTGTTGTTCTATGTTATTGAAGGGAAGGATTTATATGACAGGGCAGATAATAAGCCTACTTATTGGGGCTGCCATAGTGTATTTCGCTGTAAAGGCACTGCTAAAGAGCTTTAAAGATGCGGCGAACGGAAAATGCACAGGCTGTAGCGGGAACTGCAGTACATGCACCTTTGATACTACGTTAAAGGGACGGAACTCCTGACATATTGATATGCGGCTCCGTCCTTTTTTAATTCTACCTGGTAAGCTTAATAAACACATAAAGTTCGGCTGATTCGATTTCCAACCGGCCGGACAATACATCCTCCCAACCGTTTATAGTCTTGAATACATAAAGAATCTCAAGGTTTTGTCCGGTATCCCTGCAGGACATTTGATCGACTGTGGGGTTTCTGTTATTATCCAGATCCCTGCATAGTTCGGACACTATGGCGGACAGGTCCCCTCTGTAAACCTCCTGTCCCTTCTCCAGAATTTTTAGCTCACCGGTATCGGCGGTGTAAGACACCGATAGCGGTCCGGAGGCACCTTCAAAGTCGGCGTGTCTGTACACAGAAAGGTCCGCAAAATAGTCATATTCCCCAATCTCAAGCAGAGCATCGTTTTCTATAGTGTGGTAATAGTAATAGTTCTTTTCGTTTGAAGGCCATCGGCCGTAATTGTATTCAAAGCCGAAGAGTTCTTTCATATCCTCGGGGGTAAAATTCCCTGGCAGATATTTTAGGTCATCCAGGCTATGGTACCTGTTGAAATACTTTATTATGGCACTAATCTCCCTTTTGTCCTCATCAGCTAAGTCACCTGCGGCTTTAACTATACTGTTGCTTCTAATCATTTCATATTTATTAAGTATCCCCTCAAACCGGTCGTTTTGGCTCAGCTTTGAAATTCCATAGGCACTCCACGGCCCTGTAACAGCCAAAACCGCCACAAGAGCCAGCGAAACCGGGAGGAATACGTTTCGCACGTCCCTTTTAAGCGCATGATATATAAAGCTTCCAGTCACCCAAAGCCCCGCGGCCAGCACGAAATATCTATTTTCGGTTATTCCGTAGGCGTTAATCCTTATGCCCATCGATACAAACATCATAGCCAAAAGAGGGATAATAAGCTTGGGGAAGTAGGATACAAAAATCCTAACCCACTGATTTGTCTTGCGTAATTGGTAAACAAAGAACAATACAAGGATGCTTATGAATGAATACCACAATACCAGGTGGGATACCATACCATCCGGCCACTGGCGTGTTATTACTATCTTTGCAAAGTATACGTAAAGTATGGCTGAATACGCGATAAGGAGCGGCATCACTATGTAAAGCAGTAGCACCTTAAACACCTTCGGATAGCAGTCGGAAGGCACTTCTTCCCGATGCTGCGGGATACCCGCCAGGAAGTAGGCCGGTGCAAACACGCCCGCTACAATAAGCCAGATGTCAAAATAGAGCTTTTCCGACATTTCCAGTGCAAACAGGGTGTCCACCGTAAAAAGCATCGCTACAAGGCCAAGGAATAATACCGCCGAATACAGGTAGGTAATGAAAAAACCGGTAAAAAGCTTAATCACATACAGCTCATAATTTTCTCTTTTATAGAAATAGGGTATTAAGGTAAAGGTAATGTACAAAGCAAGGTTTATGGCTATATACCTTGTTACCGCCACCATTTCGAAGTCCTTTAATAGGAAAAGGTAATACAGTACCAGCCCCGCTGCGGCACTCATATAGGCAATGGCCTTTGATACCGCCTTTGGGGATGTAATTCTTCCAAATAATGCTTTGATACATAGAGTAACCGGTATTCCAAGGGCAAGAACCATTGAAAGCCGCTGCAGCATTTCCATCTGGCTGTTGGTTAAGTCGGAACGCATATGATTAACATAAATAAGAATAAACACCACAAGAGCAGCCAGCAGTATTGTTTCAGGAAAACGTTTAAGGCTGGATGATAGTTTGTCCATCAGGGTTTTAAACAGCGCGACAATTCTTTTATTCACATCCACAACTCCTTTTATTTACCCCTTGACAGTGCATGAAACAGATAGGGCAGCACGAGGGCTGCACAAATCAGTACGGCAAGGAATCTCGCGATTGTTTTTTTCTTGTTCATCGGAATCTCTCCCTTGTATATTATGAGCAGCAGTAGATAAAAGAACTGTCGCTTTGGAAACAAATGTTGACAAACAAGGTACGTCCCTATTTGTCACCGTGTTTTCGGTTCTACCTTGGATGTGCGTCGGTCAACCGCTCTCATTATCCACATATAGGCAAAGGTAAACACAATCGCCGCCGCCAGCCGGCTTGTAAATACTACAAACCCGTTGGCACCTACGGCGGTGAATACAACCGTTTCCTCTATAATTCCGTGGCATATTCCTATAAACAGAAACAGCACGTTCATCTGAGTTTTAGTCATTTTAGCCTCTTCCTGAATCTGCATAATAACCCCCGACCCGAAAACTATGCCGGTAAAAAGCCCGACTATAAGCCCTATGGCGGATTCCCCCGGCAGGCCAAATAATTTCGTAATGCCGTGGGAACGGGTCGCTATTTTTTCCAGCCAGCCCATATCCTTGAGGCATTCTATTAATATAAGCAGCGGAATAACTATCAGAGTTATTCTTAAAATTGTCGAGCAGCTTGAATTAAAGGTCTCGACAAATACTCTCGACCAATCCATAATCAGACCCCCGGAATAATCAAATTTAGTATAAAACCGGTTAATAAGGCGGCAACGAATCTGGTGCCTGCGTTGAGTAAACCGTTAGCACCACTTTTGGTTATAACTGCGGTTTCCAGTACTACCACATGAAATATGCAAAGAACGGTACTCATTATGGTAATCTGTTTTGCAGTAAAATCCAACATGGCCAATACGGCAATACCGCTGTAGATTGTGACCTGACCGAACAGAAAAACAAGGGCACCTTCCCCCGGCAGACCGATATAGGACATAATGGGGGCAAAAAAATTCGCAATTATCACAAGCAGCCCTGAATGCTCCAGCACCTTCATTAGGAAAATGGAAGGTATAATGAACTTAAGCAGGCTTAAGACTATTTTTATCGCCTTGTTTCCACCGCGTACAACGGTTTGCCATGTAATCATAATAGGTCTCCTCCTTGATGCGTATACAAATACCACCCTCATTACTTCGACACTGCCTGTTATTCTCCTTCCTGCATGAAATTTTTACCTGAACCCTGCTTGGCCTGACGACAGGAAACGACATCTTTTTCAAAACGATTGGTATATAATTATTGGGATATATGTTTAACTAGTCTCAGGTAATGACGTATATTTCACTACCCCATAGGATAACGATGGGGTAGTATTTTAGGGTTAAAGCATACCTTTCGGGATACGGATAAGTCCCCGGGAGAAAGAGGCGAGTGATAATATGTACCGAAACATTCCTGAAACAGGTAGAGTGTTTGATACAAAAGAATTATAGGTGCCGTGTAGCAGACGATTCCGCACCGGGAAGAGGTGATTTAGAAATAAATGGCGACTATCCTTGTAGTGGAAGACTACGCTATGAGCCGACAGGTGATTTGTACCCTGCTGGGATATATGGGACACCGAGTATTGGAGGCTGCCGATGGCGTCAAGGCCCTGGACATTGTACACAGCGAACACCCTGATTTGATAATAACCGATATCATGATGCCCAACATGGACGGGATGGAATTCGTACGGCGGCTTCGGACCAGCAGTACTCATAAGGAGATACCGGTTATTTTTTATAGTGCCTGGTGCCGTCATCAGGAGGACATCCATCTGGACGAGGGCCTGGGATGTTGCCGTGTTATTCCAAAGCCCTCCGAACCCTATTTTATTATAAGGACAGTCAATGAACTGCTGGATATAAACAAGCGGGATGACTATTCGCAGCTGGAGCCGCAAGCTTCTTACTGCATCCCGGAGGAATACATGCTGACGCAGGGTACACAGCTACAGCTTTCGGTGCTTATGGACCTAGGCTATAGCATGGTAGCAGAACGGGACCCCAAACGGCTGCTTAATACTTTTTGCCGGGCTGTGAGGGATATACTGGGCTGCGGTCAGACGTTGCTAGCCATAAACAGGAAAACCGAAGCGGCGTGCTATTATATGAGCCAGACCGGTAGTAGGCCCGTCTACTCCTGCCCGGAGCATTTGCTTCCCTCCAAGGATATCCTGGAGAAGGTTTCGGCAGTACGTAGGCCGGTCCGGTGCGAGGAAGCGACGAATAATATTATGGTGGTTCCCTTCGCATCTCCTACCAGGTACTACGGTTGGCTCTCAGTGATGAACAAATCTAATGCCGGGCCCTTTTCCAAAAGGGATGAGGAAATATCCATGGCTCTCAGTACCCAGGCAGCCCTTGCCTACGAAAACATACTGCTGGTGGAACAGCTTAAGAAAAGCAACGAAACAAAGGGCATGTTCATTACAGACATCTCCCATGAATTAAGAACACCCCTTAATATTCTTTTAAGCAATGCCCAGCTTTTAATGATGTACCTGCAAAACGACGAGGAGCTGGATAAAAAGAAACTTCAAAAAAAGATTGATATGCAGATTCGCAACTGTAA
>Ga0172377_10002365_pt1 | contig 19214 bp, 17 predicted proteins | sample Pumphouse3metaG_FD_119749 | JGI IMG/M metagenome (GOLD analysis project Ga0172377, IMG submission 119749) | Leachate microbial communities from a municipal landfill in Southern Ontario, Canada - Pumphouse #3 metaG | ecosystem: Engineered > Solid waste > Landfill > Unclassified | place: Canada...
CAATTATGAAACGTTCACAAAAATACTTCCGTGCCCAGCAAAAACACCTTGGTGATATGAACGGCCACGTGGAAGAGGCCTATTCTGGTCTGAATATTATAAAGGCCTACAACCGGGAAGAAGCCTTTGCAGACCAATTCCGGCACATAAACGACAAGCTCTATGATTCGGCCTGGAAGTCACAGTTCTTTTCCGGTATGATAATGCCCTTAATGCAGTTCGTGGGGAACTTAGGCTATGTGGCGGTTGTGCTGCTTGGAAGCTACCTTACCGTAAGAGGTGCTATCCGGGTGGGGGACATACAGGCGTTCATGCAGTATGTAAGAAATTTCACCCATCCTATCCAGCAGGTGGCCCAGGTGACCAATATGCTGCAGTCCACCGCAGCCGCATCCGAGCGGGTGTTTGAATTCCTTGAAGAGGAAGAGGAGGAAACGGCGCTTCTTAAATCCAGCCCGGTGCCGTCCCAGAACCTGGAGGGCAATATATCCTTCAACCGTGTTTCCTTTGGATATAACACCAATGAGCCTGTAATACACGACTTTTCCGCCAGAATAAAAGCCGGGCAAAGGGTTGCAATAGTAGGCCCGACCGGGGCCGGTAAAACCACAATGGTGAAACTGCTAATGCGGTTTTACGATGTAAACGGCGGCTCCATAGAGGTGGACGGCCACGACCTTAGGGAGTTTAACCGTAACGATATAAGGAGCATATTCGGGATGGTACTGCAGGACACATGGCTTTTCAACGGAACCATTATGGAAAACATCCGTTACGGACGGTTGGACGCCACCGACCAAGAGGTTATTGAAGCTGCCAAGGCTGCCCATGCCCATCACTTCATAACCACTTTGCACGATGGCTATAATATGGTGCTAAACGAAGAGGTAACCAACATATCCCAGGGGCAAAAGCAGCTTATTACCATTGCCAGGGCCTTCCTTGCCGACAAAAAGGTTTTAATCCTGGATGAAGCCACCAGCTCTGTGGATACGCTGACCGAAGTTTACGTCCAAAGGGCAATGGACAATCTTATGAAAGACAGGACCAGCTTTGTAATAGCCCACCGACTGTCCACCATAAGAAACGCCCATTTGATACTATACATGGAAAAAGGCGATATTGTAGAACAGGGCAGCCATTATGAACTCATGGCAAAGGGCGGCGCCTACGCCAAGCTCTACAACAGCCAGTTTGAAAGGGTATCATAGGCCTTTGTATGAACAAGAAACAGAAAGTTAAAATGAGAAATTTAGACGATTGGAAAAACAGCAGATCGGAAAAAGGAGATTTGAGGTCTTAAGAAAAGGCTAAATGAGTCTATGATGCTTTAGCGGTTTGTTTTTATCACCATACCTATTACTTCCACATAGGTTTATATTAAGCAATACAATTTGTTTAATAACCGGGAAGAATCGGAAGGTAATGCAGTCCGTTTAATCGAAGCGGTTATAAGGTCTAAGGGGGTAATAAGCCCTGAATTATGCGAAAGGATTAAACAGTTTGTAGTTTCTGCACGCAACCAAAGCCTTGGCTTTGTGGCCTTTTTGGACCGGCTTGTCGCTGAAAGCCAAGCAGTTAGAAACAATGAGATAGCGGTGGTAGTGATTAACCATATCCGTAGGGAATCCGAATACTTAATCGGAATAATCACTGCGGCACTGAGGTGCTTTTAGAGAGCAGGAGAGTTTCTTCTGCTCTCTAAAGGTTTAATAAGGGTGATTTTAGGACGGGTTTTAGGTGTATACTTTATATAAGGTATATATTTTCATAGGAAAGAGGGGTTACCCATGGAAATTAAGCTTGATGCAAAGCTGCTTGAATACTTGAATAATAAGGGGATAAAATGCATTACGCTTAAGAAAACGGCACCGAAGAGCTGCTGAGTGGGTACCAGCATGTCGTTGGTTTCAACGGATAGGCTGGAAGACATTGGGGGCTATGACAGATATGAGGTGGATGGCATAGAGGTTTTTGTGCACAAAAGCATAACCTCAAAGGATGGGGTGATTAAGTTCAGGCTTAGAAGGTTCTTATTCCTGATCGAGATTGAAGTGGTAGGCGTAAATGTGATATAATCCCATTAAATGTACCATTTTGAGGTGGTTCTGATGAATATAAGGGAAAAGCAGGAGCAGCGCGAGCTTAAGTCATTGCCGTCATACGCCTGCCCTTCGGTAAAGAGCAGGGGAAGGGAGCGGGAAGAAGAAAAATGTCCCATACGGACCGAGTTCCAACGGGACCGGGACAGGATTATCCATTCCAAGGCGTTCCGCCGGCTCAAGCATAAGACCCAGGTGTTTATCTCCCAGGATAACGACCACTACAGGACAAGGCTCACCCATACGCTGGAGGTTAGCCAGATTGCAAGGACCATAGGCAACGCCCTTATGCTCAACACCGACCTTATTGAGGCGACGGCCCTTGCCCACGATGTCGGCCATACTCCTTTTTCCCATTCGGGGGAAGAGGTACTCCACGACCTTATGCCCGGCGGTTTCCGGCACAACGAGAACAGTGTTAGGGTGCTTACGTCTATAGAGGAGGGGAGTAGCGGCCGGGGGCTTAATCTTACCTGGGAGGTGCTGGATGGTGTGCTTTACCACAGTGGTTTCGGCAAAAAGGGCCGGGTAGCGTCAACGCTGGAGGGACAGGTGATAAAGCTGAGCGATAAGATTGCCTATGTTCAGCATGACATTGACGATAGTATAAGGGCTGGCATACTAAAACCCTCCGACCTACCCCGGGAATGCATAGAAGTTTTGGGGGATACCCATTCTAAACGAATTTCAACCCTTGTTAAGGACGCGGTAGAATACAGCACCACCCTTATTGAAAGGGGAGAAAATCTAATAGCTTTAAGCCCGCCGGTTCATGAGGCCCTTATGGTCCTTAGGGACTTTATGTTCGACAACGTATACTTCGGCTCTGTCTGTAAGCTGGAAAGGGAGGGCATAAGCTACGTTATTCAGTTCCTTTTCGAGTACTATATGAAAAATCCGGACAAAATGCCCGGATTCTATCAAAGTATAACCGAAGAAGAGGGTCTGGAGAGGGGCGTCTGCGATTACATATCGGGAATGACAGACAATTACTGCATTGACACATTCAAAAGTATTACAATACCCAGGTCCTTTAACCCATAACCCAATTATTATAATTCATCAAGGGCACCGCATTTTATAAGGGCGGTCTTTACTATTTCCCTTTCTTTCTGTGCCAGCGGTTTAAGTGGACGCCTTGGCATGCCGCCCTGGTAACCCAGCATATCCATAGCGGCTTTTAATGCCGGTATTCCGTATTTGAAGGTTACGAGACCGTTGGGCTCTAGCAGCCTCTGTTGCAGGGCCTTAGCCTCTTCCATGTTTCCTTCGTTAAAAAGGTCAACCAGCCGACAGCACATATCCGGCAGAATATTTGCGGTGGCTGCGGTGGCACCCACTGCCCCTACTGCCAGGGCGGGCAGAAGGTAACCGGCGTTGCCGGCAAAGACCGAAAAGTCTTCGGCGGTATCCCGCACCAATTCCGCCAGCTGCACAATATTCCCTGCGGTATCTTTTATTCCCACTATGTTGGGATGCTGCGAAAGCCGTGCAACAAGGCCCACCGAAAGGTTAATACCGGTGTTTTTGGGCATGTTGTATATAAGCAGCGGAACCGGCGAGTTATCGGCGGTCTCTATGTAGTGATCGTACAACACTTCCTCGTTCATGGAACCCTTATAATAGTGGGGAGGCAGTACCAGCACTGCATGGGCACCTGCTTCCGCTACCTCTACGCACAGTGCTATGGTGTCCCTGGTGGATTCACATCCGGTTCCGGCGATAACTTTTTTGTCGGGGTTGAAGTTGTTTGCGACAAACCGGATGAGTTCTGCCTTTTCCTCGGTGTTTATGTACGGAAATTCACCGTTGGTTCCCAACACCACTATCCCTTCGAGAGCGGTTTTCCCCCAAAGACCTAGGTTATGGGTCATCTTCGGATAGTCTATCTCCTCCATCTCGTCGAAGGGCGTTACTATGGGTGTAAAAATCCCTTTAAACATTTCCATTCCTCCCTGTACTATGATAAGGTCAGTTTCCTACCGTTCAAGCGTCATGTTTCTCGATGGTATTATATCATATTTCCAGGCCTTTGTGCCGGATAACGCAAATGCCGTGTCAAAAGGCGAACATATTTTTGCGGATAATGGTGTACAGTATGAAGGAATTCATTCACCTTTGTAGAAATAATCAATATAAGATATTTGCATGAGGTGAGTGCCACCCGTCCTGCAGGGGTTTCTAAAGGTATATAATGATGTTTAATTGACTAAAATACTAAGGGCAATGATGGAAAAAAGTATTAAATTTTCATGAAGGAATAACGTATATTATGTCGAATAAACTAAAAACTGTGGGTTCGGAGAAAAATAGATAATCCCGATGCCCCGAAAAGGTGAGTAAAATGAAATATCGATTTCCCGAGGAATTTGTCAACAGGGTCCGCGAAGCTAACGATTTGGTAGAGATTGCATCCGAGTATATGACCCTCACTAGAAGCGGCGACAGGTGCCTGGGATTATGTCCCTTCCATAGGGAGGATACGCCATCTTTCAACATTTCAGCCGATAAGCAGCTATACCACTGTTTTGGCTGCGGTGCCGGCGGAAATGTGATTACTTTTATTATGAACATTGAAAACTTAAGCTTTCTGGATGCGGTAAAAATGCTCGCCGACCGGTGCAGGCTGCCTATTCCTGAGGAGGGACTGCAAAAAGGTGTAAGCGAAAGGTATAAAATGGCGGGCGAAATACTGGAGGCCAATGTAGCAGCGGCAAGGTATTACGCCAACACTCTAAAGTCAAGTAAAAGAGCCATACAGTACCTGACCGACAGGGGGCTTTCGGAAAAAACAATCCGGCAGTTCGGCTTGGGCTATGCTCCCGCCGATGGGAGCAGCCTGACCAGGCACCTTAAAAATTCAGGCTTTAAAATGCAGATACTGCAAAAGGCTGGCCTTGTAAGCCCCGGTAAGAGCGGCGGCACCTATGAAAGGTTTAGGGATAGGGCGATGTTTCCTATTATAGACGTGCGAGGCAGAGTGATAGGTTTTGGCGGCAGGATGATGGGGGACGGAAAGGGTGCCAAATATCTAAACTCCTCCGAAACGCCGGTGTTTCACAAGGGAAGCACTTTGTACGGACTTAACAAGGCAAAGAAGCATATAGTTAACGGAGAGCTTATAGTGGTAGAAGGATATATGGACGTAATATCGTTGTACCAGCACGGCATAAAAAACGCCGTTGCATCCCTTGGAACCGCCTTTACGCAGCGGCAGGGGGATATATTGAAAAGATACTGTACAAGCGTAGTAGTGGCCTACGACAGCGATGCCGCCGGTAAGGCGGCCGCCTTAAGGGGCATGGATATACTGCAGGGTATGGGCTGTAGCGTAAGAATACTGCAGCTGCCGGAGGGAAAGGACCCGGACGATTATATAAAGAGCCACGGCAGGGATCGTTTCCAGGAATTGGCATCCAAAGCGATGCCCCTTGTGGATTATAAGATAGACCTTTTGGAGAAAAGATGCGACTTAAACGACAGGGGCGGCAAGATGGAGTTTCTTAAAGAAACGGCGGCTATACTGGCAAAGCTTGAAAACGAGCTGGAAAGAGCCGAGTATATAAAGATGATTGCCCATAGGGCTGGAGTTTACGAAGCCACCCTCAGGAAAGAGGTACTCCGCCTGGCAAAAAGGGAGGGCAGACGTAGCAGGAATATATTTGGTAAAAATAGACATAATAATAATGACAGGGAGATTACTTATTCTGTCAAAACAGCAAACGTGGAGGCGGAAAAGGCTCTGCTGGTGCTAATGCTAAAAAGTTCGAAACTGCGCCAGCGGCTGGCCCAAAGCTTAAAAGGTGAGGACTTCACCGACCGGCTACACAGGGAGTTGTTTGAAATACTGGGCAGGGACGACGGAACCGGCCAGCTGAAGGACGCGGATTTGGTAAATGCTTTTGATGACCGGCAGGATATTGACAGGGTGGTAGCCCTTATGCAGGAGAGTTTGCCGGTATCGGAGGAGGGTATAGATAAGGTAATAAACGATTGCATTCATACGATTACTGTTTATAAGATAAGACAAAGGAGCGATTTCCTGAAGGGAGAGATTGAGCGGTTGGCACTAAAGGATACGGAAAGGACAAAGGGGGAAGAGGACCAGTACAGGGGGTATTGTAAAGAATTTGTGGATATTCAAAGAAAGCTTAAGGGGCAATGAAGCCCGCATGGAAGGGAGGGGATGCCAATGAAGACCGAGAATGCATCCAAGGAAAAATTGAATAAAAAACCCGAGCATGAAGGGGACAGACTGGACGAGGTAAAGGAACTTATAGAAAAGGGTAAAACCAAGGGTATGCTCACCTATAAGGAGATAATGGATACCCTGGAGGAAATAGAGCTGGACCCGGAACAGATTGAAAAGATCTATGATACCTTCGACGAGATGGGCATAGATGTTATGGGAGAAGAAGAAATAGTAAAAGATATGATAGAGGAAGAGGCGGAACTTGAGGCGGAGGAATTCACCGTTCCCGAGGGTGTTAATATAGACGACCCTGTAAGGATGTATCTCAAGGAGATTGGAAAGATCCCTCTACTTACCGCCAACGAGGAGATTGAGCTGGCTAAGGCCATTGAAGAGGGTGATGACGAATCAAAGCGTAAGCTGGCGGAGGCCAACTTAAGGCTGGTGGTAAGCATCGCCAAGAGATACGTTGGCAGGGGTATGCTGTTTCTTGACCTGATACAGGAGGGAAACCTTGGCCTCATTAAGGCTGTGGAGAAATTCGACTATCAAAAGGGTTTTAAGTTCAGCACCTACGCCACATGGTGGATAAGACAGGCCATAACCCGGGCCATAGCTGACCAGGCCAGAACCATTAGGATACCGGTCCACATGGTGGAGACCATAAACAAGCTTATAAGGGTGTCCAGGCAGCTTCTACAGGAACTGGGCAGGGAACCGCTGCCGGAGGAGATTGCTGAAGAGATGGGTCTTTCGGAGGACAAGGTGCGGGATATTTTAAAGATTGCACAGGAGCCGGTCTCCCTTGAGACGCCCATAGGAGAAGAGGAGGACAGCCACCTTGGCGATTTCATTCCTGACGACGATGCGCTGGCACCGGCCGAGGCCGCAGCCTTTACAATGCTTAGGGAGCAGCTGGTGGACGTGCTTGATACCCTGACGCCCCGTGAGGAGAAGGTTCTAAGGCTCCGGTTCGGCCTTGACGACGGCAGGGTAAGAACCCTTGAGGAAGTGGGTAGGGAGTTTAACGTAACCAGAGAACGAATAAGGCAGATTGAGGCAAAGGCCTTGAGGAAGTTAAGGCATCCGAGCAGGAGCAAGAAGCTGAAGGATTATCTTGAATAATTTAGCAGCACTTAGTGGTTGACAATAAACTACCGACGTGTATAATATATATTGTTAACCATATTCCTCAGTAGCTCAACGGTGGAGCACTCGGCTGTTAACCGAGGGGTTGCTGGTTCGAATCCAGCCTGAGGAGCCATATTTGGGCCTTTAGCTCAGCTGGCAGAGCAACCGGCTCATAACCGGTCGGTCCGGGGTTCGAGTCCCTGAAGGCCCACCATCAAAAAAAGCACTCAAAGGGTGCTTTTTTTCATTCCCTAAAAATGGTAACCAGCCAAAACCCAATACTTAAGTTGCCAATTGTTCTAATTAAATGTAGAATTAGATTATAAGGAAATAAAACAGGAGGAGAAGACGTGATAGATACGGTATTATTCGACCTTGACGGAACACTGTTGCCAATGGATATGGAAGATTTTATGCGTTCATATTTTGACGCGGTCGCAAAAAGCTTTCACAAGACCTCTGAGCCGTCGACTCTTCTTAGAAACATAATGAAGGCAACGGAATACATGGTCCGCAACACCGAAAAAACCAAGACTAACCAGAGGGCCTTTGAGGAGGAATTCAAAAGGCTTATGAGTTGTGATATTGTTCCACTTATGGATAGGTTCGAGGTGTTCTATAAAACCGATTTCAAAAAAATCAAAAGCATTGTAAAATGCCAGCCCCTTTGCGCCAAGGTGGTGGAAACGGTAAGGGATAAGGGTTACCAGGCAGTACTGGCTACAAATCCTTTGTTCCCCAGAATCGCCATCGAGGAGAGGATAAGATGGGCGGGGATTGATGTGGACAGCTTTTGCCTTATTACTGTCTTCGAGGAAATGCACTACTGCAAACCGCAAATTGAATACTACCGGGAGATTTTGGAAATAATCGGCAAAGAGCCAGAAAACTGTCTTATGGTAGGCAACGACGTGGAAGAGGATATGGTGGTCCAAAAACTTGGCATGAAGACCTTCCTTGTGGACGCCCACCTGATACAGAGGGCGGAAACGCTGTCCCCGGTGGATTATATGGGAGGGTACGAGGAATTGTATCACTTCGTGCAAAACGTTCTGCCCGACCTGGAGGAGAAGGCGGTATGAAGCTTAAGGCCAGGCTATCAGCCATCGCGGCAATGGTGCCGGCGGGAAGCGTAGTGGCGGACATTGGCACCGACCACGGCTACGTACCCGTTTTCCTAATAGAGAGCGGTAAGGTGTGGCGGGCGGTGGCTAGCGATGTAAGGATTGGCCCTATTGAAAAGGCAAGAGATGTGATAGATAAGCATGGTCTGGAGGACAGGATTGAAACACGGCTGGGTGACGGACTGGATGTTTTAAGGAGCGGTGAAGTGGATGTAGTAGTGTTGGCGGGTATGGGCGGGATGCTTATAAAAGACTTGCTTGAAGCGGGCGAGGCAGTGCTTGAGGGCATAAAAAGGCTGGTGCTGCAGCCCATGAACGCTCAAGAGGTGGTAAGGGAGTGGCTCTCAAGTAACGGCTATGAAATAACGGATGAGGCCCTTGCCTTGGAAAGAGACAGGATATACCAGATAATAGCGGCTGTGCCCGGGATAAAGCCTATAGAGGACCCTTTTTACTTTGAAATAGGCAAAAAATTAATTGAGAAAAAGCATCCGTTGCTACCATACTTTCTTGAGAAAAAGGAGAGGGAGTACGAAAATATAATCAAAGGATTAGAAAGCTCCGGGCAGGATGGGGCGGCTGAAAGACTTAAGGAGTATTCCGGTCGGCTGGAAAGGCTGCAGGGGGTGAAGGAGCAGTGCAGGAACTGGCGTACCTGACGGTTAAGGGCTATGGGGAGCGGGAAATAGTGATTCAGAAGTCAAGGTTTATTGCCCAGGTAAAAAGGGCACAGAGCGAGGAAGAGGCCAAGGATTTTATCCAGGAGATAAAGAAGAAACACTGGAACGCCACCCACAACTGTGCCGCCTATGTGATAAGCGAAGGAAACGGCGTACAAAAGGCAAACGACGACGGTGAGCCGGGGGGCACGGCGGGGATACCTATGCTAGAGGTACTGCTAAAGAGGGATATAAGGGACACCGTGGTGGTGGTCACCCGGTACTTTGGCGGTACAAAGCTGGGGGCCGGGGGACTTATAAGGGCATACGGCAGGGCCGCCGCCGTGGGGGTGGAAGCCGCCGTGGTGGTCAGGAGGTCGCTTATGCGTACCATGACTGCAGGTTTTGACTATACATGGCTTGGTAAAATAGAGAACGAGCTGGCCGGAACGCACTACACGGCAAAGGAAACCCGGTACACCGAGAAGGTGGAAATGGATATACTGGTGCCCTTCGGGGAGGAGGACGGGTTTGCCCGTTGGGTGACGGACCTTACCAGCGGTCAGATAGAAATTATGGCGGGGGAGACCGGTTACGTGGAAACAAGTATTTAACCCGCCGGGCAGGGAGGAATTAAAATGAGCGCGGACGTAGGATACATAATAGGCCTTATGGAAAAACTTGCGCCGGAGCCCATGGCGGAGAAGTGGGACAATCCGGGCCTTCACGTTGGTAGCCCCGGGGCCAAAGTAGAAAGGATACTGGTGGCCGTCGACCCGGTGGAAGAGGTGGCAAGGGAGGCGGTGGACAGGAAAGCGGATATGCTTATAACCCACCATCCCTTTTTCTTCGATGCGGTGCGTTCACTTAGGGAAGACCAGCCTACAGGGAGGATAGCGGCCCTTCTCATACGGAACGGAGTTTCGTTATACTGTGCCCATACAAACCTGGATAACGCCCGGGGCGGTATAAACGATTACCTGGCGAAACTTCTGGGAATTGTGGAGGTAAAAACGCTGGAGCCGTTGGAGGGTCTTGGCTATGAAAAGGTTATGGTGTTTGTGCCGACGGGTCATGAGGACGAGGTGGCGTCAGCCATGGCGGATGCGGGTGCGGGCTGGATAGGCAACTACAGCCACTGCACTTTCCGGGCGAAAGGCACAGGCACTTTTATGCCGCGGGAGAACACAAACCCCTTTCTGGGAGAAAGGGGTAAGCTTGAACGGGCGGAGGAGTACAGGCTGGAGACAATAGTGCGTGCCGAGGACACCGGCCGTGTGGTAAAGGCGATGCTGGCCGCCCACCCCTACGAGGAGGCCGCTTATGACGTATATGCCCTCAAAAACGTGAGATGGGACATAGGGCCCGGGAGGGTAGGAACGCTTCCGGAGGCGGTAACCTTCGGGGAGTTTGTAAAAACTGTCAAGGAAAGGCTTGCCTTAGAGCAGGTGAGGTGTTCCGGTGACCCGAGCCGTATAGTCAAAAGGGTGGTCCTGTGCGGCGGCAGCGGCGGGAGCCTAATCAATGCTGCGGCAGTAGCTAGGGCCGATGTATTCCTGACCGGAGATGTAAAGCACCATGACGCCCATAGAGCGAAAGAGCTTGGTATGGCGTTAATTGATGCGGGGCACTACGGTACCGAAAGATGCGCGACGGATATTATAAAGGAGCATATTGAAAGGCATATCAAGGGGACGGATTTGGGGATTGAGGTTATTAAATCGGATATAGACACAAATCCCCTTATAGTCTTGTAGGATTTTTATTCCAGGTTCGGGAGAGGAGTTGATACGCTGTGAGACAAATTGACCTGCTGTGGGAACTGCAGGGCTTGGACACCCGCATTGGTGAGTTGAAAAAGGAACTCGCCGTGTATACCAACAAGAAAAAGCTTCGGGAGATAAAGGTGAAATTTGACAAGGAAAAGGCCCTGTTTCAGAGGGACAAGGCTGCGCTTAAGGAGGCCGTCAGGTCCACCAAGAGCAATAGGGTCAAGGTAGAGGAGCTTAAATACAATTTCGAAAAAACCGAACAAAAATTGTACAGCGGAGAAGTATCCAATATGAAACAGCTTGAGGGCATGCAGAAGAACCTGGATGAGATGCAAAGGAACATAGAAACCCTTGAAAGTGTTTACGGCGGCTACAAGGGCGAAAGTGCAAGGCTTGAGAAACGCGTAAAAATAAGCCGTGCAAAGCTTAGAAAATACAAGGATAGTTTCGACGAACTTAAGGAAAAATATATCGAAGGAGAAATAAATGCAAGGGACGAATACGACGATTTAACGAAGCAGAGGCAAAAACTTGTAAAAAAGGTTGACGAAAGAATTATGAAAAGGTACAACAGAGTGCGGCAGGGCGTCGATACAGCTGTGGTGACGATAGAAGACGGCAAATGCAGTGGCTGTCACATGGAGGTTTCGGTTGTGTACAGCGAAAAGCTTAAAGAAGACGTGATGGTTAACTGTGAGACCTGCGGAAGGATATTGTATCCGAAAAAATAAAGATGGGGGTAACGATGGAGAAACTTGTGATGTATACCGATGGCGGCTCTCGGGGAAATCCCGGGGACGCAGGTATAGGCATAGCGATATTCGACGGGGAAAAAACGGTGGTGGCGCAGATTAGCCGGTACATAGGTACCCAGACCAACAACGTGGCGGAGTATTACGCACTCATCCGGGGGCTGGAGGAAGTAATAACCCTCGGTGCCGGGTGGGTGGATATATACATGGACAGCGAACTGGTGGTGAAGCAGATAAAGGGAGAGTACAGGGTGAAAAACGAAGGTCTAAAGCCACTCTATGAAATAGCCAGGGCATACCTTTGCAGTTTAAACGGCTATTCTATAAACCACATAGCAAGAAACGGCAACAAACTGGCTGATAAACTTGCCAATGATGGAATGGACAGTAAGGAAGCTGACCGATAAACTTGCTGATAAACTTGCCAACGATGGAATGGATAGTAAGGACAACCAGATAGTATAGATTGACATAATGCTAGGATTTGTGGTAGCATAATATTTACGAAAACAAAACTTAATCAGCGAGTAAGTCAGATGGTCGCGGTGGCTCTAATGGGCCAACGAGGAAAGTCCGAGCTCCATAGGGCGAAGGTGCCGGGTAATACCCGGTGGAGGCGACTCCAAGGATAGTGCAACAGAAATATACCGCCATCCGCTTAGCGGACGGTAAGGGTGGAAAGGCGAGGTAAGAGCTCACCAGCGTGTAGGCGACTGCATGGCTCTGTAAACCCCACCTGGAGCAAGACCAAGAAGGGACTAAAAAAGCGGCGGCTCGTCGTGTCCAGTGGTAGGTTGCTTGAGCCTTTTGGTAACATCAGGCCTAGATAGATGACCATCCAATACAGAACTCGGCTTATAGACTTAGTCGCTGACCATTTATACAAGGTTGTGAATATTTATACATATTTACAACCCTTTTTGTTTGCCCAACACTGCCTATAAACCGCTTATGTCATGGTTAAAACTTATGTCCGGGATAAAAATGTGCCAAGCCAGAATACTTCTATCGCTTGTATAATATTGTAACAAAGATTCCGGCTAATATTATTGGTAAATAATGGTAAGAAGTGTGGAGTTCTTAAGTGAAGAGAATTACACGTGGTTTATTAAACTTGCATTATAAAGAATATTGCAATTTTTTAAATTTTTTTGTAAATTGCAATTTTAAATGCAACACTTGCTCCGGGAAAGTCAGTCGGCGGGAGGTTTTAACAAAGCACGATTCCTTCACTCGTCGGAGAGTTTTTCAGCTCGGAAACATATTGAATAATGCAATTGCGCATTTTTTCCGTCGCAGGAGAAATGGACTTCATGTTGGGGATATGGAGCCCGATTGTGCGGTATGCTTTAGGCGCAAGAGAAAAGGTCTGCACATTGGAAATGGGCCGATTACAGGCCAGATTTCCCATAAAAGCAATTCCCAGACCAGCTTCCACCATAGCCATGATGCAGTTGTCATCTTCGATTACAAAGTGGGGTTTCTTCGGTGTTTTTGATAAGCGCTGGAGTATTCTTTGCGTATCGCCGTCTTCACCTTCCTCCTGAATAATGAGGGATTGCTCCTCTAGGTCAGCGGCAGACAGCGCACCGGATTCCGGCGGAATAAAGTCCATCGGTGTAACACATTTCAACTCATCCATGTACAGCGGAATAAACTTATGACCAACAGCGGCATAGTCGCCGATGAAAACTAGATCCACCATATTCAGTTCAATCCAGCGCAGGATATCCTGATGTCCACCCTCATAAAATTGAATCTCGATGTTAGGGTATAAGGTGTGAAACTTAGTAAAAATATCTACCAGCCAGTTCATGGTAACGGAATAGAAGGCACCCACGCGCACCGTACCTTCGTGAATGCCCAATATGCTGGAGGCGCGCTGCTCCAGGTTTTCCTGCTCCCGTATGATGGAGCGCACCAACGGTAGGATTCGTGCCCCATTGTCCGTAAGCTCCACGCCGTTTCGGTTGCGTCTAAATATTGCAAACCCCAGGTTCTTCTCCAGAGTTAAGATTGTGTGGCTGACTGCAGACGGTGTTAGGTGCAGTATTTCAGCGGCGGTGATAATCTTTCCCGTCTCGGCAACGATGCTCAACACGCGGTATGGATATGTGGATTTCATGAAAATATCCTCCTGCCTCAGTATTGAAAATACAATCTGCTATTTTGGCAATTGTAACATAATTGCGCCATTCCGTACAGCTATTTCTTCTGCTTCTATCAATAATAATGAAAAAAACTTCATGTTGACATCAAAAACCTTATCTTTAATTAGTGCTATAGCTATGATAATAATAAGATGTCGAAAGGGAAAAAACGATGTCGACAATATGCTGCGCAGCATAGGAAATTCATCATCAGAAAAGAGAGGAGATTTGAAAATGGATATCAAAATTACGAAGACCAAATCACCGAAGGCTAAGCCTCTGGCGGAAGAAGCAGCCGGAACACTGGGATTTGGTAAGTACTTCTCAGACCACATGTTCCTGATGGATTACGATGAAGAGAACGGCTGGCATAATGCTCGTATCGAGCCATATCACCCGCTGGCCATCGACCCCGCCGCTACCGTCCTGCACTACGGGCAGGAAATCTTTGAGGGTATGAAGGCCTACCGCAGCAAGAGCGATGACATTCTGTTTTTCCGTGCCAGAAAGAACGCCGAACGTTGGAACCGCTCCGCTGAGCGTATGTGTATGCCGCAGATTGATCCCGATATGTACTGCGAGGCACTGAATGCCATTGTCAATCTGGAACGAGACTGGGCACCTCACGCTCCCGGCACCTCTCTGGTATTGCGTCCGGCCATGATTGCGTTGGATCCCTATCTGGGTGTTCATCCCGCCCATAAGTATCTGTTTTTTATTCTGTGCGCACCCTCCGGTGCCTATTTCAAAAACGGTATGGCCCCCGTCAATATCTATGTTGAGGAAGAGTTCATCCGTGCAGCAAAGGGCGGCACCGGTTTTGCAAAGTGTGGCGGCAACTATGCTGGTAGCCTGCTGGCGGCATCCCGTGCCGAGAAGAAGGGCTACGAGCAGGTGCTCTGGCTGGATGCTAATGAGCACAAGTATGTGGAGGAAGTCGGTGGCATGAACGTGATGTTCGTCATTGATGACACCATCATTACCGCTCCTCTAGATGGCACCATCCTCCCCGGCGTGACCCGCGATTCAATTTTGACCCTGGCCAAGGATGCCGGCTTCAAAACCGAAGAGCGCAAGCTGTCAATTGATGAAATCTATCAGGCAGCACACGAGGGTCGCTTGAACGAGGCATTTGGTACCGGTACGGCCGCTGTGGTGGTCCCTGTGGGTAAGCTTTGTTATAAGGGTGAGGAGATCATCGTAAACAATGGCGAGACTGGCCCCAAGGCCGCCTATCTGTATGACCGCCTGCTGAATATCCAACTGGGCAACTACGAGGACAAGTTCGACTGGGTCACAGTCTGCAAGTAATTCAGCAACTCCTAAACAAAATTTATTAGAAGGAGTGAGAAACGTATGAAAGACAACAAGTTTAAATCTTCCTTTGGATTTATCATGGCCGCTGTTGGTTCGGCGGTTGGTGTCGGCAACCTGTGGGGATTTCCATATAAGATGGGTACCAATGGTGGCTTCGCATTCTTACTTTGCTATCTAGTAGTCGTAGCGGTTCTGGGTTTTGTCGTGCTGCAGGGCGAGATTGTTATCGGCAGACGTGCCGGCAAGGGTGTTGTGGAGTCCTATCGCCAGGCTAGCAAGGGAGCGGGGTGGATAGGTTCGATCGGATCCGTTGCCATTCTTCTGATTACTGGCTTCTGCGCCACGCTGACAGCCTACTGCATGAAATATTTTATTGGTAATGTTGGTACGCTGCTTCATGCAAGTTGGGGTATTAACGGTGGTGACCCTGCAGAATACTGGGCCAACTTCCTGTCCAATCAAGGCTGGCAGGCTGCACTGCTGACACTGCTGACTGTGGTTCTGACCGTGTTCATCATGCACAAGGGTACCTCCGGCATTGAAAAGTTCTGCAAGTATGCGATGCCCGCGCTAGTAGGCATGCTGTTCATTGTCATCGTCAAGTCCCTCTCTCTGCCCGGCTCCATTGAAGGCGTTAAGTTCATGTTTAAGCCGGATTGGTCCGTATTTGCAGGCACAGGCTGGATATCGGTCTTCGGTAGAGCGACCGGGCAGGCATTCTTCTCTCTTTCTCTCGGTATGGCCATTATGATCACTTACGGCGCTTATCTGAAGAAGGATGAGAACATTGAAAAGTCTGCTGCCATGATCTGTTTCTTTGATACGCTGGTAGCTTTGATGGCCGGTGTTGCTATCTTCCCTGCTGTGTTTGCCTTTGGTCAGGAACCCGCTGGCGGCACCGCATTGCTGTTTGTGACCATGCAGTCCGTATTCAACGCCATGGGTGCTGTAGGCCCGCTGTTTGGCGCAATTTTGTATCTGTTGGTTACCATTGCTGAGCTGACCTCCCTGGTTTCTATGTTTGAGGCTCCAGTTGCTTTTATCACCGATATCTGTGAGGAGAAAAGAAAGAAAATCTCCCGTACAACCATCCTGATGGCTGTCGCCGCCTTTAACCTGCTGACCGGAGTCATAGTTGCATTCGATGCTCTGGGTCAGGGTGGCTTGGTTCAGCCCTTAGGTTTCTGTTGGATGGACTTCTTCGACCTGTTCTCCGAAGGCACTCTGATTCCCCTGGGGGCTCTGGCTATGACCATTCTTATTGGCTGGAAGTTGAGTCCCAAGTGGATGGCAGACGAGATCGAGCTGGAAGGCAACGTTTGGAAGACAAAGAAGTTCACCATGTTCTGCATGAAGTGGGTTGCTCCTGTATTCCTGGCTTTTGCATTGGTGGCGCAGATCAATGGCTTTTTCGGTCTGAATTGGTTCTAATCAAGGAACCCAGTTGCAACCAATAACTTTCTTATATCCTGGTTATCCCATTGCTTACTCTATCTGTAATGACGTTCCGCAGGAGTGGGCCGCCCTCTGACAACTCGGCGACAGAACCATAATTCAACTGAACTTATCAATATATTAGAAAGGAAAGTGTTATTATGGCAAAGACGAAGATGACGATCCCTGATTTCAAAAAATATAAGGAAAAAGGCAGAAAATTTGCCTATACCACAGCATATGATTATACCATGGCATCCATCGTGGATGAGAGCGATGTGGAGATCATCCTGGTGGGTGACTCTCTGGCAATGTGCATGCTGGGGCGCGACACCACCGTGGGTATCACCATGGAGGACATGATTCATCACATCAAGCCGGTCGTGCTGGGCGCGCCGAATACCTTTGTAGTAGGTGATATGCCCTTTGGCTCCTACAACCAGAGCCCTGAACAGGCCATTGCCAACTGTAGCCGTATGTTGATGGAAACCAACTGCGATGCCATTAAGCTGGAGGGTGCTAATATGGCCCCCACCATCCGCCGTCTGGTAGATGCCGGTATCTCCGTTATGGGTCACATCGGTCTGACGCCTCAGACGGCCAGCTCCGTGGGCGGCTTCAAGGTACAGGGCGGCACCCCTGAGGGCGCGGCAGCTCTGCTAAAGGCGGCTAAGGAAATCGAAGAGGCCGGCGCATTCTCCATCGTAGTGGAGTGTATCCCCAAAGTGGTGGCCAAGGCCCTGACCGAGGAGCTGAGCATTCCCGTACTGGGTATCGGCGCAGGTCCCGATGTGGACTGCCAGGTGCTGGTTTCCTATGACTTGCTTGGTATGTACAATGGGTTCAAGCCCAAATTTGTCAAGCACTTTGCCAACATCCGTGAGCAGATGGTGGCAGGTTTTAATAAGTTCCATGAGGAATCCATCACCGGCGCGTTCCCTGATGAGTCCACTAGCTTCAACAAGGTCGTGGAGATTCCTAAGCTGTACTAATCGTTAAAAAGGAGATCACTCAAATGGTATATATGAGCGATATTGAGATAGCACAGTCGTGCGAAAATAAGAAGATTACAGAAATCGCTAAGGTTGCCGGTGTAGATGAGCAGTATCTGGAGCAATACGGCAACTATAAGGCCAAGGTGGACTACCAGCTACTGCGGGACAAGGCTGATGTGCCAGACGGCAAGCTGATCCTGGTTACTGCGATTACCCCCACTCCGGCCGGCGAAGGCAAGACCACCACCAGTGTTGGACTGGCGGATGCACTAAACAGACTGGGCAAGAAAACGGTTCTGTGCTTACGTGAGCCTTCTTTGGGTCCTGTGTTCGGAATAAAGGGCGGAGCTGCCGGCGGAGGTTATGCACAGGTGGTGCCTATGGAGGATATCAACCTGCACTTCACCGGTGACTTTCATGCCATTGGTGCCGCAAACAACCTGTTGGCTACAATGCTGGACAATCACATCCACCAGGGGAACGCGCTTAATATCGATACCAGGAAGATAACCTGGAAGCGTGCTGTGGATATGAATGACCGGCAACTGCGTAACATTGTCTGTGGTTTGGGCGGCAAGTCAAACGGCGTACCCCGTACTGACGGATTTGATATCACGGTAGCTTCCGAGATTATGGCGGTACTGTGTTTAGCGACCGGTCTTAAGGATCTGAAGGAACGCCTTGCCCGGATAATAGTAGCTTATACGTATGACGACAAGCCCATCACTGCTCATGACCTGCATGCCGAAGGAGCAATGGCCGCATTGCTGAAGGATACCATCAAGCCTAACCTGGTACAGACGTTGGAGCATACGCCTACTTTGATTCATGGCGGTCCCTTTGCCAATATTGCACATGGTTGTAACTCCATCTCTGCGACAGAGACCGGGCTGAAGCTGGGTGATTATGTAGTCACTGAAGCAGGCTTTGGTGCAGACCTTGGTGCTGAAAAGTTTTTGGATATAAAGTGCCGTGCCATGGGCATTGCTCCCAGTGCAGTAGTTATCGTGGCAACCGTCCGCGCTTTGAAGCATCATGGCGGCGTAGTAAAGTCAGATCTGGGCAAAGAGAACCTGCCGGCTCTGGAAAAGGGGCTGCCCAACCTGCTGCAGCATGTGGAGAATGTGACGAAGGTGTTTGGCCTGCCCTGTGTGGTGGCATTAAACGTATTCCCTAATGATACTGCTGCGGAGCTAAAACTGGTTGATGACCAGTGCAAGAAACTGGGTGTTAACGTGGCTTTATCAGAAGTTTGGGCCAAAGGAGGAGAGGGCGGTATAGATCTTGCCAATGAAGTTTTGCGTCTTTGCGAACAACCGGCTAACTTTCAGTACTGCTATGATGTGAATGCTTCTATTGAGGATAAGCTAAATGCTATTGCTACCAGGTTGTACCGTGCTGAAGGCGTTGTATTGACAGCGAATGCTAACAAGCAATTACGGCAACTGACTGATCTGGGCTATAGCAACATGCCCATCTGCATGGCAAAGACCCAGTACTCCTTCTCGGATGATTCCTCTTTACTGAGTGCACCAAGGGACTTTGTGATTACGGTGCGAGAGCTTAAGGTGTCTGCAGGTGCAGGG